>Ga0209504_1001682_pt1 | contig 16292 bp, 16 predicted proteins | sample COGITO_mtgs_1005_FD_184791 | JGI IMG/M metagenome (GOLD analysis project Ga0209504, IMG submission 184791) | Pelagic marine microbial communities from North Sea - COGITO_mtgs_100511 (SPAdes) (version 2) | ecosystem: Environmental > Aquatic > Marine > Epipelagic ...
GCCATCTGGTTAAAAAAATACCGGTCAGCAGGGCTGACCGGTATTGGAGTTTGCAAGAAGACGGGGGCTGGCGTTACAGCAGCGGACCTGCCGCGACCAGGCGCTTGCCCTCTTCGTTGTCGGTGAAGCGCTCGAAGTTCTTGATGAAGCGCTGGGCCAGATCCTCTGCCTTGGCATCCCACTCGGCCTTGTCGGCATAAGTGTCACGCGGGTCGAGGATCGCCGGGTTCACGTCGTGCAGTGCGGTCGGCACTTCCAGATTGAAGACTGGCAGTATCTTGGTCTCGGCCTTCTCGATGGAACCGTCCAGGATGGCGTCAATGATGGCGCGGGTATCCTTGATGGAGATGCGCTTGCCGGTGCCGTTCCAGCCGGTGTTGACCAGATAGGCTTCCGCGCCGGCCGCTTCCATCCGCTTCACCAGCTCCTGACCGTACTTGGTCGGATGCAGGCTGAGGAAGGCCGCACCGAAGCAGGAGGAGAAGGTCGGAGTCGGCTCTGTGATGCCGCGCTCGGTACCGGCCAGTTTGGCAGTGAAGCCAGACAGGAAGTGGTACTTGGTCTGCTCCTTGGTCAGCTTGGAAACCGGGGGCAGCACGCCGAAAGCGTCGGCAGTCAGGAAGATCACCTTGTTGGCATGACCCGCTTTGGAGACCGGCTTGACGATGTTCTCGATGTGATAGATGGGGTAGGAGACGCGGGTGTTCTCGGTCTTGGAGCCATCATCGAAGTCGATGGTGCCATCGGCGGCAACGGTCACGTTCTCCAGCAGCGCATCGCGACGGATGGCGTTGAAGATGTCCGGCTCGGCTTCTTTGGAGAGCTTGATGGTCTTGGCGTAGCAGCCCCCTTCGAAGTTGAACACGCCGTCATCGTCCCAGCCGTGCTCGTCATCGCCGATCAGCTGACGCTTGGGATCGGTGGAGAGGGTGGTCTTGCCGGTGCCGGAGAGGCCGAAGAAGATGGCAACGTCGCCGTCCTGACCCACGTTGGCGGAGCAGTGCATGGAGGCAATACCGCGCAGGGGCAGGAAGTAGTTCATCATGGAGAACATCCCTTTCTTCATCTCGCCACCGTACCAGGTGCCGCCGATGAGCTGGATCTTCTCGGTCAGGTTGAAGGCAACGAAGTTCTCGGAGTTGAGACCCTGCTCCTTCCAGTTCGGGTTGGTGCATTTGGCACCGTTCATCACCACGAAGTCAGGTTTGAAGGCTTTCAGCTCTTCATCGCTCGGACGAATGAACATGTTCTTGACGAAGTGAGCCTGCCAGGCCACCTCTGTGATGACGCGCACGGCCAGACGGGTATCCGGGTTGGCACCGCAGAAGCCATCGACCACAAACAGGCGCTTGCCGGAGAGCTGTTTGGTCACCAGGGATTTCAGATGTGACCACACTTCCGGGGTAATGGCTTTGTTATCGTTTTTACCCTGGTCAGACCACCACACAGTATTCTGGGTGGTGGCGTCTTTGACGATATATTTATCTTTCGGGGAGCGGCCTGTAAAGATACCGGTGTTGACATTAACGGCGCCCAGTTCGGTCACTACACCGCGCTCGAACCCTTCCAGGTCAGAACGTGTCTCTTCCGCGAAAAGCTGGTCGTAAGAGGGGTTGCGAACGATTTCTTGGCTGTTTTTGATGCCGTACTGGTCCAGTTCTAATTGTTGGGCCAGGGTGGGTTCTGCCACGATTGTCATTGTATTCTCCTGGGTTCAGAGGTTGGTAGGGTTCTATCTGGCATTCATCCTATCACTTAGGTGGTAGAGTTTAGAGATCGCCATCAAACTTTATAAAATAGGGTATTTTTTTGTTATTTAAGTTAAAGGCGGGTTTTGCCCGCCTTCAATTAGTGTAACTTGTTTGCATCATTATCGGGAGCCCTGCTGAACAGGGTTTCGACGTCGATCCCATCAAATTGGTACTGGGCGCCGCAATAATCACAGTGCATGTCGATCTTGCCGAGCTCCTGCACCATCTCCAAGACTTCTTCCTTTTCTATCTGCAGCAGGGCCCCTTCACAGCGTGCGCGGGAGCAGGTGCAACGGAATTCGACTGCCTGGGGATCGAACACCCGTACCTTGTCCTGGTGGTAGAGACGGTAGAGGATCTCTTCCGCTTCCAGCCCGAACAGCTCTTCATCCTTGATGGTGGCGGTAAGCTGGGTCAGGTGATCGAAATCTGCGCTGTGATCCTCGCTCTGGGCGGGCAGCGCCTGCAGCAATATGCCGGCGGCGCGCGGTTCACCCTGGTGGTAGCCGGTACGGATCCAGAGCTTGGTGGCCAGCTGTTCGGATTGGGCGAAGTAGTGCTCCAGGCAACCCGCCAGGGTATCGGCGTCCAGGGCTATGATGCCCTGATAGCGCTCGCCCTGCTCCGGAGTGATGGTGATGATCAGCTGGCCGTTGCCAATCAGGCTCTGCAGCTTGCCATCGCTCGGCAGCTCCCCTTCATAGCGGGCCACGCCGCGCAACTGCTGGTTGTTGTCACCGTTGATCACCGCCAGACGGACAGGGCCATCACCCTGCAATTGCACAGTGATGGAGCCTTCGAACTTGAGGGTGGCGGTCAGCAGGCTGGTGGCGACCAGCAGTTCACCCAACAATTTTTGCACCTGCACCGGATAACTCTGGGCTTCCACCACGTGGCGGTAGGTGTGATCCAGCTGGACCAGCTCACCCCGGACTTCGTACTCTTCAAACAGATAGCGATACAGGAGATCTTGGTTACTCATCATGCATTCCTGGGTTCTTAGGTGAGGTGAATAGATAAAAACAATAATAAACAGGTGGTTAGGAACTTATCTCGCCCCCTGTCGTCATAAAAGGGCCACGTTGGCGAGTCAGTATTGCTTGACCTTGATCAGCTGGCGCCGCTCCTGCTTGTCGGGACGACGCTCCGGGCTCGGGGCAAACTGGCTGTTGAAGCGGCGCGCCTCGCTGTTCTCGGCCCGTTTTTTCAGGCTGGCTTCCGTCTCTTCATAGAGCAGCTGGGCCAGCGGGGCGGACTTGCGCTGTTCGCTCACTTGCAGTACCCGTACCTCCCGCTCGTCCTGGCCCTGCCAGACACGGATGAGGGCGCCGGCTTCAACGGCCTTGCCAGGTTTGCTGCGCTGGCCGTTATAGTGCACCTTGCCCCCTTCAATCTGATCGCGGGCCAGGCTGCGGGTCTTGTAAAAACGCGCGGCCCACAACCATTTGTCGAGGCGGACCTGGGTTGTGGTTTCTGCGGGATTCGGCATGAATCGACTCCGGGATGGCTGAAAGGGGAGCCTGATTATACCAGAGGCAGGCCTCGGGATAGAAACAGGGGGGCTGATGGTGTGACGGAATGTCAATTTTCACAGCTTGATACCATCCGGTCGGTTGTCTCTGGGTCCATTGCCGTACACAATAGCCAACCGATTTGGAAGCCAGAATATATTGATAAACATGACGCTACCGTTCAGGGATGACTTGTTGAGCTCCCTTCTGGCCCGTTGCAAAACCGTGCCGCTCTCCCGTTTCAGCCAGCCCCTGTTCTGGCTCTTGCTGCTGTTGCTGGCCCACCAGTGCGCCGGTCTTACCTGGCGGCTGCTGGATCTCGGTAGCCAGCAGAGCAGTCAGCCCTGGCAACCGGCCGTGGCAGGCAGTCAGGGTCAGGGCAAGGCCCGGCTCGATCTCGGCGGCGTCAGCCGGCTGGCACTGTTTGGCAAGGCGAAGCAGCAGGCCCGGGCGGCCGATGCTGTCGCAGCCGACGCACCCAAGACCCAGCTCAATGCGCAGCTCAACGGTGTGCTGGCCAGTTCCGATCCCGCCAAGTCCATCGCCATCATAGCCCACAGCGGTGTGCAAAATTCCTATGGCATAGGTGACTTCATCGATGGCACCCAGGCCAAGGTTCGCCAGGTGTTTGCCGACCGCGTCATCATAGAACGTGACGCGCGTGACGAGACCCTGATGCTGGACGGGGAAGAGTACGGCAAACCCCTGCCCAAGCAGGGCAACCCGGATGAGAAGCTCTCCTCGGTGCGCAGCGAACTGCTGGGCAACCCCGGCAAGATCACCGATTACCTCAATATTTCACCGGTACGAGTGGATGGCCGCATGGTCGGCTATCGCCTCAATCCGGGCAGCAATCCAGAACTGTTCAATCAACTCGGTCTGGTCGCCAATGACATGGCGGTCAGCATCAATGGTCTGGATCTGCGGGATAACGCTCAGGCCATGCAGGCGATGCAGCAGGTGGCAGGCGCCACGGAAATGACCGTCACCGTCGAACGGCAGGGACAGCTCTACGACGTTTATGTCGGCTTGTCAGAATAATGATTTGGAGTAGCACCAAGAATGATAAATAAAGGGAAGAGCTGGCGTCTTGCCACGGTCGCGGCGGCGCTGATGATGGCAGGCTCTGCCTGGGCCACCGAGTATTCTGCCAGCTTCAAGAATGCCGACATCGAAGAGTTCATCAACACAGTCGGCAAGAACCTGAGCAAGACCATCATCATAGAGCCTTCGGTACGCGGCAAGATCAACGTCCGCAGCTACGACCTGCTCAACGAAGAGCAGTATTACCAGTTCTTCCTGAGCGTGCTCGACGTCTATGGCTTTGCCGTTGTGCCCATGGATAACGGCGTGCTCAAGGTGGTGCGCTCCAAGGATGCCAAGACCTCGGCCATCCCTGTGGTGGACGAGACCAACCCGGGCATTGGCGACGAGATGGTGACCCGGGTGGTGCCGGTGCGCAATGTCTCGGTGCGTGAACTGGCCCCCTTGCTGCGTCAGCTCAACGACAACGCCGGTGGCGGCAACGTGGTGCATTACGATCCCTCCAACGTGCTGCTCATCACCGGCCGTGCCGCCGTGGTCAACCGTCTGGTGGAAGTGGTGCGCCGGGTCGACAAGGCGGGCGATCAGGAAGTGGACATCATCAAGTTGAGATATGCCTCCGCCGGCGAGATGGTGCGACTGGTGACCAACCTCAACAAGGATGGCAACACCCAGGGCGGCAACACTTCCCTGCTGCTGGCGCCCAAGGTAGTGGCCGATGAGCGCACCAATTCCGTGGTGGTCAGTGGTGAACCCAAGGCGCGGGCTCGCATCATACAGATGGTGCGCCAGCTCGACCGCGACCTGCAGAGCCAGGGCAATACCCGGGTCTTCTACCTCAAATATGGCAAGGCCAAGGACATGGTGGAGGTGCTCAAGGGCGTCAGCACCAGCATAGAAGCGGACAAGAAGGGGGGCGGCACCACGGCCGGTGGCGGCAACGCCAGCATAGGTGGTGGCAAGCTGGCCATCTCGGCTGACGAGACCACCAATGCGCTGGTCATCACGGCCCAGCCGGATGTGATGGCCGAGCTGGAGCAGGTGGTTGCCAAGCTGGATATCCGCCGTGCTCAGGTGCTGGTGGAGGCGATCATCGTCGAAATCGCCGACGGTGACGGTCTCAACCTGGGGGTTCAGTGGGCCAATACCAACGGTGGCGGCACCCAGTTTACCGACACTACTCTGCCCATTGGCTCGGTGGCCATCGCCGCCAAAGACTACAAGGATAATGGCACCACCACGGGTCTGGCTGCCTTGGCAAAAGACTTCAACGGCATGGCCGCCGGTTTCTACCATGGCAACTGGGCTGCACTGGTGACGGCGCTCTCCACCAACACCAAGAGCGATATTCTCTCCACCCCGAGTATCGTCACCATGGACAACAAGGAAGCCTCCTTCAACGTGGGTCAGGAAGTGCCGGTGCAGAGCGGCTCCCAGAGTTCCACCACCAGCGATCAGGTGTTCAATACCATAGAGCGCAAGACGGTGGGCACCAAGTTGACGGTGACGCCGCAAATAAACGAAGGGGATTCAGTGCTGCTCAATATCGAGCAGGAGGTCTCCAGTGTCGCGCAGAAACAGGCTACAGGTACGGCTACCTTGGGTCCCACCTTCGATACCCGCACCATCAAGAACGCCGTGCTGGTCAAAAGTGGCGAAACCGTGGTGCTGGGCGGTCTGATGGATGAGCAGACTCAGGAGAAGGTCTCCAAGGTGCCTTTGCTGGGCGACATTCCCGTGCTGGGCTACCTGTTCCGATCTACTTCCAACACCACCTCCAAGCGCAACCTGATGGTCTTTATCCGGCCCACCATATTGCGCGATGCCAACGTCTACTCGGGGATATCCAGCAACAAGTACACCCTGTTCCGCGCTCAACAGCTGGAGGCGGCGGCTCAAAAGGGATATGCCACCTCGCCGGATCGGCAGGTGCTGCCCGAATACGGGCAGGATGTGGTCCAGTCACCCGAGATACAGAAGCAGATCGAGCTGATGAAGGCCCGCCAGCAGGCGACGGCCGATGGAGCACAGCCGTTCGTACAGGGTAACAAGTAATGGCGGCGTACCAGCTCGATGGAACGGATCTGCCAGCAGCCCTGCCCGAGCTGCCGTTTGCCTTTGCCCGCAACTTCGGTGTCATTCTGACCGAACGGCAGGGGACTCCCTTGCTGCTCTGTCGTCAGGGGGTCGCGCCGCAAACCCTGCTGGAAGTTCGGCGGGTAGCGGGCTGCGCCTTCGAGGTGGAGCAGCTCGAGAACGATGCTTTTGAAGAGTTGCTGATGGCTCACTACCAGCGCGACTCTTCCGAGGCGCGCCAGCTGATGGAAGATCTCGGCAACGAGATGGACTTCTTTGCCCTGGCCGAAGAGCTGCCGCAAAGCGAGGATCTGCTGGACGCCGATGACGACGCCCCCATCATTCGCCTCATCAACGCCATGTTGAGCGAGGCGATAAAAGAGGAGGCGTCCGACATCCATATCGAGACCTTCGAACGGGTGCTGGTCATTCGCTTCCGCATCGATGGCGTGCTGCGGGAGATACTGCGTCCCCATCGCAAGCTGGCCTCCCTGCTGGTGTCGCGCATCAAGGTGATGTCGCGGATGGACATCGCCGAGAAGCGGGTCCCACAGGATGGCCGCATCTCATTGCGTATCGGTGGCCGGGCGGTGGACGTGCGGGTTTCGACCATGCCGTCCAGCTACGGCGAGCGGGTGGTATTGCGTCTGCTCGACAAGAACAACGTGCGCCTCGAGCTCAAGCAGCTCGGCATGACGCTGGCCAACCGCAACATCATCAGCGAACTCATTCGCAAGCCCCACGGCATCATATTGGTGACGGGCCCGACCGGTTCGGGCAAATCCACCACCCTGTATGCGGCGCTCTCCGAGATCAACTCGCGGGACCGCAACATACTGACGGTGGAAGATCCCATCGAATATGACCTCGAAGGGGTGGGCCAGACTCAGGTCAACACCAAGGTGGACATGACCTTCGCCCGCGGCCTGCGCGCCATCTTGCGTCAGGATCCGGACGTGGTGATGGTGGGGGAAATCCGCGACCTTGAGACCGCCCAGATAGCGGTGCAGGCGTCGCTGACCGGTCACCTGGTGATGTCGACCCTGCACACCAACACAGCCATCGGCGCCATCACCCGAATGCGGGACATGGGGATAGAGCCTTTCCTGCTCTCCTCATCCTTGCTGGCGGTACTGGCCCAGCGGCTGGTGCGTACCCTCTGTCCGGATTGCCGCACTCCACGCCCCATCACTGAGCAGGAGCGGGAGGCCATGGGCATGGAGCTGGCGCCAGATCAGCAGGTGTGGCGCCCGGTTGGCTGCGAGCAGTGCAACCACACCGGCTATCGCGGCCGGACCGGCATTCACGAGCTGGTGGTGATCGACGAGGCGGTGCGCGAGGCGATCCACAGCGCCAGCGGTGAACTGGCCATAGAGCGGCTGATCCGCGGCCATACCCCCAGCATCCGCCGGGATGGCATCGACAAGGTGCTCAAGGGGCAGACCAGCCTTGAAGAAGTGCTGCGGGTGACCCGGGAAGATTGATGTTCGGTCAGGCAAGCGATTTGAATCGGGATAGCAAGACGTCACAGTGCTAGGGCAGAGGAGCAAGAGTATTGTCAGCATTTGAATACAAAGCCCTCGACAGCAAGGGGCGCCAGAAGCAGGGGGTGACCGAGGGCGATTCGGCCCGTCAGGTACGCCAGCAACTGCGCGAGCAGGGGCTGACCCCGCTCGAGGTGAACGAGACCACAGAGAAGGCAAAGCGGGAAGCGAATCGCTTCGTGCTGTTTCGCCGTGGTGCCTCCACTTCCGAGCTGGCCCTCATTACTCGCCAGTTGGCGACCCTGGTTGGTGCAGGCCTGACTATCGAAGAGGCGCTGCGGGCAGTGGCCGAGCAGTGCGAAAAGGCCCATCTGCGCAGCCTGGTGGCAACCGTGCGCAGCAAGGTAGTAGAAGGCTACTCGCTGGCCGATTCGCTGGGGGCCTTCCCCCACGTGTTCGATCAGCTGTTTCGCTCCATGGTGGCGGCCGGTGAAAAATCGGGACATCTGGAGAAGGTGCTGAACCGGCTCGCCGACTACACGGAGCAGCGCCAGCATATGCGCACCAAGCTGCTGCAGGCGATGATCTACCCCATAGTCCTCACTCTGGTGGCGGTCGGGGTCATTTCGATCCTGCTCACTGCCGTGGTACCCAAGGTGGTGGCCCAGTTTGAACACATGGGCCAGCAGTTGCCTGCGACGACCCGTTTCCTCATCGGCACCAGCGAGCTGATGCAGCATTACGGCCTCTGGTTCCTGCTGCTGCTGTTCCTGGGTGGCTTTGTCTGGCGCTGGTGGCTGACCGACGAGAAGCGTCGCCGTCACTGGCATCAGGTGATACTGCGCCTGCCGGTCATCGGCCGGGTCAGCCGTGGTCTCAACACGGCCCGCTTCGCCCGCACCTTGAGCATCCTCAATGCCAGTGCCGTGCCCTTGCTGGAGGGGATGAAGATCGCCGGCGAAGTGCTCTCCAACGACTTTGCCCGGACGCGCATTGGTGAGGCCACCGAACGGGTACGTGAGGGGACCAGCCTGCGCAAGGCGCTGGATGAAACCAAGATTTTTCCGCCCATGATGCTGCACATGATCGCCTCCGGCGAGCAGAGCGGCGAGCTCGACAACATGCTGGAGCGGGCGGCGGACAACCAGGACAGGGAATTTGAAACCCAGGTTAATATCGCCCTCGGCGTGTTCGAGCCCCTGCTGGTGGTCTCCATGGCCGGGGTTGTGCTGTTTATCGTGATGTCGATCCTGCAGCCGATCCTCGAGCTCAACAACATGGTGAATCTGTAAGGTTCGGGTGTTCGAATACGCTTCGCTATTCGAACCTACAAATCCAATCGAACTCGCAGGTTCGATTAGCCGGTAGGCGTAATCGAACGATCGCGGTTTAACAGTTAATCGTTGATGGTTCATGCCATCTCATTTCGTTAGGGAGTAAGTCATGCAAAAGCGTCGTCAATCCGGTTTTACCCTGCTGGAAGTCATGGTGGTCATAGTGATCCTCGGGATCCTGGCCAGCCTGGTGGTGCCCAACCTGATGGGCAACAAGGAGAAGGCTGACCAGCAGAAAGCCGTCTCCGATATAGTGGCGCTGGAAAATGCCCTCGACATGTACAAGCTGGACAACAACCGTTATCCGACCACGGAGCAGGGCCTGGATGCGCTGGTCAACAAGCCGACCGCCGCCCCCGAGCCGCGCAGCTACCGTGACGGCGGCTACATCAAGCGCCTGCCGCAGGATCCCTGGGGCAATCCTTACCAGCTGCTGAGCCCGGGCCAGTTCGGCAAGATCGACATCTTCTCCATGGGGCTGGATGGCGAAGCCGGTACCGATGATGACATCGGCAACTGGAATCTGAAGGATTTCCAATAAGTGATTGATTGCGCTGTCATCAAGCTGCTGTGGGCGAGGCTGCCGTGAGGGGCTCCTCGTCTCGTCATCACCAAGCCGGTTTCACCCTGCTGGAAGTATTGCTGGTGGCCATGCTGATGGGGCTGGTGGCCACTGCCGTCACCCTCAGCATGGGGGGGGCCAGAGGCGATCGCGAGCTCGACAAGCAGGCGCGCCGCTTCATGGCGACCCTGCAACAGGCGCAGGAGTATTCGGTGATGGATGGCCGGCTGGTGGGGCTGCGTATCGAGGCGAACGGCTGGCAGTTCATGCAGCGCGGGGCCAAGGATCGCAAATGGCAGGCGTTGACCGACGACAAGATCCTGGGGCAGGTCACACTGCCGGATGAGATGACGCTGGCCATCGAGCTCGAAGGGTTCAGCTGGCGGACCGAGTCCGACGAGAAAACCGAGCAGGGTCGGGACGAGAAGGAGCGCACGCCCCAGGTATTGATCTTCCCCGGTGGCGAGCTCAGCCCTTTCGTATTGACCCTGACCCAGCAGAATGAGGACGTGCGCTACCTGCGGACTGTCAAGGCGGATGAATTCGGTCGCTTGCGACTGCTGCAGGACGAGGAGGAAGAGGAGTGAACGCCCGTGGCATGACATTGCTTGAGGTCATGGTCGCACTGGCGGTGTTCGCCATCGCGGGTCTTGCCGTGATGAAAACCGCCAGCGAACACCTCTCTGCACTCAGTTATCTGGAAGAGAAGACGCTGGCGACCTGGGTGGTGGAAAACCAGTTGGTGCAGCAGAAACTCGAAGCCAAGTGGCCCGGCGACAGCTGGGTGGAAGGGGACGAGAAGATGGCTGGGCAGACCTGGTATTGGCGCTATCGCGGCGTCGCCACCGCCGACAACGACTTCAAGGCGCTGGATATGGAAGTGCGTATTGCCCCCAAGGCCGAGAGCCCTGTGGCCATGATCCGGACCTATATCAGCCGATGAACCTGGTCAACAACACCCAAATGAAGTCCCGTCAGGGCGGTTTTACTCTGCTTGAGATGCTGGTGGCCATCGCCATCTTCGCCAGCCTCAGCATGGGCGCCTATCAGGTGCTGCAGGGGGTGCTCACCAGTGACGAGGTGGCCAAGAAGAAAGAGGCCCGTCTCTCCGAGTTGCAGCTGGCCTTCACCCTGATGGAGCGGGACATCACTCAGATGGTACCCCGCAGTGGCCGTATCGATGGCGAGAACAACAAGGTGCTGCTGGCGGCGTCCCGTTTCGGCCAGCAGAGCGATGACTGGGGCATGGCCTTCATTCGCGGTGGCTGGCTCAATCCGGACGGTATGCTGCCACGCTCCGGTTTGCAGCGGGTTGGCTGGCGTCTCAAGGATCACAAGCTGGAGCGGCTGAGCTACCTCTATCCGGATCCGGTGATCGGCACAGAGCCGCGCATTCAGCCCATGCTGGATCGGGTGACGGCGCTGCGGCTCTATTTTTACGACAAGGGTGCCTGGAAGGAGGAGTGGACCCAGCGCAACGTGCTGCCTTACGGCCTGGCGGTGGAGCTGGATCTGGAGGATTACGGCACCATTCGTCGTCAGTTCCTCATCGGGGCCGGTGGCCAGAGGGCTGACAATGGTAATTGAGCGTCGTTTTACCCTGAGCGTCACTGAAGATGACGGCACAATTCGTCGCCGTCAGTGCCTGATAGGGGCCGGTGGCCAGCGAGCTGACAATGGCAACTAGGGGCAATCGGGGAGTGCACGCAGCCAGACCGGGTCGCCAGGGCGGCATGGCCCTGCTGGTAGTGCTGCTCATCTTGTCGGTGATGGTGATCATCGCCAGCAACATGAGCGGTCGCTTGCAGCTGGAACTGCGCCGCACCGGCAACCTCACTGCCGGCAAGCAGGCATGGTGGTATGCCATGTCGGCGGAAGCCCTGGTGAGCAAGGTGCTGACTCAGGATTTCAAAGACGATCCCAATGTGGTGAACCTGGGCCAGAACTGGGCCAGGCAGGATGCTGTCTTCCCGGTGGATGACGGCAAGCTGACCGGTCGGGTGCGGGATCTGCAATCCTGCTTCAACCTCAACAGCCTGAGCGTGCCCCTGAAAGACGGGGTGAGCGGCGATGACCTCGAGAAGCAGCCCTATCAGGTCAAGGCATTTCGCGCCCTGCTCAAGCAGCTCGACGTCGAGGATTACGAGGCGGTGCAGCTGACCGATGCCATCCGCGACTGGACCGACAAGGATACGGCGCTGGTCTCCAGCTACGGTGCCGAAGATGCCTATTACGAAGGGCTGACTCCCCCTTATCTGACCGCGAACCAGTGGATGATCAGCACGGATGAGCTGAGGGCAGTGCGCGGTGTGAGTGCCAAACTGTATGCCCGGCTGGCGCCCTATGTGTGCGCCTTGCCGACCGACAAGCTGGTGGTGAACATCAACACCATCAAGCCGGAGCAGGCCACGCTGCTGGTGGCGCTTTATCAGGACAAGATTGGTCTCGATGACGCCAAACGGGTGCTGACCAGCCGCCCCCAGAAGGGGTGGAAGGATAAGAAAGCGATGACGGATCAGATGCCGGTGCAGGTGAGCACCATCCAGGGGCTGGATACGGCGCTGGACGTCAAGAGCAGCTATTTCGAAGCCAAATTGATCGCCGAAGTCGGTGATACCCGGGCCAGGCTGGAGAGTGTCTTCGTGCGTGGCAAGGACAACAAGCTGGTGATGCTGCGCCGCCTCAGCGGTGGCGCCGAATAACAAACAGGTGTGGGTGACGGCTGATGGCCGAACCCGCTCTGAATCCGTATTGGACAGCAGCCAAAGGCTGCGCTCCCGCCCATCCCCTGGATGCGGACGGGAATGGCAGGAGAGATATTTGTGAGCGAGAGTCTGGTCATCCGTCTGGGGACCAATGCGCAGCAACCGGTCGAGTGGCTGGTGTGGTCGGCGAAGGAGGAGGAGATCATTGCCTCCGGTACCCTGGCCTCGGCCCATGCCCTCGGCGAGCTGCGGGAGCGTGCCGGTGGCCGCCCCGTGGTGACCCTGGTGCCGGGCAGCGACCTTATCTTCCGGCGGGTGAGCCTGCCGGGCAAATACAGTCGCCAGGCCGCGGCTGCCTTGCCCTATCTGCTGGAGGAGCAAATCGCCTCCGATGTGGATGAGCTGCATCTGGTGGTGCTGGGCCACGAGGGCCACGATGTGGACCTGATGGCGGTCGACAAGGAGAAGATGCAGACCTGGCTGGGCTGGCTGGAGGCGGCGGGCCTCAAGAGCCAGCAACTGCTGCCGGACGTGCTGGCGCTGCCTCAGGCCGCCGACGGCTGGTCAGCCCTGCAACTGGGCAAGGAGTGGCTGCTGCGCCAGGGCCCTTGCCAGGGCATAGTGGCCGACGAGCCGCTGCTGGCCATGTTGCTGGCGGTCGAAGCCGAACCGGTTACCATCCACAGCCATACCCCGGTACCGCCGATCCTGACTGCCAACTGGCAGGCGGCAGATCCCGAACTGCCCATGCTGCTGCTGGCCAAAGGGGCGTTGAACTGTCAGGCCAACTTGTTGCAGGGCCCCTACCGGCCGCAAACCGAATACTCCCGTTACTGGTTGCAGTGGCGCAAGGTGGCCGTGGTCGCCGGCTTGCTGCTGTTGGTGGCGCTGACCCAGCGCGGTGTGCATCTCTATCAGCTGGCGGAGCAGGACAAGGCTCTCAAGGCCGAGATCCGGCAGGTCTACACCCGTATCTTCCCGGGGGAGACCCGCATCGTGAACGTGCGCAGCCAGATGGCTCAGCACCTCAAGTTGCTGGGGCAGACCCCGCAGGATGGCGTGCTCTTGTTGCTGACCGAACTGGCACCCACCTTCGCCGAGGTGCCGGGTCTCAAGCCGCAGGTGTTGCGCTTCGACGCCGCCCGGGGCGAGCTGAGATTGCAGGTGACGGCACCCGGTTTCACCGAGATAGAGCGTTTTCGCGAGCTGGCGGGCAAGCGTTTCGAGGTGCAGCAGGGTGAGGTGCGCAGCACAGAAGGCAAGGTTGAAGGGGCACTGGTGCTGAAGGGTAAATCATCATGATGGACAAACTACAAGGCTGGTGGCGCAGCATCAGCGCCCGCGAGCAGCGGCTGGTGGCCGTGGGTGGCAGCTGCCTGCTGATCGGGCTCTGCTACTGGGTCGTCTGGCAGCCCATTGCCAACCGCATCGCCGAGCGCGAGCGGCAGGTACTGAGTCAGCAACAGACGCTCGCTTGGCTGAAAGAGAAGGGGGAAGAGGTGCTGGCGATGCAGGGCGGTCAGGGCCGTCAGCTTGACACCAGCGGCACCCTTGAAGGGGTGGTTAACCGCACTGCCTTCAACCAGAAAATCAAGATTGCCCGTCTGCAACCCCAGGGTCAGGAGCTGCAGGTGTGGATCGACACAGTGTCGTTCGATGATCTGCTGATCTGGCTGGCGAGCCTCGCCGATCAGCACGGTGTCCAGGTGCAGGTCATAGAGGTGGCCCGTGAGAATCTGGCTCCGGGCCTGGTCAAGGTCAGACGCTTGCAGTTGAGTCGTCCCCAATGACATCCAGCGGGCTGAGTGCCGCCGAGTGCCCGGTATTTCGTCCCTGTGGGGCTCCGGGCTTGGTTAAGGCCAGACATTTTCAGTTGAGTCATTTTCTATGAAGAAAAAAGTACTGATCGCCGCCCTGTTTCTGGTGGCCTATCTCGGTTTTCTGTTGGTGAAGCTGCCCGCTACTCTGGTGGTACGCCATCTGCCGTTGCCGCCCAACCTGGTGCAGCTGGAAGGGGTGAGCGGTACCCTCTGGAACGGCCAGGTCGCCCGGCTGCAATATGCCAGCGAGTCGCTGACCCAGCTGCGCTGGGAGCTCAACGGCTGGTCACTGCTGCGTTTCGCCCCCGAGGTCTCTCTGCGTTTCGGCGATCGCAGCGGCCTCAATGGCCAGGGTGTGGTCGGCTGGAATGGCGCCGCCTTTGGTCGCGACATTACCCTCAATGTGCCCGCGCCCTGGGTGCTGGATCGGGTGCCTATGCGGCTGCCGTTCCCGCTGACGGTGGCGGGTCAGTTGCAGCTCAAGGTCGATCAGTTTGCCCAGGGCAACCCCTGGTGTGACAACCTTTACGGCAATCTCTATTGGTATGGCGCCGATGCAGACACCTCGGCCGGCAAGCTGCCGCTGGGTGATCCCGAGATCAAGCTGACCTGCATCGACTCCCGTCTGGTGGCCGAACTCAAGCAGAGCTCGGAGGCGGTGCAGGTGATGGGCAAACTGGAACTGCAGGCCAATCGCCAGTACCTGTTCCAGGGCTCTCTCAAACCTGGCCCTGAGCTGCCGGAAGAGATGAAGCAGGGATTGCCCTTCCTCGGTCAACCCGACGGTCAGGGCCGTTTCCCGCTGCGCTACCAGGGGCGTATCTGACGATACTGTCTGGTGTTGTGGACGCATGATGAAAATAACCCCGCTTCGGCGGGGTTATGTCGTTATGGGGTTTGTATGTCGCCAACCGGCGCCGTGATCAGGTGGTTCAGAAAGAGATTGAACAGCTCGGCCCGCGAGCCGAGCCGCAGCTTGCCATAGAGGTGCTTGCGGTGATTCTTTACAGTGCCGCAGCCAATCCCGAGCGCAGCGGCAATCGCCTCGGTATCCAGCCCCTGCAGCAGCAACTCCGCCACCTGCCGTTCCCGACGGGTAAGCCGATCGCCCCCCACACTTGCCATCGCCTGTTCCACTGCACTCTTGAGGCTGGCGCTGTCCGGCGGCGCGCTGCTCTGGGCCAGCAGCGGCTGGCTCTGCTGCCACTGCTGACGACACAGCGAATGTACCAGCGGAAACAGCTGCTCCAGCCTCGCCAGCTCGTTCTGGCTGAGGGTACTGCGCTTGTCGAGGCGACCGAGAAACAGCATCAGCGTCAGTCCGTCCCGTACCGGCAGGATCAGCCCCACCTCCTCCTGCCAGCCGGTGGCCTGATAGAAGTGATGGCGATATTCAGGATCGAGCCGCCCTTGTGACACTTGTGCCAAAGTCCAGACGCCGGCAGGCAAGCCCTGCTCCAGCGCCTGCATAAAGGGATCCTGACTGAAGTGGCTGGTGAGATAGCGATCAAACAGCAGGGCCCGCTGGTGGCTCAGGTTGTCGTAGAGGTAGACGGGCCTTTGCCCCACCCCGAGCAGCAGGGCGCAATCGAACTCCACCTGCTGCTGGATCAGGCGCACCAGCGCCGCAGGAAAGGCGCTGCTGTGCAGGGCATCGACCACCTCGGTCATGCTGCGGGTCAGGGTATCTGTGGCGAATGGCTGGGTCATTGTCGTTGAGTCATGGTGGTGGGTTCCCGGTGGCGGGGAGCATCTCCCCACTATGGCTGGATGCTAGCACGAGAGTGACAAAACTGTCCCTCAGGGGACATATTCGCCACGGGCCAGAACGGCGAGGATGACGGCTTTTCCCCCTGCTGTTGGAGAACCCATGATCAACCCCCACCTGCTCGATGAGCTGACCGAGCGCGGCCTTGTGGCCCAGAATTCCGACCCGGCGGCCCTGGCCGACCACCTCGCCACCCCGCGCACCGTCTATTGCGGGTTCGATCCCACCGCCGGCAGC
>Ga0209504_1001686_pt1 | contig 16275 bp, 9 predicted proteins | sample COGITO_mtgs_1005_FD_184791 | JGI IMG/M metagenome (GOLD analysis project Ga0209504, IMG submission 184791) | Pelagic marine microbial communities from North Sea - COGITO_mtgs_100511 (SPAdes) (version 2) | ecosystem: Environmental > Aquatic > Marine > Epipelagic ...
CGGCACCGCCTGGTGCCCCCACAATGCTGTATGTCAGTGTCTGCACAGGGATGTCCGCATCCGTCGCACTGGCCGTGAAGGTCAACTCGCTCAGTTCGTCTACGGTCTGGTCACCAATCGAGGCTAAAACCGGAGCTTCATTGACCTCGTTAACCAAATCAATGAGGCCATTTATGTCGTAAATCAACAAGTCGTCAGGTCCTGCACTTACAGCAAGGTTACCTGAATCGATATATAAGTTAGAACCAAATTGCGTGAGACCTGAACCTTCTGGAGCAAACAAAGTGCTTACTAACTGGACGGACGAAAGGTCGCTTATGTCATAAATGTAAACGCAACCCTGATTCTGGTAATATGGGGAGGAAACAAAAAGAATAGTATTGTCATAGATTTTGACACACTGGCCAAAACGAGAAGATGTCGAAGGATTTACTGCATCTATCTGAGTCGGTTCCCCAAACCCTGATTGGCTATCAAAGTCATAAAGCAGCACACGACCAACTTCGTTAGAATATAGCGGTTCAGCGACCACTACAACATTCTCAGAAAAATCAATAATATGTCGTCGACCCATGCTGTAATCCTGGGGGAGTTCTTTACTTGCTAAAAAAGCGATTCCAGATGGGGAACCTTGAGCATATTCCACAGAATAAGCGGAAAGAATACGACCAGAACCCTCGGGTCCTTGCAGCGCGAGAAGAGTAGTTCCAGAAACAACGAGTCGATTAGAATCTATACCACCATCAGGTTGCATGTATCTAAAGCTGAATCTCTCAACTAGCGAAGTAGCATTTGTAGAGTAATCGATGGAATACAAAGATATCGCCCCTACCGTATCCCAGCTACCAGTATTGCCACTTTCAAGCACACAAAGAAAGTCATTACCAATAACTGAATCCATACCGAAATACTGGGCAGTATGTGGGTCTGAATTGAAATCGGAGATGTAACTTCCATCGCTAGCGTCGTAAATGTAATACCTGCCGTCATGTATTGTAAGGCGAGAGGCATAATACGAACCTATGCCTAAAAAGTCGCCATCAAGTTCGATTTCAAAGCCAAAGGTATCATTATTGGATGTAGTGTTGTCAGGTGATTGAATTGTGTATAGCTCAGTCAGTAAATAGGCTTCGTCGTATGACCAAACACGAACGGCCCCATAACCGCCTGGAATATGTGACGCGATTCTACCTGAATCAAGCACAGTGATCAGACTGTCCCCGCTCGCGGCCGTAGAATATTGGCCTGCATCTGCACCAATCCCATCAGCACTAAAGTGCGCCAGTGGCACAGCGGCAGGGGCTTCGGAGTAATACAAGGCAGACACTTCGGCTGCCGATAATGCGCGGTCGTAGATACGAACATCGTCATAGGTAGCAGACATTCTAGCTGAAGAAGAGGAGCCATTGTCCCACCAATGGCGACCCAAAGCAGCCTGACTTACGGGAAAGACATCTTTCGTGACATTTTCCTGAAAAACTAAATCCCCGTTCAAATATCCTCTGAAGTCTCCCGACTCGTATACCAAGACCAGGTGCTTCCAATCATTGAAGGCATCTGGTATAGTGATGGGCTCATTATGAGTAAATGAAACCCCGTCCGAAATAGACCAACTAATTGCACTTAGACTTCTGTTAAGCAATATTTCACAACGGCCGACGTTCAAAGCACCAAAAGCTATGTAGGCCTCTTCGTTTGTAGGTGATTCACCAATTACTTCGTCCTTAACCCAAAGGCTGTAGCTGAATCCAGAATTCAGATCCGAACTGAATGCGGGGAGGAGCACATGACCGCCGTCTCTGTAGTAGAGTGCATTGTCACCCGTGATACGAATACCCTGGCCCTGTAAGCCGTCACCTACATATCCGAAATTCCCCGCCCCGATTGCATCGTTGCCGTTCGCTGTCTGATCGAGCGTGTCGCCTTCAAAAGTGTAATGGGCTAATAGCCCGGCGTTTATGTCACTAGCTGTTGCAGTCTGATTCAGGCTATGCACTTCACCACCAATGGTGATCGTACCACTACGTGAACTAGCTGAAGAATTCCCATCTACAGTTACCGTTACTACACCGTCGCCACTTCCGGATGTCGAACTGACACTCGCCCAGTCAAGGGATTCAGTGACCGTCCAGTCGGTGTTCGATGTTATAGTAATATCGTAGCTTTCACCCCCGCTCACAGTCGATTTGGAGATTGGATCAATCGTCACAAATGCAGCCGCGCCATTTTGGCTTAGGCTATGCGCTTCACCGCCGATGGTAATCGTGCCGCTGCGTGGACTGGTCGTTATGTTCGCATCAACAGTTACCGTTACCGTGTTATCACCGCTACCCGACGCCAGACTGACGCTCGCCCAGTCAAGGGATTCCGTGGCCGTCCAATCGGTGTTCGATGTTATAGTGATGTCGTAGCTTTCGCCCCCGCTCACAGCTGTTTTGGAGATTGGATCAATCGTCACAAATGCAACCGCGCCATTTTGGCTTAGGCTATGCGTTTGACCGCCGATGGTAATTGTGCCGCTGCGTGGACTGGTTGTTGTGTTCGCATCAACGGTAACTGTCACCGTGCTATCAGCACTTCCACTAGCCACGCTGACACTCGCCCAGTCAAGGGATTCGACCACTGTCCAGTCGGTGTTCGAGGTAACCGCAATGTCGTAGCTTTCGCCAGCGCTCACAGCGGTCTTCAAGATTGGATCAATCGTCACAAATGCAGCCGCGCCATTTTGGCTTAGGCTATGCGTTTGTCCGCCGATGGTAATTGTGCCGCTGCGTGGACTGGTCGTTGTGTTTGCATCAACGGTAACTGTCACCGTGCTATCACCGCTACCCGAGGCAGGGCTCACACTCGCCCAGTCAAGGGATTCGACCACTGTCCAATCCGTGTTCGATGTTACCGTAATATCGTAGCTTTCGCCAGCGCTGATCACCGTCTTTGAAGTAGGGTCTGTTGTCACAAAAGGATCAACGAAGCATTTAAATCCTACTAGAGAATAATTGTAAGCATAAAGAGTATCATTAAAAGCAAGAGTGCTATTCGTATAGGACTTGAGAGAATCAACTGATTTCTCGAATTTTAGCTTTTGCCAAGCACCATTAGATAAGTTGCCAGATTGATTACTGGAGATATCTACAGTATTAGTGACGTCGTAAAAAACTTCGGTTCCTCCCAACCAACTACCAGTCCAATAAAAACTATAAGCGTAAAATTTAGGGAATTCAGGATCTCTTGGAATGTTAAGATAGTAATCAAGCGATGGCAGAAGCCTCACGCGAGTATGGCCTGCCCACTGATTTCTTTTTCCATCATAGGTAACAGAAAAGTTTTTCGGCAACTTAACTTTAAGTGTAGCACCAGTTATAGAATCATATCCACCTGATCCATTTTGAAGATAACCGATGGTTTGCAGTCGGAGCATGCCGGTTTCGATCCTACCAAGCGGTGAATTCAGAATTATGCCTGAATCCAAAGAATTACCGTCAATACGATGTGAAAAAATCCAATTACCACTATCGTTCGAAAAATCATCTTCGTAAAAAACTTCTCCACTATCTAAATCCGTAATTACTAAATTATCAATGTCCGTGAATGACCCCGCTTGATATGCATCAAAGTGCAAGAAATTCGCGCCAAATTCATCCAATTTCAGTGAACAAAGAAGATCATTCTCTAGAAAATCTGGCACACCATCACCATCAGTATCGGGATTTAGGGGATCCGTACCAGTATCTTGGTCATTAACGTATTCTCCTGTCCCAGTCTCAACGACGTCAGCTAGGCCATCATTATCGTCATCGGTGTCCGCATTGTTACCGACTCCATCTCCATCGGTGTCTACAGTTTCATTAGGATCATCTGGGAAAGCATCCTCATCATCGGGAACGCCATCGCCGTCCGCGTCAGTTCCATCCTGGCTTAGGCTATGCGCTTGTCCGCCGATGGTAATCGTGCCGCTACGTACATCCATTGCAGTGATTGCATCAACGGTCACCGTCACAGTGCCATTGCCGCTACCCGAGGCAGGGCTCACACTCGCCCAGTCAAGAGATTCAGTGACCGTCCAATCAGTGTTGGATGTAACCGTAATATCGTAGCTTTCACCCCCGCTCACAGCTGTTTTAGAGATTGGATCAATCGTCACAAATGCAGCCGCGCCATTTTGGCTTAGGCTATGCGCTTCACCGCCGATGGTAATCGTGCCGCTGCGTGGACTGGTCGTTGTGTTTGCAACAACGATAACTGTCACCGCGCCATCACCGCTACCCGAGGCAGGGCTCACGCTCGCCCAGTCAAGGGATTCAGTGGCCGTCCAATCGGTGTTCGATGTTACCGCGATGTCGTAGCTTTCGCCCGCGCTCGCAGCTGTCTTTGATACAGGAGTCATTGTGACAAACGAAGTAACTTCGCCTGTTTCTGCGACGAGAATAAAGGAAGGTATGTTAGACGGGTTTGTTCTCAGCGACTGAGCAAATATAAGCCCATCATCATACCAACTTCTTGTCCCTAACAATCTAGCACGCACGTAAATATCTGAAGAACCAACAACATAATCCGAGAGGTCAAAAACGCGATTTCCAGCTATTTGGCCGGCAGACATTGAATCCAAAATATGCCAATCCAAACCATTTGTAGAAACCTCTAGATAAACATAAGCATCCTGATCAAAGTTAACATCTGAACCTTCGGTCCAAGCGTAAATTTGTGCCTTCAGCTTGGCAGAAATAAGCGGCTGATTAAACGGTATCCTATAAATGTAATAACCTTCTTCATTATTAACCGTCGGGCGCCAAAAAGTGGCGCTACCCGCTGAGATCTCCGAGTATACCTCGGCCTGGAAAGATTCTTCTAAATATCGGCTCCAGTCGCCATAAAGATTAAATGCGTATGAGAACTGACCTGCAGTTGTAGTATTTCCGTTATATTCACTTCCATCATTGATGTTAGTTCCAAATAAAATCTCGAGACTATCGTTCACACTATCACCATCGCCATCCGCATCAGTTCCGTCTTGAGCTATAATGTGGGCTTCACTGCCTATCGTGATTGTGCCGCTACGTGCACCCATTGCAGCATTTCGATCTACTGTTACAGTCACCGTGCCGTTACTACTACCCGACGTAGGGCTCACACTCGCCCAGTCAAGGGATTCGGTGACAGTCCAGTCAGTGTTGGAGGTAACCGCGATGTCGTAGCTTTCGCCAGCGCTAATCGCAGACTTCGAGGGCGGATCAATGGTGACAAATACCGTTGGAGCGACCTCAAGTAAGTATGAGAATTGGTGGCCATTATCTGTATCGTCCCACTTTTGAAACCTAGCAGATGCAGTCGACAATGTCACACTATCATATATATATGCGTAGTGCTGGATGCCATTATAATTATCGGGTTGAAGGATCGGGGTGCTATCCCAATTATTAACCGTTAGACCTTCACCCGAAACCCACTTCCACTGGCCTTCGGATACCTCATCAGTCAATCCGATCCATGTGTTTGACCAAGAGCCAATGCTAGAAAGATAAGCATTCGCCGCATCTATTCTCGCCTGCGTATTCAGCACCGCCAGACGTCCACCGCGTGCCTCGGCATCGGCTTTGGCTTCCTGCCAAGTGAAGCTACCTTCGATGATCTGGAACTGCGTTGCCTGTTCACTGAGGACAAGGCGGAAGCCGAAGTCGTAGCTGCGGGAGTCGGGGTTAAAGTCGCTGTTCAAGTTGCGAATGGCGACACGGCAGTAGTACGCGCGCATGACCCAACCGCCACCCCGTAGCACGCGGACCGAGCCCGTCGTCGGCCCGGTAGGATCGGCCCCTGGTGAACTGCTGTAATAACTGCCGTCATACCAATCATTACACCACTCATGCACATTACCACTCATGTCATATAAGCCATAGCCGTTGGCTGCAAAGCTGCCCACCGGAGACGTATATGGAATGCTACCATCATTGTAGCTAGGATGGTCGGTATAGCTGCTATACGGGCTCACGTCGTAGCTATATGCACTCCCATTCGCACGATAATTGGCATTATCATGCGAAATTAGATCCCCCCACGGGAAGCGCTTACCACTCGATCCGCCCCGCGCGGCCTTCTCCCACTCGGCCTCGGTCGGTAGCCGGTAGCCCTGCTTACTGTAATCAATATACGGCGCCAGCTCGCCACTGCGATACACCGTACCACCCGGCACGGCGTAATACACCGGCGTCAGACCGGCACGCTCACTCGCGGCATTGCACCACTTCACCACATCGTACCAATTCACCTCCTGCACCGGGTGATCGGCGCCCTTGCCCGCACCTACATACAGGTCGCTGTAGCCATTCGCGAGCCCCCAGGCGCGCACTTCCTGCCACAGGCTCCACGATACCTCGTGCTTACCCATATAAAAACCCGATACGTTGACACTGTGCACAGGCGCATCCGACAGACCATCCAGACCATCGCCCATCGTGAACGAGCCCGCCGGAATCAACGCATACTGGTCCGCTTCGAACGGCACTGGTAAAGGGGGATTGACTGTAACTTCGAGTACTTGGGAAATCGTACCTGAAGCATTAGTTGCCTGCAGTATGAGATTGTAACTGTTGCCAACGGCGCTGGCACTTGGAGTAAAAGTGAATGCTCCAGTGCTAGAGAGGTTCGCCGTATCGACACTATCGGTGGGAATAACGCCTAGCCCCACTACGGAAAAACTGATCGGGTTATTCGTCGCGGTAATCGTGTAGGTGATCGGCGAGCTCGCGGCCGCCGTAATCGCTGCTGCTGAGGTGATCACTGGAAGAGGATCAGTGACAGTCAATACCAAGACTGCGGCTCCCGTTTCAGTTGAACTATTCGTTGCAAAGAGGTTCACGTTGAACGGACCCGATACGGTCGCTGTTCCACTGATCTCACCAGTCAGCACATTAAGTGACAAACCATTAGGCAAACCAGTCGCTGCGTAGGAGACAGGCGCGTCAGCAGTACCGTCCGTACTCGTGGTGATTTGGTAGTTAAAGGGCGAACCAAGTTCAACGTCAACGGCCAGATCACTGGTAATGAATGGTCCAGTTCCTAGCCATTTGTCGACAAGTAGCGCCTGTTCGGCAGCGAATTCCTCCGGTGTCAGCTTGTCTTGGTAGAATTTCACTTCACCGATCGCTCCATCCATGAACTGGGCCGCAGCGTTGCTGCCCCCGACGAAGATCGCGCTCGACTTCGAGAAATTGCCTGCAGCGACCGTCACGGTCGCCGAGGATCCGGCGTTGGAATTCCAGAATTCCAGCACACCAGTCGCACTGTCGTAGTTGGCGGCGAGCACCAAGGTGTCTCCAGCGCCGGGTGCTGAACCATTCTCGACCGAAACGCACGCGCCTGCATCAGGCCCCAGGTACAAGCGGGGAGCGTTACCCGCTCCATCCAGCCGAAGCTGCAGACCGCCAGTAAGGATGTTGCCATTGTTGGCGAGGATTACATCGCGGATGGTGCCGCCCAACAGGTTATCGACCCTGGCCACGACGAAGAACGAGAAGCCGCTATTACTGGCAGCCGCGCCGGTGCTGGGGGTGAAGTCCAGCAGGGCGTCCTGCTCAGGTGGAAGGAGTGTTCTCAACCTGTTGTTAGTTGCACCCATATCCAGAAGATCCAAACTCGTGGCGCTTTGGATCGCATCGGGATACAGGACATCGCCAAACAGTGTACCGTTACCATCTCCGGCACCAAAGTTGTTGCCCGAAAGGTCATCTAAAGTGATGACTTTGGAAGTGTTGACGAGGTCAAAACCCACCGTGCTTGGAACTGACGCATCGTAGTGAGCATAAAGGTTAGCTCCATAGGCGCCCGTGGCCACGAGCAGGGATACTGATAAAACCGATAAAAATTTAACTATATGTTTCATGAGAAAATTAATGGCAGTTAGGCTTAGCGATGCTTTCCAGTTTCAGTGGAAAGCTCGACAGGTGGTCAGTGAATTTCATCCTTGTGGCTTCCTGACGCGAATGAACTTTTTTGTGTCGGAAGTATCGAGCGAATGACTGAACCCCGATGCTGGTGACGCTGTCAGGGATGGTGATGCTCGTCAGCCTATAGCAGCTCTGGAATGCGTAATCCCCGATGCTGGTGACGCTGCGCCCGTCGATAGTAGCTGGAATCTCAATCGCTCCAGTGGCAGTTTCGGGATAGTCGGTAATCGTCACCGATACGTTGTCGGGATTGATCTCGTAAGTATACAGGCCAAACGTTTGAGCCTTAGCGTTGCCTAAAAGTGCGATCGATAGGAAGATGATTAAATGCCTCATTTGGTGTACGCTTGCGCACGGCAGTATTTTTGCAATTCAAAAAGCCACGAACTTAGATTAGCAGCGTTAGCAGCTGGCACGCTGAGTGATCGACTTAAAAGACCAGCGTGGAAGCGCTGTACGGTTGCAGTGCGGACGACACGGAGGTCATCCCTCCCCCCCTTTGCAGAGCGGGAGGGATGACCTCCGTGTCGTCCGCACTGCCGTGGCGCGTACCTTGGCTAGGCAATTACCTGGTCACGGCAGATGCCCAGCCACATGCGCGGTTATTTCGAGCCTTTCGCCAGCCACTCACGCGACAGCTCCTGGGCTGCGGCGATTTGTTCTTTGGTCATTCTTGCGGAGAGAATGTCTTTGTATGTCTCGGCATCCTCATAGCCTTGCGCAGCTGCCAGATTGAACCACTTATATGCCTCGACCGCATCCTCAGCCACGCCTTGGCCAGTGGCATACATGAACCCTAGTTTGACTTGAACCATCGCGTAGCCTTGCTCGGCAGCCTTGCGAAACCATTTCATTGCCTCGACGCCATCCTCAGTCACACCTTCGCCAGTGGTATACATAAACCCTAGTTTGATTTGAAGCAACACGTCACCCTGCTCGGCAGCCTTGGTTAAATCGTCAAGCTCAGTGCAGGCGCTTAAAAGCAATGAGCAAAGTAATAGTATCGGGCAAAATACTTTTTCGTGCCAGAATTGCATGTTGAAAAAACTAGCTAGAGCAGCAAATGCTTTAAAGCTGACGAGCGATATTCCTTTGCGACATCCACTCATACGGTACGGCCGTTGGACAGACAATTACCTAGCCCGACTACTCCGCGAAATGCCGCAGCCTTTCGGTTTCTTTGTCGATTGCCCATAACGTCACAGGCAGATTGTATTGGCGTATCAATGCCCTTAACTGCATCAGCTCATTGGTGTCGTCCACATCATCGGTAATCAGAATCAAACCAGCACGTTTGCCAGTCTCGAATGCATAATCCAACGACAAGCCAAGCAACTTGTCCCAATTACTATTCCAATCGATCTCAATGGCGTGCGTCGCACTGAGCATTTCGTAGCGTGGCTGATCGCCGATGGCTTGTTCTGGCTGCGCATGGAGCAGTTCCGCGGCAATCCTTTGGTAATGTGTGACTGGCTGCATCGAGGTGCTCGCCGAGAGACTCAGTAAGGCAAGCAAGAGTGACAGCAGGCCGGTAATCGCAATAATAAAGTGGTAACGCATAACGGCATGATAGTAAGCATATCAAGATTAGCAAGCCGGGCACGTAAAAGCCAATGCGATGCCTACTCACAGCCGTTTCCAGGCGATTGAAAACGATCCATATTACTGCAATTACCGGTAATAACAGCGCCCACCGAGTAGCTGTCGCCTAACTGCTGCTCCGCAGCAGACACAAAAAAGCTGAGACGGCGAACGCGCGAGCGAACGCCATCTCAGCGAATATCGATACTGAGTCGTCGCCGCAGGCTTACAACAACGGCGCGATCACTAGACTCACAATTGCCATCACGTTGATCAGGATATTCATCGAAGGACCGGACGTATCCTTGAAAGGATCTCCCACGGTATCGCCGACCACACAGGCGCGGTGCGCATCCGAGTTTTTGCCGCCATAGTTTCCTTGTTCGACGAATTTCTTAGCATTGTCCCAAGCACCACCACTGTTGGCCATCATCAGCGCGAGTAACACACCGCTGAGTAGCGCACCCACCAGTGCACCACCGAGTGTTTCCGGGCCGAGACCGAAACCGATCACAACAGGCGCAAGAATCGCAATCGAAGCTGGCAGCACCATGCGCTTGAGCGCCGCATTAGTCGCAATATCGATACAACGATTCGAATCTGGCTTGGCATTGCCATCCAACAAGCCGGGGATCTCACGAAACTGGCGACGGATTTCTTCAATCATTTCCTGCGCCGCGTCGCCGACTGCATCCATGGTGATCGCAGCAACTAAGAATGGGCAGAGGCCGCCTAAGAACACACCCGTAAGCACTTTGGGATCAGACAGAATTAGCGCAAAATCGACGTGGTACGAGCGCACCACATTGACGTAGGCCGCGATGATCGCCAGCGCCGCCAGTGATGCCGCACCGATCGCAAAGCCCTTACCAATCGCCGCAGTGGTATTACCCACTTCGTCGAGCGAGTCAGTGATCTCGCGCACTTCCTTGCCGAGTCCGGCCATTTGCGCAATGCCACCGGCATTGTCAGCAATCGGGCCGTACGCATCGATACTCATAGTGATACCGATGGTGGCCAACATACCCACAGCGGCGATGCCGACTCCATACAGGCCGGCCATTGAACTCGCGCCGAGCAGCACCATCGCGACCACCGCCAGTGGAATCGCTACCGACTGTAAGCCGACCGCCATTCCACGGATCATCACCGTGGCTACGCCGGTCAAACCAGCCTTGGCAATCGAGCGCATCGGGCTACCACCGGTATAAAACTCAGTCGATAGACCAATCGCGATGCCGCCCACCGAGCCAGCAACCACACACAACCAGACGTTCATCGAGATGCCGAGCAAAGTCACCACCGCGATCGCCGCTAGAATGAAAATTAACGCAGCGCCCATAGTCCCGGTGCGCAGTGCCTTGGCGGGATCTTTCGAAGCCGACAACCAGACGATGCCGATACCGCTGAAGGAACACAGCAAACCAGTCGCAGCCAGTGCTAGGGGTAAGAAAATAAGCGCATGAGCGGTTTCGGCCAGTGCTTCGACTTGGCCGAGCGCGAGGGTCGCGGCGATCGCCATCGATGCGATCATAGCGTTGCAGTACGACTCAAACAGGTCCGAGCCCATACCCGCGACATCGCCGACATTGTCCCCGACGTTGTCCGCAATCACACCAGGATTACGTGGATCATCCTCAGGGATGCCCGCTTCCACTTTGCCGACTAGGTCAGCGCCCACATCCGCCGCTTTGGTAAAAATACCACCGCCGACACGAAAGAAAATAGCCACCAACGAGCCGCCCATCGCGAAGCCGTGGATGACATGGATGTCGGTCTTGCTGCCACCAAAGAACAGGAACAGCCCACCGACGCCGAGCAGCCCCATCGAAGCCACCGTCAGGCCCATGATCGAACCACCAAAGAAAGCAGTCTTCAGCGCGTGCGCAGCCCCATGATCGCTGGCTGCCAGCGCCGTACGGACATTCGCCTTGGTCGCGGTGAACATGCCAATCACACCCGCCATCGAAGAGCACAACGCACCCAAGAAAAACGCCAAGGCCTCGTAGGGGTCTTTCAATATCAGCAGTCCGCCGACTAACACCGTAAAGCCGCCAAGAATGACGAGTTCACGCCGCATAAAGAGCATCGCGCCTTGATGGATCTGCAGGGCAATATCGGCCACTTCGCCGCTACCACCAGATTGTTTCATGATGTTGCGGAAAATGATTCCAGCAACGAGAAGGCCGACCACACCAAGGGCAGGCACTAGTAATTCAATTACATTCATAATATAGACTTAGGAGATTAGTAGCGCTCGATAGCATCGGCGGAATTCCACCAGCGGTTATGCTCACCCAGGAGTGCATCCTTGTCCGGCATCGGGTAGTACAGAAAATCTTCCTGGTCGCCGATGTAGAAACCATTTTGCACCATGTAATAAATAATATCTGGACGCGTGCCGCGCCGCTCAATCTTAGTCTTCTTACCGCCATTACTATCCAGCGATCCCAGACAGGTACGCAGATGGCTGATCGATGGATACGGCAAATTACTAACTTCGCCATTTTCAGGATCGTCCGCAAGATTGCCCAATTGCATGTCCGCAAAAGCAATCTTGGGCATGTACAGTGGGTTGTCGACATGCGTCACATAATGGCAGAATTCACGCGGCTCCAAAGTGCTGACCACGCGTGGGCCGACCGGGCAAACTTCCTGATACATAAAGCGCTCGCGGTCGGTCTGGGGTTGGTATTGCCCTTGCTGCAGCGTCAGCACCAGGCCGTCCTTGGTAGCCAAGTGCAAATCACCCAGTGCGCTGAGCGGCACCCGCTCTAAAACACGATAGATCGAGACGTAAGCAGAACGCCGCGGCGTGCCGTCGCTATGTTCGGTGCAGCGCGCACGAGCCAAGTCCATTTGCAACCCGGCAATATCGATATTGGGGTCAACGCTCAGGAAAATAGCGTGCGAGCTAGATTGTTTCTTATCGCCAATGGCTAGGTATTTCCCGAATTGCTGCGGAGGCAGCATCGAAAAAATCAACGCCTCTGGGGTAAACGACAGGTAGAGATACTGTGACATAATGGGGGTATTAATGTGTGCGTGAAGACGCTAGAATAGACTACAGATCAATTAGTCTGATAATAGTAACATCTGGCAAGTGATAATTTCGAAAAACGTTAAAAATCTTGCCCTCCCCCGTCCGCCCTAAAGTCTCAAGCAAGAAAAGGGGTCATGTCGTTATGTTGTTAATTAGTGCCAACACCAGTGAGGTCTTGCCGTATAGTTCGATATAGATCGGCCGATCTCGGTTAACTTTTTAACTCACTGGACTTAAAACGCTTCACATAGCTTCCGACACATTGAGGCGCACCCCTTTCCCTCTTCCCTACTCTTGTTTCAACGACACGCTATGCGCGGCGAAGCCTGCGCCAAAGGAGGTGAGCCAGAGCTCTTTGGCTGTTGCTGGCTCCAACATGTCTTGCAGCGTGATCAATACCGAGGGGCTGCTGGTGTTGCCGTATCGCTTTAAGGTCGCTCGGCTGGGAGATAATTCGCTCGGCAAAACCTGCTCCAGTGCGTCGATAACATCGCGCCCGCCAGTATGATTTGCGATCCGCTCGCCCGCCGAATGTTGCGTTTGACTATAGAGTTGAGCGACCCCACTGGCGGCTTTTCCGGGGACGCTGCGGTGGAGTTTATTGCGAAGTTTGCCGCCTGAATTTACAAAGCGTAACAACTCTCGTTCTTCGGGGCGATGTAGCGTGTCGAAATTGCTGATGCGATACCCCGTTCGATTTGGATCCATACTCCAAATAGAGGCTGAAGCGGCATCGCCGAACAGGCAGGCGCTGATCAGCACGCCGGGATCGTTGTCTAAGTAAAAAGCGGCCGAACAAATCTCGACTGCGATCACGGCCACCTTCGCTTCAGGCATAGTAGCCAGAAAGCCTGCGGCACTGCGCAGTGTGGGGATGGCGGCTCCGCAGCCGAGGCCTACGATATCTTGCAAATAGGCATTGCTCTTGAGGCCCATTTTTTCGCTGACATAGCTACTGAGTCCTGGGCAGAGGTAGCCGGAGCAGGTGCAGATAAACAGCGCGTCTAAGTCAGTCGCCTGCAGCTCGGCGGCATCCAGCGCTTTACACAGTGCCTGAGAGGCGAGCTGAGGTGCGGCCCGCTCGAATTGCTGATTCAATGACTCGGCGTCGAGGGAGAATAAGGTCTCGACCGAGTCGGTCTCAAAGTACCGACGTTCAATGCCGGAATCTCCCAACAGGATTTTTTCCAACATCAGCACGGATCGCTGCGTGAGATCGTTTAAAGCCTCAGATTGGTTTAAGATCTCCCAGCATTCTTGTTGAGTCAGTGAGTTGCGGGGTGTGCTATGAGCGATGGATTGAAGATACATTATTTTACTCGGATTATGAAGTAGGATGAAAGTTGCCAGCACTGCCAGCATGTGTGTTGGGAAACTCGATTACAGGATCCGGGGTTAATGTGTAAGAGCGTAGAGCAGTCGAAAGGGAAGCATCTTAGCTGCGCCGAGAGCCGCTAGGACTTTGTGACGCTTCGACTGGGTTAGCCATGGATGCAGCGCTTGGGCGACCTTGAGACGTGATTTGAAGCGCTGTCGACATTCGAGGTGAATACTGCGGCAGGCATCGTTCCAGCTGAGCATACCATTAGCATAGTCCATTAAAATGGGATGGGCGATTTCTGCGGATTCAATCGCGATGGACATGCCGTTACCCGTAAAGGGAGGAATCACGCTATAAGCATCGCCGAGTTGTAGACTCCCCGGTCGGGGCGCGGGCAGTTGACTGAAGGCGATGCCGGCCACTCCGACGTGACTCAGTGGATCAATCTGGCTGGCTCCGATGCGTTCGGCCAGATGCGTCAACCCGCAGGCTCTGAGATAAGCGAGTAGCAGCGTCTCCTTCGAACTGCGAACATCTGGACGGAGCTTAAAGAGCGCGCAGATATTGGTGCGGCCATGTTCGATACCGCTTAAGCCGATGTAACCTTGGTCACCCATGTGCATTTCCAAATCAGCGCTGGTGACGAAATTTTGTGAATGTAATTTCAGTCCGATCCAGTCGGAGCGGGTGGATTGGCGACCACTGCAATTGACGACTCCATTCTCAGGCGCGACCGACCAACGGGATTGGCAGATCAAGCGACCGCCTGCGGCTTCAAAACGATTGGCGAGTCGCTGATCCGTTTCGTAGCGAGAGATGCCATAGGCCGGACTCGGCAGGGTGGATTTGAGCACGCAACGCGCGCGCACAAACCATTCGATACTGCGGTGCGGGTGTGCGCCTGCGATCGCGTCGCTGAGGCCTTGCCTCGCCAGCGAGTCGGCACCTTTGCCACAGATAAACTCTCCGCAGACACGATGTCGCGGCAGAGTGTGCGCCTCGTGCAGCGTCGTCGCCACACCGGCAGCTTGCAACGTATTGGCTAGACTCAGTCCGGCCAGACCCGCACCTGCTATGGTAATCGGTTTCATCGGCGAGTGGCGACCATGCGATAGCAGCCCATCCAGCTTGTGGCAGTTTTAATATCCCAATGCTTGGCATTCAGGCCGAGTAAATTCGGCAGTTCGTCGCCGACAAATCCCGCTTCGATGCTCACATCCCCATCATGCAGAGTGACGTGGTTGAACCCGATTAAGCGGCCCGCGGCCAGTTGATATTTATGCAACTGTCGGCGGCAGGGTTCTGATACCAACATCGATTGGATTGGGGAGTCTTGGATTCGCGCACCCAGCTCAGATAAAGCAGCATCTTCAAAATGGTGCAGGATTAGATTGGCTAACAGTGTGTCAGCAACTCCATAACCCGTGGAGCTGAAAAGATCTCCTTTCAACCATTGGATCTGAGGGGGCAAATCATCCGGCGGATCGATACGGTCAATCGCGGTATAGTTTAGATTTTTAAAGTGATCAACCAGCGAGATTGCTAGATCTCCACCACCCGCACCAATTTCCAGACAGTTTGTATCCTGAGTTAAGCGACTGATTTGCTGCTGAAACCATTTATGCGAACCCATCAAGCGATTGATAATACGCAGATCACGACGACTCGATTGAGCATCAGGATGTTGGTCGGGTAGCGAATCGAGTATTTCGGGCGTAACTTGCCTTAGCATTAGACCGATCCTAGAGATCAATGACTGTTCCTGTCAAATGTCGAGGGCCATCAAGGATGCGCACAATTGGAGTTAATTATAAACATGACGACATGCCCCCTTTTCCCCTTCAGGATTCAAATACAGGCGAGCACTACCACTTTATCCGCCACGCTGATGGAGAAGTGCTCCGATTACCGGAGGAATAAAGAAAGTCCCAACCAACAACAAGCAACTAACAACCAGGCACTTAATACCTTCGCACCTTAAAACCTTCCCACCTTCGTACCTTTAATACCTTCGTACCTTAAAACCTTCCCACGCCCCACCTCAAGTCTCTCAACCCTCAGGTCTCTCCCACCTCAGCTCTCAGGTTTTCACCACCATACTCCGAGTCAAACGCGCCCCTATTTTACGCCCAAACCCATATCGGGTTGTGCGTAAGCACTGACTGCATTGGGGTGGATGCAAGAATCTGCTACGGGATAATGGCCTCAACCTTGAAAAAACTGGTGCCTTCCACCATTGGCATCGAGATCGATGTAGTTCCATCACTGGTCGAGGTTACCTGAAATGGTCCACTTGAAAAGTTAGTCTGGATCCCTAGAAAGGACCAGAACATGAAAGGCAAAAGATACAGCACCGAAACGAAGATCCGCATTCTGCGTGAAGCAGAGAGCAG
>Ga0209504_1001692_pt1 | contig 16230 bp, 19 predicted proteins | sample COGITO_mtgs_1005_FD_184791 | JGI IMG/M metagenome (GOLD analysis project Ga0209504, IMG submission 184791) | Pelagic marine microbial communities from North Sea - COGITO_mtgs_100511 (SPAdes) (version 2) | ecosystem: Environmental > Aquatic > Marine > Epipelagic ...
GCCCTGGGTTTCCGGCGAGAGGCTTGCGAGCTGTACCTGGATGCGATTCAGCGCTTTCAGCGGCTCGACCTTGGCCAGCTGCTTGGCTTTGAGTACAAAGCTCACCTCAGGTCCGAATGATTCGACGATCTGCTGAAACAGCGCATCATAACTATCCGCCTGGAACAGCACGGTTTCCGGCAGGCTGCCGATCACCATCCACTCACCCAGTGGGATCGGGAAGCTGTCGTCGAAATTGATATCCGGGTTGGCCGCGAGAAATGCCTGCGGGTCGGCGTAGGCCTGGGCGGCCTCATCGGCGACGCGCGCGACTTCTTCCGCCAGCATGCAGCCCGAGCTTATTTTGCTGATCAATTCTTCGAGCTGGGCTTTCATTCTGGCGTTCCTGTGGCAAAAAATGGCTGGCTAGGATAGCCGCAATCCTACGGCAAAGCGCTGCGTTTGCTGCACGCTGCCTGTTAAGCTGGACGCTTTCTCGCTAATAACCGGGAGTTCTTTGTGAGTTCGCGTATCCATGCTTTGGCCGGTCAGCCAGCACCGGCTGCCATGTTGACCGACATTTCGTGCTTATTAGCCGCCTATTTTGATCTGCACCCCGATGTTGCTGTTGCCAGCCAGCGTGTGGCTTTTGGCACGTCCGGGCACCGCGGCAGCTCTTTGACTTGCAGCTTCAATCAGGCTCATGTGTTTGCGATCAGCCAGGCCATCAGTGATTACCGCGCTGCGCAGGGCATCAACGGCCCGCTGTTTATCGGCGCTGATACTCACGCGCTGTCGCAGCCGGCGCTGGAAAGCGCGATTGAAGTGCTGGCGGCCAATGGCGTGCAGACGATGATTTCTGCTGGTGGTGAGTTCACCCCGACGCCCGCGATCAGCCAGGCCATCTTGGTGCACAACCAGGGCCGCAGTTCGGGGCTTGCCGATGGCATCGTGATTACCCCCTCGCACAACCCGCCGGACAGCGGCGGCTTCAAATACAACCCGACCAATGGCGGCCCGGCGGACAGCGACATCACCACCTGGGTGCAAAACCGCGCCAATACTCTGCTCGAAGGCGGCTTGCGTGAGGTCAAGCGCATGCCCTTGGCGCAGGCGCGGCAGGCGGCCAATGTGCAGGAATACGATTACCTCAGCGCGTACGTGAATGACTTGGGCAATGTTATCGACTTCGCCCCAATTCGTGCTGCAGGCCTGCGCCTGGGTGTTGATCCATTGGGCGGTGCTGGTGTGCATTACTGGGGACGGATTGCCGAACAGTACGGTCTTAATCTGGACGTCGTCAGTCAGACTATTGATCCACAGTTTGCCTTTATGAGTTTGGATTGGGATGGGCAGATCCGTATGGATCCATCTTCCAGCCATGCTATGCAGCGCTTAATCGGCCTTAAGAGCGGTTATGACGTCGCCTTTGCTTGCGACACCGACTACGACCGCCACGGCATCGTCGCGCCCAGCGTGGGTCTGTTGCCGGCTAACCACTTCCTCAGCGTGGCCATCGATTACTTGTTTCAGCATCGCCCGCAGTGGAGTGCCACGGCGGCGGTGGGCAAAACGCTGGTTAGCAGCGCGATGATCGACCGCATCGCTACACGTCTGGGCCGGCCGTTGCAGGAAGTACCCGTAGGCTTCAAGTGGTTTGCCGGTGGCTTGTTTGATGGCTCGCTGGGCTTTGGCGGCGAAGAAAGTGCCGGGGCGACCTTTTTGCGTCGTGATGGCCGGGTCTGGACCACGGACAAAGACGGTATAGCCCTCGCGCTATTGGCGGCAGAAATGACCGCTGTTAGCGGGCGCGACCCTGGTGAGCTGTATCAAGGCCTGAGCGATGAGTTCGGCGCTATTTACGCCGATCGCGTCGATGCGCCGGCCAGCACTGCGCAGAAAAAAGCCCTGGGCAAACTCACGCCAGCGCAGATCAGTCGCGATGAACTGGCGGGTGACGCGATTACCCAGGTGCTCGACAAGGCGCCTGGTAATGGCGCGGCGATCGGTGGAATAAAGGTGATCAGTGAGGGCGGCTGGTTCGCGGCGCGCCCGTCAGGCACCGAAGATATCTACAAGATCTACGCTGAAAGCTTCCGCGATGAGGCGCATTTGCAGCGCATCTTTAGTGAGGCGCAGCAGCTTGTTGATAGCGCATTGGCGGTGGAGAAGGGTTGATCCGTTTTGTTCAATAGCACACAGACAGCGGCTCCTGCGACATACAGGATGATGGAGCGTTCGGGTGCCATCTCGGCACCTGCTGTTGCGGCGCGCTGCGTGACTCATCAAGGAGAACGTCATGAGCCTGGGTACCATTCTATTGATTGTGCTGATTTTGTTGCTGGTCGGCGCCATACCTGCCTGGCCGCACAGCAGAAGCTGGGGTTACGGCCCTACGGGCGGTTTGGGCGTAGTGGTGATTGTGCTGATAGTGCTGTTGTTGATGGGGCGTATCTGACCCCTGCCGGCCAATCCATCGTGCTAAGCCCGCTGCATTGCAGGCTTAGCAGCGCTTTCGCCTGAACCAATCAGGCGTTAGTCTGCCCAGCGAATCCTCGTTGTGGCCACCTTATGTATCGTCTCGATCTGAAACTTCGCCTACATAACGGCGCAGACATTGCCATGGGCCCTGGTAAGGCTGAGCTGTTGGCGGCGATTGCTCAGTATGGTTCGATCAGCGCGGCGGCTCGCGCCTTGGGTATGTCCTACCGGCGAGCCTGGCTGTTGGTAGAAACCATGAATCGCAGTTTCAAGCAGCCGCTGGTCAGCACCTTGGCCGGTGGCAAGCACGGCGGTGGTACCCAGTTGACCGAAACCGGTGAGCAGGTACTACGGCGCTACCGCGCCCTGTGTGCCCAGGCCGAGGCGGCGGTGCAGGATGGTTGTGCTGAGCTGGCGGAGTTATTGGCTGAAGAGGTTGCCAAGGATTAGTCGCGCTAGAGCAGCTGCGCTTCGGCCAATGTCAGGCTGCGCGCAATGCGCGATGCATCCCAGTGCTGGCTGGCCCAGCGCAGCAGCTCAAATGGCTGGCCGTAGCTGGCGTCGTCCGGCAACTGCTGGCCAAGCGCACGCAGGGCGCGGATCAGCAGTGGAGTGGCCTGGTCGGCTGGCAGCGGTGGCGAACGGTAGGATTTGCCGAGCTTGTGGCCGTCTGGCTGGGTGATCAGGGGCACATGTAAGTAGCGCGGTTGCGGCAAACCGAGCAGTTCCTGCAAATACAGCTGGCGCGGGGTGGAGTCGAGCAGATCAGCCCCGCGTACTACATCCGTCACGCCCTGCCACGCATCATCAAGCACCACCGCCAGTTGGTAGGCATACAGGCCATCGCGGCGGCGAATCACAAAGTCACCGCCTTCACGGCCAAGGTGCTGGCGGTAATCGCCCTGCACGCGGTCGACAAAGTGGTAGCTCAGCTCCGGTACGCGCAAACGAATCGCGGCATCGGCAAAACCATGGCCGGCATTGCGGCAGGTGCCGGGGTAGATGCCCTGGCTGCCGGCCAATTGTTTGCGCGAACAGGTGCAGGCATAGGCCAAGCCCTGGCTGAGCAGGCGCTCGACCAGCGCAGCATATTCGCCATGCCGCGCGCTTTGCCGCACCAGCTCGCCATCCCACTCCAAACCGTAGCACTCTAGGGTCCTGAGAATCGCGGCTTGAGCGCCGGCAACTTCTCGCGGCGGGTCGAGGTCTTCCATGCGCAGCAGCCAGCGGCCGTTTACCGCGCGCGCGTCAAGGTACGACGCAAGGGCTGCGACCAGTGAGCCAAAGTGCAGATAACCGCTGGGGGTGGGGGCGAAGCGCCCGATGTAGGCAGGTGTGTTCATGTTCTATTGCGCACACGCAGAGACAGAAACAACAAGGGGTGCCGAAGCACCCCTTGAGTCAGATCAGGAACCGACCTGTTTTTCTTTGATTTCCGCCAGCGTCTTGCAATCGATGCAAAGGGTGGCGGTGGGGCGGGCTTCCAGTCGGCGGATGCCGATTTCGACGCCGCACGAATCGCACCAGCCGTAATCATTGTCTTCGATCAGCTGCATGGTCTGGTCGATCTTCTTGATCAGCTTACGCTCACGATCACGGGCACGCAGTTCCAGGCTGAATTCTTCTTCCTGGCTGGCACGGTCCGCTGGATCGGGGAAGTTGGCTGCTTCGTCCTGCATATGGTGCACAGTACGATCAACTTCCTGCATCAATTCCAGCTTCCATTTGTTGAGGATGCCGGTGAAGTGGGCGCGCATTGGTGCGCCCATGTACTCTTCGCCCTTTGTTTCTTTATAGGGCTCGAAACCGCGAGTCAGTTGGCTGCTTTTTGCTTTTGCTTTGGTGGGCATGGATGACCGCCTCTCACTCTTCTAATCCACTGCGCAGGACGGTGTCCCTTGCCGATCCTACGTCGAGTAGAACTGGCCCTGCGGCTGTAAAGCGGGCGAACTTACCAGAACAACTCACAACGCGCCACTCCCGGTTGTCGAAGCTGCGCTGGGTATGCTTTAGAATCGGCGGCTTATCTCCCTGGCAGGCAGTCCGATGGTCCCGTCTTACAGTGCACGCAGCCGCGCCATAGAACCCTTTCACGTAATGGCGCTGTTGGCCCGTGCCAATCAGTTACAGGCCGATGGCCATGATGTAATTCATTTGGAAATCGGTGAGCCAGACTTCACCACGGCCGCGCCGATCGTCGCGGCCGGGCAAGCGGCCTTGGCCAATGGTCATACCCGTTACACCGCCGCGCGCGGTTTGCCGGCGCTGCGTGAAGCGATTGCGGGCTTCTATGCCGAACGTTATCGCCTGAATATCGACCCGCAACGCATTCTGATTACCCCCGGTGGTTCGGGGGCCTTGCTGTTGGCCACCAGCCTGCTGGTAGACCCCGGCAAACACTGGCTGCTGGCCGACCCCGGTTACCCTTGCAATCGGCACTTTCTGCGCCTGGTAGAAGGGGCTGCGCAACTGGTGCCGGTAGGTCCTGAGGTGCGTTATCAGCTGACAGCTGATCTGGTTGAACGGTATTGGGATAAAGACAGTGTCGGCGCGCTGGTGGCATCTCCCGCCAATCCGACCGGTACCTTGCTCAGTCGTGATGAGCTGGGCGGCCTGTCGCAGGCGCTAAAAGCGCGCGGCGGGCATTTGGTGGTGGATGAGATCTACCACGGCCTGACTTACGGCGTAGACGCAGCCAGCGTGTTGGAAGTGGATGACGACGCCTTTGTGCTCAACAGTTTCTCCAAATACTTCGGCATGACCGGTTGGCGTCTCGGTTGGCTGGTGGCGCCGCCGGCCGCCGTTGCGGAACTGGAGAAACTGGCGCAGAACCTCTATATCAGCGCGCCGAGCATGGCCCAGTACGCCGCACTGGCCTGCTTTGAGCCAGATACCCTGGAGATTCTTGAGCAGCGTCGCCATGCGTTTCAACAGCGTCGCGATTTCCTCCTGCCGGCCTTGCGTGAGCTGGGTTTCAAGATCGCCGTGGAGCCGGAAGGGGCCTTCTATCTATATGCCGACATCAGCGCCTTTGGCGGCGATGCCTTTGCCTTCTGTCAGCACTTTCTGGAAACCGAGCACGTGGCCTTTACCCCAGGCCTGGATTTCGGCCGCTATCTGGCCACTCAGCATGTGCGTTTTTCCTACACCCAGGACCTGCCGCGGTTGCAGCAGGCGGTCGAGCGGATTGCTCGTGGTTTGAAAACGTGGCGGCCCCATGCGCTTTGACCCGCCTTTGGAGCAGGGCCGTCTGTTGCGCCGCTACAAGCGCTTTCTCGCTGACATTGAGACGGCCAGTGGCGAGCTGTTGACCATTCACTGTGCCAATACCGGCTCGATGCTCAACTGCATGAGCGAGGGTGCACCGATCTGGTTTAGTCGCAGCAACGACCCCAAACGCAAGTTGCCGGGTACCTGGGAGATTGGCGAGACGCCGCATGGCCGCCTTGCCGTAATCAACACCGGGCGCGCCAATGCGTTGGTGGAAGAAGCCTTGCGTGGCGGATTGATTGCCGAGCTGAACGGCTTCACCAATCTTAAGCGCGAAGTGCCATATGGCCAGGAACGCAGCCGTATCGATTTTCGCCTGGACTACCCCGAAGGCCCGGCGTTTGTCGAAGTTAAGAGCGTTACCTTGGGGTTCGCCGACAGTCGCGTCGCGGCCTTTCCCGATGCGCGCACCGAGCGCGGCAGCAAACACCTGCGCGAACTGGCTGCGTTGGCCCGTGATGGGGTGCGAGCGGTGCAGCTGTACTGCGTGAACCTGAGCGATATTGATGCGGTGCGTCCGGCTGAGGAGATCGACCCAGCCTATGCCGCCGCGCTGCGTGAGGCGGTGAGTGCCGGTGTGGAAGTGTTGGCCTACGGCGCAGCGATCAGTGCGCAGGACGTGCGGCTGATCAAGCGTCTGGATGTGCTGCTGTAGGAGGGGCCGGGCGGCGTTCCGCTTTAGCCGCGAGCTTTTGCGGTTTCAAGCAATGCTTTTCCCGGGCACGGACTAGGCGTCCCCGCCGCTCCTACAGGGGCGTCAATACTGGGTTCTGCCGGCCGGCAACGCTTGCACAGACAGCATGGCGCTGCGCAGATGCTGCTCGAACAGCTCGACAATCGCTGGCCAGCCCTGATGTGAGGCATGCTGCCGGGCATTTAAGCGCACCCGGCGCAGGCTTTCGCGGTCTGTCAGTAACCCGCTGGCGGCGTCAATAAAGCCTTGTTCATCCTCGGCCACGGCCAAGGCACCGTTATGCCCGTGGCGGATGTGCTGCGCCGCCGCAGCCTGATCGAATGCCACCACGCCAAGTCCCGAAGCCAGGGCTTCAAGCACTACATTGCCGAAGGTTTCTGACAGGCTGGGAAACAAGAACATATCCCCTGAGGCGTAATGCGCTGCCAGCGCTTCACCGCGCTGCAGGCCACAGAACACGGCCTCGGGCAGCTGCTGTTGGAGGCTGGCGCGCTGCGGGCCATCGCCGACCAGAATCAGTTTCAGCCGCCGCTGCGGATGTGCCTGCTTCAGCGCCTGAAAGCTCTTGCTGAGCAGGGCCAGGTTCTTTTCCGCCGCCAGGCGGCCGACATGCAGGACGGCAATGTCCTGTTCCGCTAGGCCCCAGCGTTCGCGCAATGCCGCGCAGCGTTTGGCCGGGTGGAACAGTTGGCTGTCGACGCCGCGCGCGAGCAGTTCAAGGTTGTCGAAGCCGCGGCGTTGTAATTCGATTTGCTGGCTGACGCTGGGCACCAGGGTCATGTTCGAGCGGTTGTGAAACCAGCGCAGGTAATTGGTCAGTGCGCGCGTCAGCAGGCCGAAGCCGTAGTGCCCGGTGTATTGCTGGAAGTTGGTGTGAAAGCCGCTGATCACCGGAATCTGCAAGCGTCGCGCGGCGCGCAATGCCGAGAGCCCCAGCGGCCCTTCGGTGGCGATATACAGTACATCTGGCCGTTGGCGCTGCCAGTTGCGCAGCAGTTTGTGCATGGAGCAATGGCCCCACTGCAAGCCTGGGTAGCCCGGCAGCGGCCAGCCACGGGCCAGCAGCACATCCTGCTCGGCAGCGTCGCGTGGATCGATGTTCTGGCGCGGGCGCACCAGTTGCACGCGATGGCCACGGCCGCACAGGCCGTCTACCAGGCGCCCCAGGGTATTGGCCACGCCATTGATTTCCGGCGGGTAGGTTTCGCTGATCAGGGCAATGTACAACGCAGAAGGTGTGTTCATGACAGCAGTGTCCGCTGCCGCCATGTAATGATTGTGACGCTTTGATTGCGTTTGTATTTCAATCGAGCAGTTCGATCAGTTGCTGGCGCAGCCAGGTGTGCGCCGAGTCGAGATGCTGCTGGTGATGCCAGATCAGGCTGACCTGAACGGGTGGCATATCGAAGGGCAGCGCTGCAATTTCCAACGCATGCACCGGGGCAAAAGCCTCGGCCAGGCGCGCGGGCACGGTGCCGAGCAGGTCGGTCTGGGCGACGATGGCCGGGATCGGCAAGTAGTTGGGCAAATGCAGCGCCGCCTGCCGGCGCACCCTGGCCGAGCCCAGGACGATTTCCAGCGGCGAGCCACGCCCGGCGCGCGGCGTCACCGTGATATGCCGCGCCTGTTGGTAATCCTCCAGGCTCAGCCCGCCGATAAAGGCCGGGTGGCCGGCGCGGCCGATTGCCACCAGCGGCTCTTCGCGCAGCGGCGCGTAGTGCAGGTCGGGTGAATCGAAGTGCAGGTAGTCGATGGCCAAGTCCAGGGCGCCGCTTTCCAGGCGCTGCACCAGGCTGTCGGCATCATCGGCTTGCACCAGCAGCTCGACCTGTGGAGCGTTGCGCGCCAGATGCGCCTGCAACATGGGCAGCAGCGCGGCCTGGGCATAGTCGTTGAGTGACAGGCTGAAGGCGTGCGCCGTTTGCGGATCAAACGGCTCAGCAGGGCCCAGTCCTGTCTGCAGCAAGCGCAGGGCCTGGCGCACGGGTACATACAAGGAATGAGCGCGAGCGGTGGGGGTCATGCCGCGGGCGGTGCGCAGGAACAGTTCTTCACCCAGTTGCTGGCGCAGGCGGGCGAGGGCATTGCTTACCGTCGACTGGCTCAAGTGCAGGCGCTCGGCGGCGCGGGTCAAGTTGCCTTCCTGCATCAGCGCATCGAAGACCAGCAACAGGTTGAGATCGAGCTGACGTAAATTCGCTATCAAGAATAATGCTCTTTTAAAATATCCATTATCCGAATGATCTAGCCGCGCCTAGACTGCTGTCAATCCGCACAGGAGTACCACCGTGGCTTATAACAACGACAATGCCCAGGCTTTCCGCGCACGTTATCGGGATGCCATTCATCCGCTGTACAACCCCTGGCTGCATGCCGCCTTTGTGCTGGCCTACGGTCTTACCTGCGTGGGCCTGCTGTGGCGCACCCTGGATGCGGTAGCTCTCTGGCAGTGGCTGCTGGTGCCGCTGAGCTTGGTGTTCTTTAGCTGGGGCGAGTACCAGGTGCATAAGCGCCTGGGGCACAACAAGACGCGCTTCGGTCAGCTGTTCTACAAGCGCCATACCGGTGATCATCACAGCTTTTTTGTTGAAGGCCAGATGCGCTACGAGACGCTGCGCGATTGGCGGGTGATCCTCTTTCCCGCCTGGTTGATCGTGCTCTATAGCCTGCCATTGCTGGGCGTCTGGTGGTTGCTGAGCCATATCGACGGCAACCTCGCCGCGCTGTTCGCCGGCAGCATGCTGTTGGGATATATGAGCTATGAGGTGGTGCACGCCTGCGAGCATCTGCCGACTGAACATCCCGTTGCGCGGCTGCCGGGGATTCGCCAGATGCGCCGCCTGCATGCGCTGCACCATCGGCGTGAACTGATGCATTCGCGCAATTTCGGCATCGTCCATCCATTGATGGACTGGCTATACGGCACCCTGCATTGGGAACCGGAGCCCACTTATCAGCAGAATCGTCAGCAGCACCGCATTCGACTTACCCGTCCGGCGGACGCGGTGTTGAGCTATGCCGCTGCTCCGGCGCATTGGCCCGAGTGGCATCCATCATCCTTGCGCATCTACGGTCGCGAGGGCGCGTTGCTCGCCGGCGAAGTATTTGAGGAGGATATCCACGCCGGCGGCCGCACCGGCCATCTACGCTGGGACGTGCTCGACTATCAGCCGGCCCGCCGCTGGCAGGCCAGCGCGCGTGGCGATCACGGCCTAGGGCTGTTGCTGACCTACGAGTGCGTAGAGGTGGAGGGCGGTTGCGAGTTCGTGCGCACCTTGGAGTACGGCTTCGACGGCGGGCTGATGCGCCTGGCCAACCGTCTGCTGCTAAGCCGGCGCATTGAACGCGAATCCCAGGCATCCATGCAGGCGCTACGCGCGGTGCTTGAGCGCAGCCAGCCTGCACAGTAGAACTCAGGGAGCGGGCGTTAGCGCCTGCTCCTGGCGTTCACGCACCCAGAACACTGTGGCGCCGGCCACGGCCGCCGGCATCATCAGGATATTCAGCCCTGGCACCAGCAGTGCGGCGTAGGTAATGCCGCCAAAGCCCAGGCTCTGCCAGCGCTTCTCGCGCAGCCAGGCGAGCATGTCCTGCCAGCTCATCTTGTTGTTGTCGGCGGGGTAGTCGATGTATTGGATGGCCATCATCCACACGCCAAACAGCAGCCACAGCGGTGCGGCGACGATATTGACCACGGGAATAAAAGTCAGAATCAGCAAGGCGATGGCGCGGGGCAGGAAATAGCCCAGCTTGCGCAGCTCGCGGCCCAGGGTGCGTGGCACCATGGCCATCAGCTCAGCCCAGCTGAACGGCGGAAAATCGTCCTGGCCGCGCACCACCACTTCGACCTTCTCCGCGAGAAAGCCGTTAAACGGCGCGGCGATGATGTTGGCCAGCAGAGTGAAGGTGAAAAACACCATCAACAGCACCAGCACCACAAACAGCGGCCATAGCACGTATTCGAGAAAGCTCAGCCAGCTTGGCAAGCTGGGCATAAAGGTGTCGACCCAGCCGCCGAACTGCTGCAAGGCCAGGTAAATCAGGCCAATAAACAGGACCAGGTTGATCGTCAGGGGCAGCAGTACAAACAGACGCAGGCCGGGGCTTAGTACCAGTTTTAGGCCCTCGCTGAGGTATTGCGGGCCGGTCAGTACGGGAGCAGGCATGGGGAGAGTCTCCGCGAGGTTGAAGTCGCGCCGACCTTACCGGCTTTGTGTGGCAGGTGAAAGCCTCTGCAATGGGTGCTAACGATTGCCTCCCGGCGTTATAGCGCTTGCCTATGCAAGGCATTGGCAAAGCATATTTCCGCCGTGCACTGAGCGGGCATAGGCTGCGCGGCATCCCTTTACGGGGCTTCCGCTCTTACGGCCTTCCCCTAGGCGCTCCCGGAAGTCCCTTTTTATTATTGCCGGCCTTGCCGGGTGGAGTTGCTGATGTCGACCAATCGTCATGCCCGCGTGATCATTTTAGGCTCCGGCCCTGCCGGCTATAGCGCTGCGGTTTACGCTGCGCGGGCCAATCTCAAGCCGTTGTTGATCACCGGTATGCAGGCTGGCGGCCAATTGACCACGACCACCGAGGTGGATAACTGGCCGGGCGATGTGCATGGCCTGACCGGGCCTGCGCTGATGCAGCGTATGCAGGAGCATGCCGAGCGCTTTGAGACCGAAATCGTCTTTGACCATATCAATGCGGTGGATTTGGCCGGTAAGCCGTTCACCCTGGTCGGCGACAGCGGCACCTACAGCTGCGATGCATTGATCATCGCCACCGGCGCCAGCGCCCGTTACCTGGGCTTGCCCAGCGAAGAGCTTTTTATGGGCAAGGGCGTTTCCGCTTGCGCCACCTGTGATGGGTTCTTCTACCGCAACCGTGAAGTCGCGGTGGTCGGTGGTGGCAACACGGCGGTGGAAGAGGCGCTGTACCTGGCCAATATCGCCAGCAAGGTGACCCTGGTGCACCGTCGTGAAACCTTCCGCGCCGAAAAAATCCTGCAGGACAAGCTGCAGGCTCGGGTGGCCGAAGGCAAGATCGTCCTCAAGCTCAACGCCGAAGTGGATGAAGTGCTCGGCAACAACATGGGCGTGACCGGCGTGCGAGTGAAGAGCAACGATGGCAGCATTGACGAGTTGAGCGTCGATGGCCTGTTCGTCGCCATCGGCCATACGCCAAACACCTCGTTGTTTGAGGGGCAGTTAGCGCTCAAGGATGGCTATCTGGTAGTCAGCGGTGGCCGCGAAGGCAATGCTACCGCCACCAGTGTGCCAGGCGTTTTTGCGGCGGGGGACGTGGCCGATCACGTCTACCGCCAGGCCATAACCTCGGCCGGCGCCGGCTGCATGGCGGCGCTGGATGTGGAGCGTTATCTCGACGGCCAATAGGTTTGTACATGCAAAGAACTTGATGTGAGCCGCAATGCCGCGGACCTGGATCAGGTCGGCGGCATTTTCATCTGTCCGAGGAAAACATCTATACAGGGCGATGGGGCTTTGTAGGAGGCGCTTTAGCGGCGAGCGTATTAGTGGTCGTGTTGCGGTTACGACTGCATGGATGCAGGAGGTAGGGTCGCACCTGCTCCCGGCGGGGCTGCGGTATTCACCACATCCCTGTGGATCGCGAAGCAGGATGCCAGAGCCGAAAGTCCCTCCCACATCAGTGAAGGCTTCTCAGACCCAGGTATTGAGCTTCAAATCCCGCGAGCTCAAGCGTAAAAACTGGTCGCTGGCTTTAACCAGCAGGGCATGCTCGTCGACGGTCAGTTCGCTGCTCTTTTTACCCTGCGCTTCGCTGCGGTACAGGGTTTTACCGTCTTCCTCACGCAGGCGCTGGTAACGCTGGCCGCGCGCTTCCACCTTGAGTGTCAGCAAGTCGATATACGCCACTTGCAGTGATTCGCTCTGCCCGGTTTCCAGGGCGCAGCGTTGCAGTAGCGGGGTATGAGTGAAGGGCGAGTCGGAGAGCATCACCTGCTGGCACTCGCTGAGGTCCGGGCGCGGTTCGCCGTTATGGAACCAGTTGCCGCGTATATCGCGTTTGAGGTTGAGGCTGCGTTGACCGTGGTTGTCGACCTTCAACCACAGGCGACGAAAGCGCCAGCGAGGGTCGCAATTGAGCACATAGGTGGCGGCGATGCTGTGGCCTTGCAGGCTCTGCATCAGATGGCTGGTGGCATTGATGCCGTGCTCATCGATGCTTAGGCGCAGGTTTTCCACGCCGGGGTTGTGCCATGGTTTCCATACCAAGGTCTGCTGCATCAACGCGACTCCAAGCCAGGTAAGGGGGAAAAGCCGGGAAGGGCGGCCATAACGCGGCACGGAGCACCTTCCCTGGTGTTCTCATTCGTTTGCTGGCGCGCAGCTTAAAGCGATTGAAACGTGATGTCTGTCAGCTTTTGCCGACAGTTGTGCAACTTCCTGCGCGCTATTGTGGTGCGTGCAAACCCCTTGGCAGTAGGTTTAAAGCACTTTGCGCTGCAATGACAGTTGCTCGAAACGCACGCCAGCCAGGCCGGTATCCAGCAGTGCGCGGATGTTGCCATGGTCGTTGCCGGTCGGGGTGGCCAGCACGCTGCGGTAGTGCTCGCCAAAGCAGTGCAGGGTTTCCTCCAGGCTTAGGCCTTCGAGTAGAGCTAGGCCAAGGGTCTTGCAGGAGCCTTCATTCTGGCCAGCGGGGTTTTCCACCGCACCATTGCGAAAGGCGCTGGGTTGGTACTGGTAGTGCGCGGCGATAAACGCCAAGGTTTCGGCGAAAGTGAACTGCTCGTTGTGCAATTTGGCGCGGAAATCGTTCAAGGCACTCATGCGTCTTTACCTTTGCTAAAAGCCGCCTGCTGTTCGGTGCTGGCTTCCTTCTGGTGTTTGGCCTTCCACTCGGCATAGGGCATGCCATAAACCTCTTCGCGGGCTTCATCCAGGCTGATGGCGATGCCACTGTCATCGGCGGCGGCCTTGAACCATTTGGACAGGCAGTTTCGGCAGAAACCGGCGAGGTTCATCATGTCGATGTTCTGCACGTCAGGACGTGAGCGCAGGTGGTGAACCAGGCTGCGAAAGGCGGCGGCTTCAAGTTCGAGGCGTTCTTGCTCGGTCATGGCGATGTTCTCAGAAGGCGGGCGATGCGGGCGATGATAAGAGCCTGCCCGCCCGACGGCAACGCCCCACACAGGGTGTGCGGGGAATCGGCAACGGCCTGGGGTAGGCCGTTTTTCAACAACTTGCTAGCGGTGCCCGGCGAGGGTGATCGACACCGACTCGGCAAAACGTAGGGCGTGCAGCTTGTCGACTTCTACTTCGGCGTAACGCACGTCGGGGTTAGCCATGACCAGGTCAAGAATCTCCTGGGTCATGCGTTCGAGCAGGGCGAAGCGGTTTTCTTCGACGTGACGAATCACCGCTTTAGTAATGGTGCGGTAGTTCAGCGCGTGGTCGATATCGTTGTCGCGCACTGCTTCCACGGCGGGGTAGAGGATGGTCAGGTTGATCAACACGTCCTGCTTGTTGTTGATCTCTTCTTCCTTGATGCCAATGAAGGTGCGCAGGCGCAGGTCTTTGACGCGTATGCGCGCCATCCCAGGTTCCAGTCGCGGCATTACTTGTTCCGTCCGATCAGTTGCAGGAATTCGTGGCGAGTGTTGCAGGATTCACGGAAGGCTCCAAGCATGACCGAGGAGGTCATCACCGAGTTCTGCTTCTCCACGCCGCGCATCATCATGCACATGTGTTTGGCTTCGATGACCACGGCTACGCCGGCAGCGTTGGTGACCTGCTGGATGGCATCGGCGATCTGTTTGGTGAGGTTTTCCTGGATCTGCAGGCGCCGCGCGAACATGTCGACGATGCGCGCCACTTTCGACAGCCCCAGTACCTTGCCGGTGGGGATGTAGGCCACATGAGCCTTGCCGATAAACGGCAGTATGTGGTGCTCGCACAACGAGTACAGCTCGATGTCACGGACGATCACCATCTCGTCGTTATCCGACTCGAACAGCGCGCCATTGACCACCTCTTCCAGGCTCTTGTGGTAGCCGTTGCACAGGTATTGCATGGCTTTGGCCGCACGCTTGGGCGTGTCTAGCAGGCCTTCGCGTTCAGGGTTCTCACCAACGCCGAGGAGAATCTCGCGGTAGTGATTGGGCAGTTCTGGATTCATTGCAAGGGTCCTCGCGGCCAGGCTCATTTGAGATGGCGGCCGCCGTTGACGGTAAGGGTGGTGCCTGTGACGTAAGGGTTGTCGAGCAGATAGCGCAAACTTTGGTAAATCACCTGCGGCCCGGGTTCTATGCCCAGTGCCGATTTGTTCAGGGTGTTGCGGCGATACTCGGCATCGTCGTCCGGGTTGAACATGATCAGTGCCGGAGCGATACCGTTGACCTTGATCTGTGGTGCGAAGCGAGCGGCCAGTGACAGCGTTAAGCTGTCCAATCCAGCTTTACTGGCGCAGTAAGCAGGGCGTTTGGCGCTGCCCTTGCGGGCAACGTCATCGCTGAGGTGAACAATGTCGGCAGGTGTCGACCGTCGCAGCAGCGCTTCGCAATGCAGGTTGATCAGGTAAGGCGCGAGCATGTGCACATTGAACAGTTGGGTGAATGCTGCGGCTTCCTCGCCCGGCGTTTCTACCAGCCAGTCGGAGGCGTTGTGCACGATGGCGCGCAGGCTGTCGGTGTGCTGTTTGAGCTGCTCGATAAAACCCAGGATACCGGCTTCACTGGAAAAGTCGGCGGCCAGTGCCAATGCTCCACGCTGCTTAAGACGCGCAATGCTCTCGCGTTCTTGGCGGTAGGTGACAATCAGCGAATGACCATCATCGAGCAGGCGCTCGGCGCAATACAGGCCGATGCGCTGGCTGGCTCCGGTAATCAGAATGGGGGCGGCGCTGGCGCTCATGGTCGGCTCGGCAAAAGAAAGAGGTGGGTTCAGCGACGCTGCGCCGGGTTACCTGACCAGTAGGGCGCGGCCTCGACTGAACCAGAAGTAAAGTTATACCAGCATTGTGCTTTGTACAACCATGCGGCCTGTGAGGTTACTGCACTATTTCTTAGATATTTGCCTATTTCATTGAGCTGTATCGATATTTCTTATGTGTGTCGGCTGAATAAAATTGTCTTTATGGTGTACAAGATTGGTTTTCTTGTACAGGAGTTGGTGTCATGAAGGGTTGGCAGTTGAGCATTGCCGTTCGCTGTGGCTGGGTGGCGCGCGTCGAGGTCCTGGCACTGCGCTGTTGCGGTTATCAGGTGCGGGTGATTCTTCGCACAGGCCGCGTGCGCGTATTTGGTTGTGTGCCTGGAGGGCCTCTGTGGCCTGCGCTGGCGCTGCTCAAAACGCATTTACGTCGCTGCGGGGTGCGCCAGGTTTTACTGCTACAGCCGGAAAATCACGATGAAATCATCGGCCGGCCCGCGATGATTGGAAAGGATCCAGGCTTGTGGATTCGTGTGGGCTGACTTAGCGCGGGGTTTTAGCTGGGGTGCACTGTGCGTCCTTGCAGCGTCGGCTAGCGTCTGGATGAGGTAGCCATTCAAGGTAGGGGCGTAAGCGACAAAACGCTCGATAACCCAGCTCCAGTAACGGTCGCAGCGCAGGCCAGGTGAGGGGGGCAGTCCAGCGGCCCAGGCCGGCAGCGCGCCAACTCCACAGTGTCGCATCCAGACCGGTAACCCATTGGCCGTCAGCAAAGCGTGCATGCAAACGGTTTTGCAGGGCGGGTTGGGTTAACCCGATGGACTCGGCATGGAAGTCGCGCAGGCTAATGTCGACCAGGCACAGGCGCTGTACATCGGCATGCTGGCGCAGCAGCTGGATCTCGCG
>Ga0209504_1001703_pt1 | contig 16154 bp, 13 predicted proteins | sample COGITO_mtgs_1005_FD_184791 | JGI IMG/M metagenome (GOLD analysis project Ga0209504, IMG submission 184791) | Pelagic marine microbial communities from North Sea - COGITO_mtgs_100511 (SPAdes) (version 2) | ecosystem: Environmental > Aquatic > Marine > Epipelagic ...
AGCCGGTCTGTTGCTGGCAATCTCCTCGGCAGTGAGTCATGACTTGATCAAGAACATGATCAATCCGAAGATCAGCGAGAAGAACGAAATGCTCGCCGCGCGGATCTCCATGGGGGTCGCGATTCTGTTGGCGACCTATCTGGGGCTCAACCCGCCAGGCTTTGCGGCGCAGGTGGTGGCATTGGCCTTCGGTATCGCCGCCGCCACGCTGTTCCCGGCGCTGATGATGGGTATCTTCTCCAAGCGGGTAAACAACAAAGGCGCCATCGCCGGCATGCTGGTAGGCCTGGTGTTCACTGTGGTTTACATCTTCCTGTACCTGGGCTGGTTCTTCATTCCAGGCACTGCGACCTTCGCCAACACGCCGGATAACTGGATGCTCGGTATCTCGCCGCTGTCCATTGGTACTGTGGGTGCAGTGATCAACTTCGCCGTAGCCTATGCCGTGTCCCTGTCTACTGAGGCTCCGCCTCAGGAGATCCAGGACCTGGTAGAAAGCGTACGTACTCCCAAAGGTGCTGGTGGTGCATTGAGCCACTAAGCATAATCAATCCTGACTCAGTTACTTGGGTCAGGGTCGTATTAGCGGGTCTCCTTGGGAGGCCCGTTTTATTTTCGCCATCCATGGCGACCACCCTGCGGGCAGCGTCGCTGCGCAACGTTAAAAACTGCTTCAGGCAGTTTTTATTTCGGGAGTAAATTAATGCTGTGGACACTACTTGCCATCGGGATTTCGGGGCTGGGGGCGGCTGGTATTGCCATGCTGCTACGCAAGCTGACGGGTAACCGCTTGCCGAAGTGGATCATCCCTGCGTGTGGCGGTTTGGGTATGTTGGCCTACCAGATCTACTACGAGTACTCCTGGTTCGAACATCAGTTACAACGTCAGCCGGCAGAGTCGGTGCTGGTTGCCAGTGAAACCGGTGAAGTGTTCTGGCGTCCCTGGACCTATTACTGGCCGATGACCACCGCCTTCACTGTGCTCGATAGTAAAAGCGTGCAACGCCAGGATGCTGCAGGCAATTACGTGGCGGCCTTCAACCTGTATCGCTTTGAAAAGCAGCACGTTGATCGCGTCAGCCATCAGCCTCATCTGCTTAACTGCGACACGGCAGAACTGCTGCCACTGGATGAGCAGAAAAAGCCGCAACTGGATCAGATGAAACAGATTTCCAAGGATGACGAGCTCTACCGGCAGGTCTGCCAGTAACTCCGCTGCCGGCTCCTGTTTGCTTGTTGCGATCCGGAGCCCGGTACGCTCAATTCTCCCACCGTAACTGTCATATGCCGGCAGGCTGTTTTACCCGGCACTCAACGCTGTCGGCTTTACCTGCGCCGCAGCAGTGGCCAGCAGCCCAGTACGGTCGGGACTCCCAAGCCGATCCAGGCCATCGCATCCCAGCCGCCATCGCCGAGTAACGCGCTGAGCAGGCCGCTGGCGCTGAGCAGGCCGATCAGCAGCGGTAGGGCGAAGGTCGGTTGGCGCCAGTTCATGCCGCTGCCTCTTTGTGTTCACGCCGCGTGGTCGGTGCGCGCTGACGGACCCACCAGAGGTACAGGCCGCTGCCGAGCACAATGATGGTCAGCACATCCAGAACGGCCCACAACACTTTCATCGGCATGCCGCCGTAGTCGCCAAAATGCAGCGGCTGCGACATCGACAGTGCGTCCATATACCAAGGCCGCCGGCTGACGGCGGTGACCTCCAGGCTGCGTGCATCAATCAATACCGGGGTCCACAGGTGTGCGGTGAGGTGCGTGTTGCCTTGCATAAACACGCTGTAGTGATGTTCGCTGGAGAAGCGTGTGCCGGGGAAGGCGATAAAGTCCGGCTGCATGCCGGGTGCGGCTTTTGCGGCAATCGCCAACACCTCGTTGACCGGTGCGCGCTGGGTCAGTGGCGGCGCATTACGATAAGGCCCGAGCATCGTGGCCAGGCTTTCAGCTCGCCAGGCACTGATCAGTAAGTCTGCGCAGGCGCTGATTACTCCGGTGATGCCGACGGTCAGCGCCCAGGTCAGGGTGACGATGCCGATCAGGTTGTGCAGGTCGAGCCAGCGCGTGCGCGCGGATTTTTCCCGGCGCACCTCGGCGAATTTCAGCCTGCGCATAAACGGCGCGTAGAGCACCACACCGGAGATGACCGCCACCACAAACAGCAGACCCATAAACGCCAGCAGCAGCTTGCCCGGCAGGCCGGCAAACATATCCACATGTAGGCGCAGAATGACCATCAGAATGCCGCCGTTGGCTGCGGGCATGGCCACGGCTTCACCGCTGCGGGCATCGAGCATAAAGGTGTGCGACGAGTTCGGCTCAGTACCGGCGGTGGCCGCAGTAATCGCCACCACGCCGTTGGGTTCGTCGGTGTCGTAGCCCAGGTACTGGATGACCTCGCCCACGCGATGGCGTTCGGCGGCATCGACCAGCTGTTGCAGTGACAGGTGCGGCGTCTCGGCTGGCATCTCACGCAGCTCGGGCGCATCACCCAGCAGGTGTTCCAGCTCATGGTGAAATATTAACGGCAGCCCGGTCAGGGCCAGCATCAACAGAAACAGGGTGCAGATCAGGCTGGTCCAGGTGTGCACCTGCGACCAGCGGCGGATGGTGGTGCTGTTCATCGGCATGTCCAGAAATGCCTACGCCGCCCTATACGGCGGCGCAGGGTGGCTGCGAGGCGATCAGAACTCAAGCTGAGCAGAGAAGGTCAGGGTGCGCGGTGCGCCCAGGTAATGGCTGCTCAGCCAGTATTCCTTGTTGGCCAGGTTGCTGACGTTGGTACGCAGGGTCAGGGTGTTGTCGCTGCCCAGCTGCGCCCGATAGCGGGCGCCTGCATCGAAGGTGGTGAAGGACGGCAGGCTGTGCTGGTTGGCTTCGTCGCTGTACTGCTTGCCGGTGTAGTAAGTACCACCGGTCAGCGCCAAGCCCGGTACGGCGTTGATGTCGTACTCGGCATACAGCTTGGCCAGCTGGGAGGCAACGTCGGTGGGTTTTTGCCCTTCGCTGACGGCAGCGCCGGAGTCTTTCACCTGTGGGTCAAGTAGCGTCACGCCGCCGACCAGGGTCAGCTCGGGCAGCACTTTGCCGGTGATACCAAACTCCAGACCGTTGTTCTCCTGGCGACCGTCCTGGACGTATACACCGGCACCATTGGTGTAGGTGTTGGGCTTGTCGATATTGAACAGGGCCAGGGTCAGCAGCGTTTCGCCGACGGTGGCCTTGACGCCCACTTCATACTGCTCGCTGACCAGCGGCGCCATGGCCTGGCCGGCGTTGAGTGCGGTGCTCGGGGCGATGCCGCCGGCTTGTAGACCTTCGATGTAGCTGGCGTAAGTAGTCAGCCACGGCACTGGTTTGTAGATCAGCGAGACGTTGGGCGAAGTCTCCGACTCGTTGTAGTGGCTGGTGGTTTCGCCATAACCGAAGGCTTCGGCCCAGACGAAGTCGTTGCTGTAGGTCTTGATCGTGGTGTGAGTCAGGCCAAGGATGCTCGACCACTGCTCGTTGAAGGTGATCACGTCGCCGATCAGGAAATTGTCCGACTGGGTGCGCGAAGACAGGCGCTGGTCGCCGTTGCCGATCGAATAGCCGGGCTTATCGACCTGTGGGGTCTGATTGAAGGGTGTCGGGGTGCCGACGACGTCGTTGTATTGCGGGCCTGGGTAGGGAATGTGGTCTTCGTAGTTGCGTACGCGCGCGACGTTGCCCTGATAGCCCAGCGTGGTCTTGTGCTCGATAGCGCCCGTTGCAAAGGCGGCGTCGAGAAACAGGTAGCCGGAGGTTTCTTCGTTATCTACCGGGGCAAATGCGTACAGCGGCTGGGTGTAGTTACCGGCGCTGTACACCGTAGGGCCGGTGTAGGTGTATTCCTCGGTGTACTCGCTGTAGGACAAGGCACCGCGCAGGGTAAATACATCGTCCAGGCGCCAGTTGAAGCGACTACCGATACGGTCGTGCTCGCTGTCGGAGAAGGCCCACTTCTGGCTGTACAGCTTGTCGTTGTCGAGGTCCTTGGCGTCCGGGCGCAGGCTCTGATCACCGAAGTACCAGTAGCTGCTCAGGCCACGTGTCTCGGTCTTCTTGTGCGAGGCATCGAACTGGATTTGCAGGTCGTCGCTGACGTTCCAGTCCAGTGCGACGCTGAGCATTTCGCGGCGGCGCTTCTGCAGGTCGAGGGCGGTTTCGCCATCCTGGGTCAGCACGTTGACGCGGTAGGCGAATACCCCCGCGTCGTCGAGCGGACCACCGAAGTCGCCGTGCAGGTAGTAGTTCTCGCCACCGGCATTACCCAGGGTCACGCTGTTGTAGCGCTCATAGGTCGGGCGCTTGAGCACGTAGTTGACCAGGCCGCCGGGGCTGGCCGGGCCGTAGAGAAAACCGCTAAGACCGGTGAGAATTTCCAGCTGCTGCATCTCTTCGATGAAGTTACCGCCGTCATAACCGTTGCTGAAGCGCAGGCCATCGTTGGCGATGCTCAAGTTACCGGACCCGCTGAAACCGCGCATGCTCACCGCGCTGGCGTAGCCGGCAGTGGTGGGTGAGGTGAACTGGGTGGCGGGGCTGAGCTTGAACACGTCATCGGTGGAGGTGGCCTGGATGTTTTGCAGCAATTCTGTGGACACCACGCTCACCGAGTAGGGTGTGTCCTGCAGGCGCATGCCGCCGAGGGCGCCAATGTTCTCTACGGCGTTGCTGCGGTAACCAGCGGCTTCGCCACCGTCAACCGGGCTGTTCGCCGTTACGGTGACATCGGGCAAGGCCATGGCTGCTTGGGGGGCTGGAGTCAGGCTATAGCTGCCGCTGCTGCTTTGCTGCAGTTGCAGGCCGCTACCCTGTAGGGTCTGTTGCAATGCATCAACGGCGTCGTAGTCGCCTGCAACTGGGGCCGATTGCTTGTTAGCGGTCAGGGTCGGGTCGATGCTTAGGACAATGCCGGCCTGGCTGGCGATCTGCGTCAGGGTTCTGGCCAGAGGCGCGGCAGGCAGTTTGTAAGTGTCGGCCATGGCTGCTGAGCAGACGCTGGCAAGGCTGATGGCGACGGCCAATAAGCCGGGGCGGAACAGGGGTAAGGCGCGGGTCATTACGAAACTCTCCTAAACGGGAATATCTCTCAATGACCTGTTGCCGAAGCAGAATGGAAAAGTGATAGGGCGAGATGAAATTATTTCTTAGCGATATCCCAAGGCGCTGTTGTCGACCCCTAACCGCGCGACGATTCTGTGCGGGAGGGGCTTTAGCCGCGACGCTGCAATGTCGCGGCTAAAGCCCCTCCCACGTCAGCCCCTGCCTTGCCATCCTTGTCCGCCCGCCTGGTTTTTAGGCGGACGCTTAGGGGGCGGCAGGTACGACCTTTGCCCACCATTTGCCGAAATGCTCGATACGCACCGGCAAGCTGGGTGGCAGGGCAGCCAGGGCCTTGTCACTGTCATGCAGCGGGAAGCTGCCGCTGATACGCAGCTCGGCCAGGCTCGGATCGAGGCCCAAGTAACCGCTACGGTATTCGCCGAGCGCATCGAGCAGGTCACTCAGGCGCAGGTTGTCGGCCACCAGCATGCCGAGGCTCCAGGCGGCCGCGTTAAGTGGCGCAGGCAGCACGCCGCCAAGGCGCTGACGCTGCATCAATACCTGTTCACCGGCCTCAATGATCCGCTCGTTGGCCGCGTCCACCGGGTGTGCGGCCACGGCCGACTGCAACACGGTCAGGCGCGTGCGGTCGCCTTCACGACGCACCAGAAAGCGTGTGCCGAGTGCCCGTAGGCTGCCGTGTTCGGTGAGCACCACAAATGGGCGGTTATCACCGTGGGCGGTCTGCACCAGAATCTCGCCGCTGCGCAGGCGTATGGCTCGTTGGCTGTCGGTGAATTCGATATCCACGGCGCTGGCGCTGTTGAGGTGTACCCGGCTGCGATCACTGAGTTGCAGCTCGCGCTGTTCGCCGCGTGCGGTGTACGCATCGGCCAGGTAATCGCCGAGCGGGCGTTGCTGCGCCAGGAGGCCAAGTAGCAAGGCACCGCTCAGGAGCAGGCCGAACGCGGTACCCGCGAGCCGGCGCACGCCGTTATTGCGTGCACTGAGCAGCAGTGCTTGCCGCGCCGGCTGTGCAGCGGCTGAGGCGAGACGAATATCCAGGCCATTGAGCTGCTGCCAGACCCGCGCATGCTCGGGGTGCGCCGCCAGCCATTGGGCGAAGGCATGCTGCTGTTCAGCGCTGACCGTGCCGGAGTCGAGGCACAGTTGCCATTCGATGGCGGCATCCAGAACGTGGGCTGATACCGCGCTCATTGCGGCTCGCCATGCAGGGCGATGTAACACTGACGTAGGCCTTGGGCCAGGTATTGGCGCACGCGGGAGACTGATACGCCAAGGCGTTCGGCGATTTCAACGTGGCCCATGCCGTCCAGGCGGTTATGCAGAAATGCCGCGCGCGCGTTGCTCGACAGTTGGCCGAGCAGGCGGTCGATTTCACGGAGGGCATCCAGAGCCATGGCCTGCTCCTCGGCGCTGGGTTGCACGTTCTGCGGCAATTGTCCGAGCGCTTCGAGGTAGCTGCGCTCCAGGGCGCTGCGGCGGAAGTGATCGATCAGCAGGCCTTTGGCGATGGTGGTCAGCAGTGCGCGTGGCTCGCGGGCCTGGTCCAGGTCGCTGCGCCCGAGCAGGCGCACGAAGGTGTCCTGGCTGAGGTCTTCGGCGCGCTCCGGGCTGTACAAGCTTTTGCGCAGCCAGCCGAGCAGCCAATCACGGTGATCGCGATAGAGCAGGCTGACCAACTGCAGGTGGGTGGAGTCGCCGGCCGACACGCGAACCTCATTAGACTGGACAAGAAGGAATCGAGAATTATTCGCATATGATGGCAGCTGGCCTCATTCCCCGCAATCCATCACCACGACGCCACGATGGGCGGTTGAACTGGGCGGCGAAATAGATAGCCGTTGGCCGTACGAGCGCGCGACGGTGAGTGATGTGCTTGTTAGGGGGCTGGAAGGGCGCTGAACGCTGGCCTACTGATGCTGGGCTTGTCGGGCCATTACATCGAATGTGCCAGCTGGCGGCGTCGGCTATTGAGCTGATGCAGCAGCGTGGGCAGGCTATCAAGGCCCTGTTGGCGCGCTTTGCTGAGCAGAATCAGCGCCAGTTCGGCGGTGACCAGTGCATCGGCGCTGGCATGATGGCGCTGCTGCACCTGCAGGCCAAAGTGCTGGGTCCAGCCGTCGAGACCGGCATTGCTCACGGTGGCTTTGGGGCACAGCAGTGGGGCAATTTCGGCGACATCAACGAACGTATGCTGCAAGCGCAAACCCAGGCTCTGTTTGAGTGCGCGCGCCAGCATGCGTTGGTCGAATTCGGCATGGAAGGCCAGCAGCGGGCTGTCGCCGACAAATTCCATAAACGCCAGTAGGGCCTCAGCAGGCGCTTCGCCCTTAGCGATTTCGCTGGGTGCAATGCCGTGGATCAGGGTGCTGGCGCTGGCCTGGTGCCCTTCGCGTTGCAAGGTGCATTCGAATTGCTGGCTGAGGTCGATGGCGGCGTTTTCGATCACCACGGCACCGATCGATAGCACCAGATCACGGCGCATGTTCAGGCCGCTGGTTTCCAGATCAAGCACGACTAAGCGTTGCTGTTGCAGCATGCGGTTATCGAGCACGGTGGCCGTGGCCAGGTTATCCCGGCGTTGCAGTTGCGCTTGAGTGAGAGCCGGTTTGTGCCCGGTCAGCCAAGTAAACGTGCTCACAGCTGATACCTCACAGACAGGCTGCTTTGCAGACGCTGCGCCTGGCGGAAGGATTCGCGCAGGATGCGTCGATCCAGGTGATTGAGGTGGTCGGGGTCAACACGGTTTGAGTAGGGCAGCCCCTTACGCGCCTGCAACTGGTGTTGCTGCATACGCTCTTGCTGAATGTAATGGTAGGCCTCCTCATAAGCCGCGCCATCCTGGGCTTCGATGACGCCTTGATTGATCAACGCGCGCAGGCGTTCCAGCGTGTTGCAGGCGCTTACACCGTGGGCCAGGGCCAATAGCCGTGCACCGTCCACGAAAGGCGTAAGGCCTTGTACCTTGAGGTCCAGGGTGTGCTTCTCGGCGCCTTTGCGCGAGACCACGAAGTCACGGAATGTCCCCACCGGTGGGCGCTGGCGCAAGGCGGTTTCAGCCATCATGCGCTGGAACACCGTATTGCTTGCCACCTGTTTCAGCAGGTTGTGGCGCAACTGCTCGCAGCCCTGCGAGTCGCCCCAGACGGTGCGTAAGTCGAAATAGATGCAAGAGGCCAGTAAATTTTCCGGAGTGGTGGCCTGGATAAAGCTGTCAAAGCGCTTAGCCCACTCCTGGCGCGAGAGACACAGCTCGGGGTTGCCGGCCATGATGTTGCCCTTGCACAGGGTAAAGCCGCATTGATCCAGGCGTCGGTTGATTTCCTGGGCCAGTGGCAACAGGCGGCCACGGATGGCCGCTGCTTCGACGGCATCGGCGGCCTCGAACAGGATGCCGTTGTCCTGGTCGGTGTGCAGGGTTTGCTCGCTGCGTCCTTCGCTGCCGAACACCAGCCAGGTGAACGGAATGCCGGGGTCGCCAAGGTCTTCCAGGGTCAGTTCAATAACTCGGCACACGGTGTGGTCGTTGAGCAGGGTGATCAGCTGGGTGATTTGGGTGGAGCTGGCCCCGTGGGCGAGCATGCTGTCCACTAGCTGACGCACGTCACTGCGCAGCGCCGCCAATGTTTCTACCCGGCCGGCGTGCCGAATAGTGCGCGCGAGGTGGACCAGGTCGACACGCTGCAGACTGAATAGGTCGCGCTCGGAAATCACCCCGCAGAGTTGCTCATGTTCCACCAGGCAGACGTGGGCGATATGGCGCTCGGTCATGGCAATGGCCGCGTCGAAGGCGCTGGCGTCCGGCGGCAAGTGAAAGGGCGATTGGGTCATCAGACGGTCGATGGGCTGGGCCAGATCGATGCCATCCGCTACTACGCGGCGTAGGTCGCGCAGAGTGAAAATCCCCAGGGGCTTAAGTGCCGGATCGATAATCACGATGCTGCCGACTTGCTGTTCATGCATCAGCTTGACCGCATCACGCAGCGGCATTGCCGGGGCGCAACTTACCGGGTTGCGCATGGCCAGCTGGCCGAGGCGTGTATCCAGGGAGTACTGCGCGCCGAGGGCCTCCACCGCACGCATTTGCACCTGTTGGTTGACCTGGTCGAGCAGGCTGCTAATACCGCGCAAGGCAAAGTCGCGCAGCGGGTTGGACAGGGCAAACAGCTTGATAAAAGCGGGCTTGTTCAGCAGCAGGCAAAAGGTGTCTTCGCCGGCCAGGTGTTCGGTGCGGGTGGCGCGCTCGCCAATCAGCGCGGCCAGGGGGAAGCACTCACCGGTGGTGATCTCGAAGGTGGTCTCCGTGCCGCGTCGCGCCGAATGCGGGCGCTCGCCATGCACACGGCCTTGTTTAACGATAAAGAAATGCTCAACCGGCCCGTCATCCGGTTTGATGATGGTTTCGCCCGCGCCATAGAAACGCAGCTGACAGTTCTCCACCAGATACGCCAGGTGGGCCGTGTCCATTTGGTTGAACGGCGGAAATTTTTGCAAGAACGCCATGGTGCCGTGGATGTTCTGCAGCACTGCGGTCCTGCCCGCTTCGCGGAATGCGTCCGTTGGGGGCATGGTGGCGATGTCCAAAAGGGTCAGGGATTTATCCTGGGTGACCCCTGCAGCTAAGCCCATTAGACCTAAGTCGCGCAAGCCCACATAGCACAACGCCGAGGCGCAGGGCCTCGGCGTTGTGTGTAAATGACAGCGACATTAAGGCAGGGTAAACAGCACCTTGACCGAGTCATTCACTGCAGCTGCATCGACATAGCCGATGGCATCCGCTTCGGCTGCCACCTTGGCCACAACCTCAGCATCGCCGGCGACGCTTGGCAGCGGCTGGCCTTTACCGGTGAACACCAGACCGGACCAGTAAGACTTCAGCTGCGACTCACTTTTATTGGCTACGCCGCTGTAGAACTTTTCTTTGGTGGGGGTCCAATCCTTGTGATCGACACCTTTCATGGACTTGTCTTTGCCCAAAAAAATGTTGCCTACATCGGATTGGCTCGGTGCGGCGCTAGCAGCCGTGTTAACGATCACGGCCACTTCAGCCTGAACCAGCGTGGCGAAACCCAGGCAGACGACTGCGCAGAGGGTTTGAATGGAATACTTCATCAACACTCTCCTCAGAATACGAAGTCAACGCCAACGCTGACGATGTCACCGTCAAAGTTGCGGGCGGGGCTGCCCAGCAAGCCGTTGGAGCCCTCGGAGAGGGCGTTGTCGAAGGCCTCTTGAGAGGAACGGATAAAGACCCCTTCATAACCGCCCGAGGTGTCGACGCGCTTGTATTCGCTCTTCAGTACTACGTTAGGGAGTAGGTTGTAATTCAGACCCAGGGTCCAGGAATTCTGCCGACCGGCATCATCATCCAGTTGCGCATAGGTAACGTGGGTGAGGAACTCTCCGAAGCGGCGGCCGCCCATCAGGTAGAACGCGTCGGTGGTACCCGAACCATCAGCTTCGATGCTGCGCGAGGTCCACTCGTTGCTGGAGAGCCAAGTACCGTTATCGTACTGATAGCCAACCGAGACGAATTTGCCTTTCTGCTTGTCAATGCTCTGGAAGCTCTGAACACCTGGGCCGTTCAGGCCGGCAAACGGAATATTGGGACGGTTAACGAAGTCTTCGATTTCCGTGCTGATATCCGCCTCAACATAACCGATCCGCAGCGTGCCGAAATCGTTAGTGGCCAGGCTGATGTTGGCCCCAAAAACCTTTTCATAATCGATGTCATACATGTCATCGAAGGCAAAGATGTCGCGATTTTTGGCCTGGCCGCCGGCTACTTGGAAGGCAACCGAGCCGTAAGACAGCGGTACGGTGTAAACCGCGTCCACACCTTCGTAGTTAGACAGCTGAACCTGGCTATACACCTCGTCAGGCAGGCGCAGCCACGGGTAGCTGAAGCCCACGTCGATGCTTTCTGAGTACATGTACACCGGCGTGCGCAGGCGACCGAAGCGCACCATCAGGTTGTCAGTGCTCTGCCAGGACAGGTAAGCCCATTCCAAGTTGGCTTTCCACTCATCCTGCTCTGGTTTGGCCGTCGCTTGTACAGTAATGCCCAAGGTATCGGTCAGTCCGTATTGAATTTGCGCACCGAATTTGGACAGCTGATCGCCGCGCCAGGAGTCGGTGGTTTGGCCGGTGATGCCATAGCTGCGGCCATCATCTTCACCGCCGAGGTGAGTGATACCAACCGTGCCGAATGTATTGAAGCGGTGTTCGCCCTGCTCCAGCGCGAAGGCTGGGGCAGTGGCCAGGCAGATAGCCAAAGGAAGCAGGCGGACGTTAAACATGCAGTGATGCTCCTGTGTTCAGGTTAAACGCGGAATTGGGCTGTCGCCGCGCGCAGATGGTCCCCGGTGCTGACCAACTGTTCGCCGAGACGGGCGGTAGCTTCTGCACCTTGAGCGGTTGCTTGTGCGTCCTGCTGCAACACTTGTGTGTCTTGTTGAATCGAGCTGGAAAGGCCGATTTGTTCTTGAGTGAATTGCGCAATACCGGCATTCAATTGGTTGATATGGCCGACGGCACCCGCAATGGCTTCAAGTATCTGGGTCGCCTGCACCGAGCGCTCGATACTGGCCTGGGCTTTTTCGCCGTTGGCGGTCATCACGCTGAGTACGCTGTTTGCGCTGTTCTGCAGGCGCTGGATGATGTTCTGAATTTCGGCAGTTGAGGCTGCAGTTTTTGACGCCAAGTTACGGACTTCATCGGCCACCACGGCAAAGCCTCGACCTTGCTCGCCGGCGCGAGCCGCTTCGATGGCCGCGTTGAGCGCGAGCAGGTTGGTTTGCTCCGCAATGCTGCGGATGACGGTGAGCACTGAACCCACCTGCTGGGTTTCTTCTTCCAGTTGCTCCATGGCACTGACTGCGCCCATCACGCTGCTGCCCAGGTCACTGATGCTGGTCGATAAGCTGCCAATATTCTTGCGCGCCTGCTCGGCCTGTTGCGAGGCGGAGCCCGCTTCTGCAGAGGCCTGCTGAGAGCGATGTGCGACTTCCTGAATGCTGTTAGTCATCGTCAGGATGTCGCGACTGATCGAGTCTGTGTGGCCTTGCTGGGAGCGTGCGTTCTCATTGGCGCCTTGAGTCAGGCGATACAGTTCCTGTGACATGCCTGCCAGTGGGCTGGCAGCGTCGATGATCTGGCGAATGGTGCCTTGCAGCTTGTCGATAAAGCTGTTGAACAACTGAATCATTTCGCCAATTTCATCATTGGAGTCGACGTTGACCCGGCGGGTCAGGTCGCCATCGCCACGAGCGATCGCCTGCAGCGAGGTGATCACGCCGCGTACGTTGGCCATGATGCCGCGAATGACCAGAAACGAGCTGATGCTGACCAATGCCACCAGCAACGCCGACAGGGCAAATCCGACCTGGGTGGTGGTGGCGTTGTCGGTGCGGGTCTGCGCCAGGGTTTCTTGGAAGTCCTCGTAGGCGTGTGTACGGAATGACTCAGCCAGCTGTTGTGCCTGGCTCAGGTCACTGGCCATGCGGCCTAGGCTGGGGGCGAGGTCTTCGAAGCTGGCGCTGCCTTTGATCAATTGCTCAGAGGCGGGCAGGGCATTATCGGCATAGCGCTGAATGGCTGTACGCCAGGCGTTCAACTCCTCGCGGCGCGCCGGATTATCAACGGCAAGGCGTTGCAGTTCCTGTTGTTTGCTGGCGATTTCTGCGAGCACCTTGCGCGCCTCTTCGAGCGTTTCCAGTTCCCCTGCTGCCACGGCGCTGTTGAGCAGGCCAGGCAGGCGTGAATATTGGAAGATCACCGCGTCGGCTTTCTCCAAGGTAGGAAAGCTGTGGGTTTCTAGGGTGACCAGGCGCACGTCGTTGTTGGCCAGTTGCAGCGAGGTATAGCCCACGAACAGCAGTAGGCCGAGCAAGGCAATGGCCGGCAGTAACGAGAACTTCAAGGTGAGCGACAGATTTTTCAACATGGCAGGTGTACCCAAAGAGGGGCGCGGAGTATACCGAGTTCAGATAGTGGCGTATCGCCACTGATCGGTCATTGGGCGACCATTTCTCTTTTGTATGGTCAGTCATAGCTTTCGGCCGACCCGCTTATTTCTATAGCCAATAATTCAGCCGTGCGCGCAGAATTGTCCGACAAAATATTTTTGCCGGCGCTGTAGAGGCGGCTAAATTCTGGCTATGCACTAGAGTGAATTGCACAACAACAAGGGGGTGTTATGCGTGTGCTGATCTGGCTTGCCTGGTTATGCAGCGCTGTCGTTTACGCCGCACCTGACCTGCGCGAGGCTCAACGCGAGTTGCAGCCCAGCTCGCTCAGCCGTCCTGCGCAAGAGGCTGAATTGCAGTGGTTTGTCGAGGCCGCCCGGCCGTTTCAAGGCGTGCAGGTGCGGGTGATAGCCGAGCACATTCCGACCCATTGGTATGAAGCCAATGTGCTGGCCCCGCTATTTAGTCAGCTCACCGGTATCCGGGTGATCCATGAGATCAGCGGTGAGGATGACGTGGTCAACAAGCTGCGCACCCAGCAGCAGACTGGCTTGGCGCTGTATGACGCCTACATCAGTGACAGCGATCTGCTCGGCCAACACTTTCGTGATAATCAGGTATTGGTGTTATCGGACTTTATCGCTGGCGAAGGGGCCGCTGTTACCTCGCCGACGCTCGACTTGCAGGACTTTATCGGTCTGCCCTTTGTCACTGCGCCAGATGGCAAGCTCTATCAGCTGCCGGATCAGCAGTTCGCCAACCTCTATTGGTATCGTCACGACTGGTTTGCCCGGCCTGAATTGCGCGAAGCTTTTCGCCAGCGTTACGGCTATGAGCTGGATGTGCCGCAGAACTGGAGTGCTTATGAGGACATCGCCGCGTTCTTCAGCGAACACGTGCGCGAGCTCGATGGCCAGCGGGTATACGGTCATATGGACTATGGCGGCTTCGATCCTTCGCTCGGTTGGCGCTTGTCGGATGCCTGGCTGGGTATGGCTGGCGTCGGGGACGTGGGGTTGCCTAATGGTTTGCCGGTGGATGACTGGGGCATTCGCGTTGAGGATTGTCGTCCGGCCGGCGCCAGTATGGTGCGTGGCGGCGCCCTGGACAGCCCGGCGGCGGTCTACGCGCTGCAACAGTACATCGACTGGCTGAAACGCTACGCGCCAGCTGAAGCACGGCAGATGAGTTTTAATCAGGCCGGTAATGTTGCCGCGCGTGGCCAGGTTGCCCAACAGATTTTCTGGTACACCGCCTTTACCGCCGACTACACCCGTGCAGATTCGCCAATGCTGGATGAAAAAGGCGAGCCGCGTTGGCGAGTTGCGCCTTCACCGCGTGGGGCGTATTGGCGTGAAGGCATGAAGTCGGGCTACCAGGACGTTGGCGCCTGGACCTTGCTCAAGGCCACGCCGCTGCGCCAGCGCCAGGCGGCCTGGCTGTATGCGCAGTTCGTGGTGTCCAAGTCGGTGTCGTTACGTAAGACCCTGGTGGGGCTGACGCCGATCCGTCACTCCGATCTACAGTCGCCAGCGCTGCTTGCCGCGGCACCCAAGCTGGGTGGTTTAGTTGAGTTCTATCGCAGCCCTGCGGCGCGGCGCTGGACCCCGACCGGGGCCAATGTTCCGGATTACAGTGGTATGGCCAGCCTGTGGTGGCGGCAGTTGCACCCAGCAATCAGTGGCCAGCTCAGCAGTGCAGAGGCCTTGCACAACCTCGCGCAAATGTTTGATCGGCATCTATATGGTGTTGGCCAGCGTCAAGTGCACGCCTGCGCACCTCGACTGAATGCACAGCAGACCTCGGCCTTTTGGCTCAAACACCCTGGCGCACCGTGGCCGAAGCTGCTGAATGAGCGGCCACCGGGACGCACGCTGCCATATGCGGAGGCCCTGCGTGCGTGGGATTAAGCAACTCGGAGGTTATGCCTGCAGCCTTTTACTGGGGTGGAGTTTGCCGTTACTGGCTGCAGAACCGGTGCAGTTGTTCGCTTGGGAGCATCCGCCGCAGCTGTACATGGCGGCGGACGGCCGTGCTGCTGGGGTGGTGGCGGAGTTGACCGCGCAGTTGTTTAGCCAGGTTGGCGTGACCTATCGCTTGAGCTTCCAGCCACTGCAGCGCGCGCTGCAACGCGTGCAACGCGAAGCCAATAGCTGCGTTCTGCTGGTGGAGCGCCAGCAGGAGCGCGAGCCGCACTATGCCTGGGTTGGTCCGCTGCTGGTCTCGCGTCTCGGCTTATACGCCCGTGCCGATGACCCACTTCAGCTCAATAGTTTGGAGCAGGCGCGCGGTCTACGCATCCTTAGCTATCAAGGTTCTGGTGCGGGTGAGTATTTGCATCAGGTGGGGCTTGAGGTGATTGCCTCGAACAAAGAGTCACTCAACCTGAGCATGCTGCAGCGCAGTCGCGCTCAGTTGTGGGCCACCAGTTCGGCGGTGGTTAGTTCGATGCGCGGCCAGCCCGCACCGCGTTTGGTGCTGCCGTTTCTAACCTTGATGGAAGATATGGCCTGCCATCCGCAGTTCGATCCGGCTCTGCAGCAACGTTTGCAGGCAACGCTGCTGCAGCTCTACAGCGAGGGCTGGGTGCAGGCGCTGTATCAGCGTCATGGCCTACAACAGGAATAAAAAAACCGCCCCGGAGGGCGGTTTTTTATGTGACTACAGCTGCGGATTACAGACCGTTAGCGGCCTTGAACTCGCGGCGGCGGCGGTGCAGTACCGGCTCGGTATAACCGTTGGGCTGCTTGGCACCTTCAACCACCAGCTCCAGGGCAGCCTGGAAGGCGATGTTGCTGTCGAAGTTCGGCGCCAGCGGACGGTACAGCGGGTCGCTGGCGTTCTGCCGATCCACTACCGGTGCCATGCGCTTGAGGCTGGCCACGATCTGCTCTTCAGTGGCAATGCCGTGGCGCAGCCAGTTGGCCAGCAGTTGGCTGGAGATACGCAGGGTGGCGCGGTCTTCCATCAGGCCGACGTCATTGATGTCCGGCACCTTGGAGCAGCCGACGCCCTGGTCGATCCAGCGCACCACATAACCGAGGATGCCTTGCGAGTTGTTGTCCAACTCATTCTGCACTTCTTCAGGCGTCCAGTTGG
>Ga0209504_1001707_pt1 | contig 16144 bp, 2 predicted proteins | sample COGITO_mtgs_1005_FD_184791 | JGI IMG/M metagenome (GOLD analysis project Ga0209504, IMG submission 184791) | Pelagic marine microbial communities from North Sea - COGITO_mtgs_100511 (SPAdes) (version 2) | ecosystem: Environmental > Aquatic > Marine > Epipelagic ...
CGTGTCACACGCCGACCAGCTGTGTGTCCGCCTGTCCCTCCCGGACGACGTGGACGCGTTTGTGTCTCTTGACGGCGGGTGTGTCGCACTGGACGCCGGGGACGTCGTCCGGGATGTCGGCACCACGACGACCGTTCCAAACGTGGTGGCCACGCCGGCGGGTGCACCGGCCGTCGTTATTCCATGGACGGCCCTCCGGAAAGCCGAGAGTGAGGTGGTGCCGCACCACGAGTTCCTGGGACGCCTCGCCTTTGGGGACGCAGACGCAGACGCAGACGCAGACGCAGACACAGACACGGACGACGACCGTCCGGAACCGTGGACGAGGTTCACTAGGACACACAGTGACACGATCGCAACGCTGGGGTGCAGTGCACGGGACGGTGCAGAGGAGCCTGTATCGTCGTCGTCGTCGTCGTCATCTTCCAAATCCCGGTCCGTCGTCGTCCACGCGGGATGGATGGACGCCGGCCGTGCACCTGGCGTCGTTCCTGCCGACGTCGTCGTGTCCCGCCTGGAGCTCCCGCCGTCGGTGATGAGTGCCGTGCACAACCTGCAGTCTCGGGTGTTTCTGTTCCCGGTCATGGCCAACTTTTTTGACACGGATGACGCCGCCACGCGAATGTTCCTGACGTCCGTCCTTGGCCTGCCGGTGTTCGTGGCGGCCGACGCCGGGTCGGTGACGGTCTTGACGGAGGACGAGGACAACGACATCGTGGCGTGGACAGTGTTTGGGCCGCCCGCCGACGCCAAGTGGGCACTCTGCACCACGTCGCTCGTCGACGCCTCTCGAATGTCGAGGGACGAGTACGTCAAGCTGCTGCTATGGGTGTCCAAGATGGCGTGGGAAGGAACGAAGGTCGTGAAGGCGATGGCGGTCCCCGCAGACGTGCGTGGGGTCTTTGTTTCAGACCGGATCGGCGTCGCTATCCAAACTGTCGCGGACGGGTGCGCGCCGGGCGTCGCAGGGGCGACTGCACTGGCCATGGGGCACCCGTCTCTACCTTGCTTCTTTGGATGGACCGCCATCCAGAACCCGGCGTCGATGCCGCCTGTGTTCAACATTGGTGCGCCAGAGGACTGGCGCCAACACCGACAGCCGGCGTTGGTTCCGGGCTCCACCCCTGGGGTTGCCGCCGTCGCCGCCATCTCCCGTGTCATCTGCGGCGTGCTCGTCGACCGGATCTCCGACGTCGTGCTGGGTCCCGTGTCGGACCTGTTGATGGGCGTCCAGGCCGACGCCCAGGCAGCCGCCCGGTTTGTCCGGAACGGGTACGGGCCGGACGTGTCGCGCGGCGTCATGCTGCACATCCTCGCCGTCCACAACTCGGAGACGGATGGCTTCGTCAAGGAGGCGACCCGGACGTACATTTGGGCGTTTTTGGCGGCGTTGGGGGAGGAGGGTCTCCCGTCTCTCCCGTCGGGCGTCATGTCCATCAGTGACTACTTTGTGGCGCTTTCCGAGGCCAACACGGCGGCCGTCTGCGCCTTTCCAGCCGTCGGGAGAACACTGGACCACCTGCACGACGTGTCGTCCGCCGCGTTCATGAAGGCTTTTGACATGTCCAGTACCCCGACCCAGCGGTGGGAGGACGGCCCCGCCAAGGACCGCGCGGCGATCCTTGCAAAGCGGCGGCTGCAGGACATGACTCTGCTGGACCCGTCGACGCTGAACGACGGCCGGCACCCGTTCACCCATCTTGCGCCGTGGTCCACCTTCGCGCCCTCGGCTGTTTCGGACCCGGGTGTGTACAGCAGTCTTGTCGTGGGAAGTCTGGCGATGCCGGTGGGACCCGCCGGGCTGGGCGCCGGCACGGCCCGCAGTGACATGGTGAGGTTTGCAGAGGTTGTCAAGGGCAAAGTGGCTGACGCCATCCAGGCCATCCGGGACACGGTTGTGCCTGCCGCCACAGAGGGGACGCTGGTTGGTATCGACGACGACGACGACGACGGCGTTGTCGTTAGGGTCGGGACCCACGCCGGGGATGCCCACCCCATGTCGATCCAGGCGTCCGACGTCATGTCGGCGGTTCCGGTGCACGCGGGGAGTGGCCACCACATGGTCGTGGTGGTTGACGGGGCGGAGGTGTCCGCCACCATTGCGGGTGGCGGTGACACGAGGACGACGGCGACTGTCGTCCTCCCTTTCCCTGACGACGACGACGACGACGACGCGTCTAGCGAACAGAAGCTGGCCGAAGACCTCTTCTTGTCGTGGTCTGGAATCGTGGCGGCGAAGGGGATGCCTGAGTCCCAGCGCATCACCACCCACCGCTCGGCGAGTGTCCCGATGTCTGACACACAGAAAGGCGTCCTGTGTGTCGAGATTACACCAGACCTGCGTATCAACGAAGACGGTGTCGTCGCCCCGATCGGGTTTGTCCCCGTGTCGGTCGTGTCAGTGGCGGGGCTGGAGGAGGACCGGGGGCTCCCCCTGACGGAACGCCGGTTTATGCCACTCCGAGACGCCGGCGCCGAGCCCCGTGTGGCAACAATGGGTGGCATCCGGTTCGGTCAGGGTTGGTTCGTGCACGCCATCGTCAGCAAAATGATGACCAGCGACGCGCCGCAGGAGAGGGCCATCCCAACCGCCAAAGACTCCCGTCCAAGGATGGTCGACGGTGTCGTGACGGGACTCTTCGTGTCCCGCTCCCAGATGTACAGCGTCGCCACTCAACGCGGGTACATTGATGCCGACGCGCAGTACGCCGCCGCCGACGACGACGACTCCAACGAAGAGACGAAGGAACCTGGCGGCGGTGTCGTCGCGGCCCCCGTCGTTGTCATCGACGGCCGTCGGCGCCGTGTCGTACAAGACGACGGTGACGATGATGGTGAGGGAGGAGAGGGATTTGGTACATTTGCACCTCGACCTGTGTCATCGGACGACGACGACGACGATGACGACGATGAAGCGGTTGGTGCTCCTCCGCCACCGCCACCGCATGGCAATGTTCGACGCCCCGGTGTACCGCCACCCCGTGACACCACCGAGACGGACGGGTTCATCGTGTTTGCACAGCTGCGGTGTGTGTGGTCCGTGGCGCCGAAGCGACGCCGCCCCGACAACTTCATGACTGCTCTCGTGGCGGTGTCCCAGTGCACGGCGGCGGCGCCGCCTGTTCCATCTGTCACGGCCCGTGACGGTTCGACGGTGGCCGTTGGTGGCCGCCTCGTGTACTGCACCTCGGGGATGGAGGGGCGGCTGTTGGCTGCCACCCGGCGCTCTGCCCAGCGACTGGCTGCGTTCTCGGCGGGGAGTGGGGTGATGGCCCCGAACCCGGTCCTCGCGTTCTGTGACGCGATTGACGTCGACATTGGTCTGAGTGGGTCGCATGTGCACGGCGTGGTTGGGGCTTTGGCGCCGCACCCGCTGACGCTCACCCTTGCCCTGTCGCGGCTTTGTGACACGGCCCGGCCGTACATTGTGTCTGGCGGCGCGACGGGACTGACCAGTGCCACTGCCATCACGGACGGGAGTGTGGCGACGGGTAGGAGCTCCGGGCGCGACCGGGCGGCGGGCATTGCGGTTGCGGCTGCAGAGCGCGACGTTATCTTCCGTCACATCGACACACGGAACCCGTTGGAGAACCCGGGGGTGCGCCAGTACTTCCACGCTGTCGTGTCGGCGTCGATGCGTAGCGCGCTCCGTCGAACTCTGCCCCTCCTCGCGTTTTGCGTCGCCCACAAGCGTGACGTGTTCACCCTGTCCAAGGAGAAGGACAGTGTCAGGGCACTGCGGTCCGCCCTGACTCAAGGCGGGGTGCCGGGCGTCGAGCGGATCATGGCGCTGCTGTCCACCATGGGCTCCGCCCCGGACGACGCGGCGAGCCACGTCGCGGTTGGGCTGTTCATCGCCTCTGCCGCCCTCCTGTTCTCAGAGGGCAACGTGTCCACACCCGTCCACGCCAAGGGCGTCCGGTACGCGTTCCGAGTCGATAGGGAAAGCGGCACCACCTCCTTCGATTCCGTCGGGATCGAGGAGCAACCGGGCGTGGCGCACAGCACCGCCTGGGCGTCCGGGTTCATGGTCTTCCTTGGGACGCTGGTCCAAGCTGTGTTGATGGACCCCTTTGCACAGGAGCAGACACGGGCGCGGAAGGACCGGGCCAGGCGGCATGGTGCCGGTGCCGGTGCCGGCGCCGGCGGGAAACCATCCCTCAGCTCGACGGACAAGATGATCATTGGAGTGACAGAGGCGGTGTTCAGTCGAGCTGCCGGGGGGGGCGGCATGAAAGACTCTGACGCGGTGGCACCGCTCGATTACGTGAGGCTCAACCTCGCACAAGACGCCGAGGAGTGCATCGGGCGGCGGCACCACGCGTCGAGTGAAGTCCCGCCCCGGATCCTTTCTGGTGCCGCCCCGCTGTCCCTCAACGTGGTCGACGCCGCCGCTACGTTTGCGTTTGCAGTCGAGACGTCAGGGGACGTCCCCGGCAGCCAAGACTCCTCTCTCGGGGGGGCGGCGCCACTGCCAGGGGATGGTGGCAACCCCTTGCTCGACCTCATTGAGTGGACTCGGATCGCACTGTCTGTCAGCGCAGACGGGTGCGACTCGTTGCTGGACGCCATCCACCTCTTGGGGTCCGTAACGGACCCCAGTGTCGTCCGAGACACGATTGTGCAGATTGCTCACAAGATCCCAGTCGCGACGTCCCTCCGGTCGCCCGGGCTGATCAGCATCGTGTCCAACTCGGGCGACGTGACAGACGTCCCGGATGACCGAATGGGTTTCTTCTTTGGTGTCGTCCGTGTCGACTCACCCGCCATCCCCAAACGCCGGTCCTCTTCGTCAAAGACGAAGTCGAAACGGGGACAACGCACTGGAGCCGGAGCCGGGGCCGGAGCCGGAGCTGGGGCTGGTGCACTTTCTCCTGCCATCAACGTCTGGGTGTCGTCGACCATTGAAGCGGTTGCGACTCTGGCGCCGTCCTGTGCGCACGAGAGCGTCCTGCTCCGTCACCTGCGTCCAAGTATGGGGTTTGGCGGTGCCGATGACGACTCTCCGAATGCTGTTCGCCTGGCGCCCATTCGTCACGTCCAGTCCTGTGTTATGGTGAAGCCGGCGGTGTTTAACCCGACCGACGCTCTCCGCCCGCTGAACCAGTTCATGTGGACCAAGGCCGCCACCGCTGCCGCTATTGGTCGCGACGTTGACGTCCTGGATGGTGGCGACGGGGGGATTGACTCGGCGGTTCTGTCCCTCACGTTGCCCCGCGCGCACTCCAACAGCACGCCGTCCGACCGCCACGCGGAGGCGTTGTCCTGGATCCATCACGAGGCGTGGATTCAGACGAACAAGCAGTCGAGGTTGGTCGGGACACCCATCCCGACGTCTTCGGTGGACATGTTTCGGGCGCCTGGGGTCAAGGTGGACAGGCGGGCCCTGCCGACGTGGCACGACGAGGTTGGTGGCGACCTTAAGGACTCTGCGTCTGGCAGAAAAGAGTACGGGTGCTCTGTTCTGATGTCTGTGTTTAAGGCGGGAAAGCGGCCGTGCGTGACACTGCTCGACTTTGCGACGTGGGCCAAAATGGCGCGCACACAGGCGGCCGTCGCACAGTCCCTCTTGCGCTACAGGTGCAGCTGTTTGTACAACGAAGACGGGGACCTGCACCGGGAAGGCGTGTCGCTTGACACCCTCGTCGCGCAGACGGTGGCGGCACTGGAGAAGGAGTCGTTGTGATGCGACGGGCTAAAAGAAGAATAGAATTGTTTCGAATGCGCACACATGGCGCGATTTCCATGTTGACCAAAGTGTATATAAGACTGCTGAAATCGGGCAGTGGGTACACCCATCCGCCATCTTGTCCGTCCGTCGGTCATGTCCGGGGAGCGCACAGCTGGCGATGAAGACTTTGCGAGAAGGATGCAGAGTGAAGCGAATGCCGCGCTAGCCCGGTCAATGTCCCAGGGGGGCGGTGGATACGCCAACCCAGACGAGATTGCTGCTCTGGCGGAGGCACTGGCCCGGAGTGAAGGCGCAGGCGCAGGCGCAGGCGCAGGCGCAGGCGCAGGCGCAGGCGCAGGCGCAGGCGCAGGCGCAGGCGCAGGCGCAGGCGCAGGCGCTGATGGAGATGTGTCTTCGGTACGAACCCCGCGCGAGTGGCTGGACGAGTCTATCGACACCGACACCGCCGACATCCTCCCCATTCTCCGGAAGTTGGACGACGCGGGTGCCGATGGACGCGTCGACTCGATCGTCGCCCATGCGATGGGCATCCAGGAGGCATTGGGTTCACTTCCGCGCTGGAGCGTTCTCCGTGTGCTGCTTCCAGTCCTCGGAAACCGGAGGGACACGAAAGACGGGAGTGGCGTCGAGGTTCAGACTGACGTCGAGATCATTGCCGCCGCCGTGTCGGCTGTGGTGATGAACATGGTGAGTGCTGCGACACCAAAGCCGGGCCTGGGGAGGAAGAAGCTGGAGGCGGGTGTCGTTCCTCGGTACCCGGGTCGGCCTCCGGTGAAGGTCAGCATCTCTGACGTTGTCGGGTCCCTTTCTGGTCGCAGTGTCGCCAGTCGCACCGACACACCAAACATTCCACCCACGCCGTTGGACACCCGCCCGGCAGCGAGTCTGACGTTCTCTTCGACCCCCGGCGTCGAGGACACCAGCTACGTGGCGGCGGAGCCGACCGACACCCAGTTCCGGGCGATGACGACGCTTGCGGCCATTGCAGGTGCCGTCCGGAGTCACCGATGGTGGGTCAGCGAGATCGCACGGCTGGTTGCGGCCATCGTACGAGGCGGGCCGGGGACGTACGTCGCCGCGTGGGAAAACGCGTTCCTTGTGTTCGACGACAGGTTCACCGACGGGCCAGGGAACCGCGGGCAGTGGGCCGCCACCGCCGCCGCTACGTTTGTCAACAGCAGGTCGGCGACGGACCACATGTGGTCTCTCACGTCGCTCGCCCGGCGTCTGTACAACTTGCACCCAGACACGCCGCCGGCGCCACTGAGAGACGAAGACGGCAACGTCGCCTTACGCTCCACCATGGAGCACATCAAGCAGGCGTCCGACGTGTACAACCTACGTACTGTTCTAGTCGAGGCGGTGCGCCTCGGTCTGGCGTCCAAGATCGCCGGGATGGCGCCGGGAGAAGAAGAAGAAGAAGAAGAAGGCGGTCGCCCTGCCATGGACGACGACTACGACGGCGTGGAGTACCCGGACGAGCTGGAAGGCGTCGCGGGTGACGTTGCAGGGATTGTGTTCGATCGCATCATTGCCATCAAGTCTGCCGACGCCGACGACGTGTCCTGGGAAGTCGTGAGTGGCGCTCTGACGTCGGCCGCGTCTGCGGCTGCCTCTGTGGACACCATTCTGTGGCGTGTCGCGTCGAACAAAGACGTCCCCGTCCCGGTGTCTGTGGCACTCGCCGAGTGGATCCGGCAGGCTCTCTCGGCGCAGTGGGGCTGTGACATCACCACCGTCCTCCTCCGTCTCCGGGTGCGGGTGCGGGCGGTTGAGGACGTTGTTTCCCGCGCCGGGGCGGTTGTGGCCGGGTCGGTCAACGGGAAAAGCGTCCCGTGGATGACCGACGACGCGGCCGCCAGCGACTACCCGACCCCGCTGCTCACCGCCGCCGCCCGGTACATGTTCTGTTTGTACGCCGGAGTGATGGCGGTCCATGCCACGCCGCGTCATGCCGTGTTGGCAGGGACAGCCGCCGCCATTGCTCTGCGGACACGGGCGATGGAATGTGGTCCGGCCGTGTACGCCGCACTGCTGTCCTCTGCGCCCGTGCCCGCCGACGCGCCGGCTCCAACGGCCGACCATGTTCTGGGTGTCGTTACCGACGGCCCAATTTGTCGGGGCGTCCACGACGCCGTGAGTGCGATGCTGGAGGGCATGTCGGGCATCACCGCCGCACTCGGCCCGGCCAGCGAGGGCGGGACAACCGCCTTGTTTGACGACCAGCCCCATGGCTGGTTCATGGCCAACGCGGTAGCCGTCATGTCCGGCCCCGCCGCGGGGCCGCAGGCTGCCGCCAACCCGTTCCCGTTTCCCGGGACGTGGAGCATGCTGCCCGATCACGCGCGTGGTGGGACAGAGAATGTCCACGCCCTTCCGTTTGCGAGGGCCTTCCTGGACCCGGTGTTCGCAGGCGTCCCCGAGCTGACGACGGCCGCCTTTGGGGCGTGGATCACCGCTCTTGGCGGCGTCTCGGCGCTGGACCAGAGCATCAACTGGGTCGACATGTCTCTCCCTGGGATGTCGCTCGTCGTGACGCTGGCTCGGTTCGCAGGGAACGTGCTCCACCCCATGTTCGGGTGGGATTTGATCGAGATGGACAACGCGGACAGACAGATGGTGCGTGCGTGGGACTCCAACACCGGCGTCTTGACGCGCAACATGTTCGAGGGGGGGCCCGAGTGGTACCACAAGTTCTCCATCGTTACGACCCGGCGGGCCGTCGTGACCCCTCTCGCCGCCCTCATGTCTCGTGGTCTGCGGGGTGTCGACAGCGCGGGCGCCGCCTCGTACTACTTCAGAGAGCTCATCGGAGTCATCCGGGTCCTGGACCTCGCCTGCAACTGGCAGCAAAAGACGAAGCTGGGCCCCGACGGGGAGGGGACGGTCCACGGCGTTGCAACTCTGGGCGAACAAACCCGGGTCGCCGCCATGCGCAAGCTCTGTGAGTCGATGGAGGAAAGGGTCGGCGGGCGGACGGGCAGTCGACGCCCTGGCGCTGGACGCAGTAGTGTGCCACACCCAACCACCACTCCAAGTGACGTGGAGACGGACGACGCAGGCGGGGCGTCGTACAGCGGACGTTCGGACTCCACGATGGGGCTCCGTGGTGCAGGTGCAGGTGCAGGTGCGGGTGCAGGTGCAGGTGCAGGTGCAGGTGCAGGTGCAGGTGCAGGTGCGGGTGCGGGTGCGGGTGCGGGCGTCGACAGCGACGTGAGCGATGATGGAAGCCACGATACGGTGCGCGCGGTTCGTGCGTGTCGTGGGGTCGTGGACCTCTGTGTGCAGTTCGTTGACGACGTTTGTCAGGCGGTGGACGTTATTCCTGGCCGGTTGCAAACGCTGCCTCCCGCGGCGCGTACACGGTCGATCCGGAAGAAGTGCGCGCTGCAGACAGGAGATCCCCTGCCCCCGTTCCACGAGGACCTGGACGTGCGCCATGATTTGACAAAGGGTGTGTTCACGTCCGCTCCGGCAGTCCCGCCCACCCCCGGTGTGGACGTCAGGATTCCGAAGGAGGACCCGCCGTTGAATGTCGCGCCAGATTCCTGGCCCAACGACGTGCAGCCGGACGACCCCCACCTGGCACTGTTCACGGTGCTTGTTTCGAGAATCGCGGCGGCTGCGGCGGCGACTGCCTGTCGGTTCTTTGACGACCCGGACGGAACGCCGGTTAGCAGCGAGACGTACATGTACGGCACCGCCACGATTGAGGCCCTCGCGCAGCCGTTCGCCGCCGGTGGGATTGGTGACTTGAAGACGCTGTTGGCGGAGGGGAGGAGCGTGTGGGACTGGGCCCCGTTGAAGGACGCGGCGGCGGCGACCACGCCTGATGCTTTGAGACAGGACGTGCAGAATGAGGTGGACGAGGACGCGTTCCGGTGTGCGCTTCCTACCGCGCTGCGGACACTGTGCTCCTCCATGGACCCACACAACGACGCGTGGCCCGTCCACTCCGCCGCTGCCGCCGCCAAGATCCGCCGAACCTGGGACGTGCCCAGCGCGTCCCACGCCGGCCTCGAGCCCTCCCCGGTGTGCTTCACCGTCCAACCACTGGAAGTGTACATGACGGCCGTAACGGAAGAGGTGGACGAGAGGTGCCCAGCGGGCGTTGCAGGAGTAATCGAGCCCGGCACCATTGGAGACGGGGCCGTCGACGGCACCATCCACTCTGCAGGAATGGCGTACGGCGCCAGAAGCATCTCGAGGCTGTACGCACGACTCCCGGCGGCGTTCACGTCTGCCGCACAGTCAGAGCTCGAAACGGGTGCCGTCTTCGCGATGTCTCTTGGTGCAGAAGGCGTTGACGAGTGGAGACCAGCCACCGGTGGGCGTGGGCCAAAGTGGCTCGCGGGGTCCAGACCAGAAGACACTCTCCTCGTCGTGTTCCCCGAAGAGACTGAGACTGGAGCCGGAGCCGGAGCCGGAGCTGGAGCTGGAGCTGGAGCTGGAGCTGGAGCCATGGCGTCGTCTCTTCCCGTTCGTGTCGTCATTCGCCAGGCGTCGTTGTCAATTGGTCGACTCCGGGTGACACTTGCCATGTCTCCACCTGGGAGCGCGATGTTCCTGGTGGGGTCACGAGACGCGCTTCTCCAAGCGACACGTTCTGCGTGGTTCGCGTCCCAGCTCTGTCCTCCGCTGTCACAGCCGCTTGGGACGACGCTCAAGTACACGGGTCCGCTGAGCGCCGTTGAGGCTCTGACGCCACAGCCACTCGGCGTCTCGACGGAGGCCGCCGCTGCTCTGTTCAATGCCGTCGAGGCACGCCAGGCGCGCGTGGCAGCGACACTGGGGCGGGCACTGGATGGGACGACGTCGCTTGTCATCGACGGGTCGGGTCCGTTCCTCCCTGGGGCGGTCCATGCCTCCACCGGCATGTTTCCCGCGATGCTGAGCCGGTCTCCCCTCCGGCCGCTTGAGAGCCTCATTGTTGGTCTGGGCGCACCGTCGGCCGCTGTGGGCGGAAGGCGGCGGCTTGGTCCCGCGTCGCGCCGTGCCCGCATCGCCGCCTTCTCGCAGCCCGGGGTTGTGACACGCCCCGTGCGGTTTTATGCCGGTACGGCGTGGAATCACGACGCACTGGGCGCGTTTGACACCGACGCGGACGTCTGGTCCCTGTTCGGAGCTTTGCTGTCGGCGGCACAGGCCCGACTCGTCCCGACTGCTGCCGGGTGCTTGCTGGGCGGCCCGTCTTCGCCTCCGGCGTCCGGTGCGGGGGACGAGACGGTCATCACGCCGGGCGTTGAGTTTGCACGGTTTTTGCTGGCGGCTGCGCGGGTTGCGACGGACCTCCCGCCGACTTGGAGGCGAAGGTGGACACCGCCCGGGGCGGGCGATGACGCCACGACAGCATCAAGCGCCCCCGTTCTCGACACCGGACGCCTCATGATGGCGGTGGTGGCGGCGCAAAGGCTCGCGCACGCCGTCGTCGACCGGAACATGCTGAAGAACGGGGTGTTCATGAACACGTCTGACTGGAAGGCGTGTCTCCTGCCGATCGTTGCCATCAGGACGGTGCTGGGTGTCCGCGGGAACCGGGCGTCGGGCATCTTTCGCCCCGGTGCCATGCCGGGCGTCTACCCCGGCTTCGCCCCGTGCCCGCAGTACACTGCCATCCGGGACGTCTTGGAGTCCGCCGCAGAGACCGTCACCAACCTGCCCACGTTTCGGGCCGTCGCTGACCACGTCGTGGCGCTGCGCAGCGCACTTGCGGCGGTTCTTCCGTCTTTTGGGGCGTGGACTGCCGTGCCCGCCGGGACGCCGGGCGTGCACTGGATCGCTACCGTCGGCGACCTGCTCACCATAATCAAGGAGTGCTACCACTCTCTCCAGGCACACGCCTTTGTCCTCATGCCCGCCGAGTCGCCAGCGAACGTCAACGCGTGGCTGGCAGGGAGCTATGACGGCATCACCACGGGTCGTGGCGACCTCGTGATGTCGGAACAGGATATGGCGTTTCTCTGGGACGGTGTTACCGGCGTCGGGCGAGCCGCGTTTACGTCTCTCGCAACAGACGTCGCCCACGTCCTGATCTCCTCCACCGCCGACGTCCCGGGGGGCGAGGCAGAGACGATGTCTCTCGTCGTCGAGCTGGCGGCGGGACTGACGGTCCAGGGCTCCGACATCCAGAACGCCGACGTGGACCAACCACTCGACTCGACCGCCGCCGTCGCGTCAATCGCTGCACGGGCCGCAACCATGTTTGCGCGTGCGTTCATTATGGACGGCGGCGTCGTGTTCGCCCCCGACGACGCGCGCGCGAACGAGGTCGTCCTTGTCGACGTTGATGACGATGACGATGACGATGACGAGACGTCGCCACCACGCAAGCGGGTTCGGCAAGGCGAAGAAGAAGGCGCAGGCGCAGGCGCAGGCGCAGGCGCAGGCCCGGGTGTGTCCACCGTGTCCCTCCGTGTGGTTCTTCCTCTTCTCGCTCCGACGGAGACGACGCCCGTCATTGCGTGTGGTCGTCATCCGTGGATTCTGCCGTACCGCTCCGTCGCGTTCTCAACGGGTTCGGTCCCTGCCTATCCACTTGGATCAGAGGGGGCGCAGCGTGCGATGTATGGCCTCATTGTGGCGGACACGCTGCGCGAGTTTGTGACGGCCTGCTCCTCCGCCACGCGCCACGAAGTAATCCGGTCCACCCTGCGGCGCGTCGGGGACGCGATGGCGACTCGGGCGCGTGTCTTCGTTCCAGGGTCGATGTTTTTCCGTGCGGCGGTGGCCGACGGGGCGTTCAAGACCCTTCCGTCCACACCCGTCGACAGAAGGGGGCTGACGTCGGACGAGCGCCGGGCCACAACGATGGACGCCGTGGAGTCGGCACTGTTTACCGACACCCCGTTGGTCCCGGCCGACATGTACGACGTTGCCGCCGCCGCCATGACACCAGACGGTGGAAGAAGAAGAAGAAGAAGAGTCCCTGTCGTCGTCGACCTGAGCGACGACACGCCTCGGGTTCCGATGGGAGTCGGCGTCTCGCTGCCGGTGCAGACGTGTGTCATCCAGGGCATGGGTCGGACGAACCTGAGGGCAAAGCTGGACTCTGTGCTGGCCAAGATTCTGGACGTGTCTGGTCCGTCGTCGTTCCCTGTGGGCCCGCCGGCCGTCCGCCGCGAGAACTTTGTCCGGGCGATGGGGATGACGCCTCTGCGTCTGGAGCCGCCGCCCAACGCTGAAAACCTCGGCGGCGCGATGTGGCAGAGTCTTGAGGCGTTTGTCGACCACCACGCGAGGCAGTCCTTCGTCCGGCGCAGTAAGGGTGTCACGATGACCAAGTTCACACTGAGCGGCCGCCACCGCGGGCCGGCGGGGACGGACTTCCGGACGCCAACCCGCAGCGAGTACAACCGGGCACACACGGTGCCCGACAGCAACGTCCGGGCCCTGTTTCCGACGTTGGAGGATCCATGGCGGAGGCCAGGCGCGACGCTGGAGCCTGGGATTGGGGTCCGGGGGTCGCGGCCACTGCCGGCGGTGATGACCACCCTCGGGACCAACGAGGGCGGCGGGCTGGAGATGATCAAGGCCACGCACTCCATCCCTCCCGCGATGTTGGCCCTCCTGAACCAGTACGGCGCGGAGTTGACACCATTCAACGAAACGTCCACCTGGATGCCGCTGAGCAACTGGGTGTACGACCCGGACACCACCACCGGCGGTGCGCGGGTGAGGACGCTGGCTGCAGGCGCAAGCGGGGTGTACCACCGGGCCACTGCAGAGCCGATGGCGGTGTCTGCGTCGATGGCGCCCGTGCCCCAGGACAGCGGCATCTTCAACCAGTTTGGGGCAGGCAAGGGCGCGCTGCGGAACGTCGTTGGTCGGCCGGCGCTCGGGGACATTTTTAAGGGTCTCATGACGCAGGACTTTGCGGAAGCGGAGCGGGTGTATCGGTACCGGGCGGACGCAGGCGCCGCGGAGCGGCACGGAACCATCCCCGACATCCGGGCGTTTGCCAACGGCATCCCTCAAATGGAGTCAGAGCGTGTTCCGGGCGACGTGGCCTGTACCGTCTCTTCTACCCTCGCCGTCCTGCAGGCCACGTCTGGTTCGGGCGTCATGTCCTACGGCCGGGCGGCACGGGCCGTCGCCGGGTTCCCCCGCTCGAGTCTGTCCCCCGAGTCCGTCCACGCCGCCGGGTCCGTCGGCTGGGACATGCAGATCCTGGCGGCTGGGTGTCTGCGGCGGTCCACCGCAGAAGCCGTCCCGCTGTTTGCCGTCTCTCCCTGGACCCACCCGGTGTCGGTCGACAACCGGTCCACCCAACCAATTGCCATCGCGTCGGACACCGTGCTGATGGCGGGGTACGTTCCCCAGCACTTCCTGGCCATCGCGCGGTCCACGCACGACAGCCTGGCGACCAGTCACCGCGTGCGGTCCTTTGGCCGCATCACCTCTGGCGGGACGCCGTCCACGTCCCACGCCGCCAACTTCATCGGGCCCCTCGGGTTGTCGACCGGTGCCCTGAAATGCCCCGCGGACGTCAACAGGCAGTTCGTGTTCAACAACAGCTGCCAGGCACTATGGCTGCAGTCCGCGCGGGTGCTGGCCTCCATCGCGGGAGGGGACGACGCCGTCGAGTTCCTGCGTAAGTGGTGCTTCAAGCCGGCCCTGGAGCAGGTGCTGCCGCCGCTGAAGAAGGGGGGTGCGCCCCGCGTCATCCGCACGCTCCAACCCACGGCGGATGTGGGCGACACGTCCCAGTTCATCTTGGCACCGAGCAGGTCGGCGACACGACGCGCGGCGGAGCGGCGGCGGGGGAAGCCCGGGATTCCGTCAACCTGCTGGCCGTTTGTGGCCGACGACTTTGGTGACGCCGTGGCGGCAGCAGTTCCGAGCAACGTCGCGGAGGCGGCGGCTGCAGGGGCGCCGCGTGGAGGGTCTGTCCTGTTTACGTCTGGCGGAGAGGGTGTCGTCGACTTGTCCCGCTCCCACGGAGAGCTGGGCCGGAGCTTCTCGACGTCCAGAGACGTCACGGTCGTTCCGTGTGTGTCGTTGACGGACAGCCACTACAACAGCATCGAGAGGGCCGGGTGTGTGCCTAGCGACGGGACGACGCGGCACCCGGTTGGCCTGCCCCCGGACACGCACTTCAACACGATGCAGCTGGCGGAGCACCATCGGGTGCAGCCGGCCGCTGCGCAGACGATGCCGTTTCTGCAGCTCTTTCCGTCGGCGTCGACGGACACCCTGAAGCGGGTCACCCGGCTGTCTGCCAGTACCCACGTGGGGGGAGTCGTGGACGTCGAGACGCCTGCCCAGCTGCTCGACGTCCGAGGAGTCGCCCAGTTCAAGCCGGTGGGGCTCCAGCTGAAGCCCGTCATCAAAACCACCAAGAAGGGGAAGAAGCAGCACAAGGCCGCGACCGGGAGGTACGCACAGATGGTTGCCAGTGCCAAGCTGACCACAAATGCGACCGTGAAGGCCGTCCGTGAGTCCCTCGTCGGGCAGAACGTCGACCTCCTCAACGCGGAGACGGAGGGGGCGATCAAAGCCATCGTCGCGGAGTTGAAGGGAAGCGGGGGCAGGCAGGCGGTGGCCGGCACCGTGCGCGGCCTGGCCACCGTGGACCCGAACTCGGCGTCTGCAAAGGCCATGCCCTCCACGCACAAGGGGAACGGCTGCACCACCGCGATTCATGCGGCGGTGGCGTACGGGAGCGGCCCGACGAGCCCCACTCTCCCGGTGGGCGGGCTCAAGAACCTCCTGTCTCGCCACCTTTCGCGGGCGTGTGTGTCCTTCAGTGTGACGACGGTCACGCCTGTCCCTGTGTCCCAGCGCGTATCGTCTGCGTCCCGCGTTGGGGGGCTGGTGTCCCACTCCGACGGGCACGCCGTCGTCCCGGCCACTGCGGCGCTGGACCTTGCCTACGCGGGCGTCTTGGGCGGGGACTGGGGTACACCGTCACCGTCGACCGCCACCGTTGCCACCGTGAACTCCGAGGAGGGGGCGCCGGTAAAGCGCCAGCGGGTGACGCGGACGCCTGTGCTGGACAGCATGGCGCTGACGAAGTGGGGGGTGACCGTCCCTGGTGCGCTCCGGGCGTCGTCTGGGCGCATCCACATCAAGTCCGTGAAACCTGTGTCTAGGTTTGCGCCCACGGGTCTCGAGGACGACGGCGACGAGTCTCTGTCTGGCCGACAGACCGTCCCCGAAGCACTGGCGGCCGCTGTCGTGACAATCCTCGTCGACACGAAACAGGACTACCGGCCGGCACCACGACGGATGTCCGTCGTGGTGGGGCCCATCGCAATGGCGTCTATCCGGACGGCGGAGCTGGCGGCAGAAGGAAGCATCGCTGCGCTGACACGCGACGTCCTCGCAGAAATGGTGGAGAACTGCCAGGTCCCGGAGCCCGCGGATCTCTACGAAGTCTTTGTTCGGCAGCCACACCCGGAGCAGGTGAAGAAGTGGTAGATCCACACACACACACACATGTCGTGGCATGAA
>Ga0209504_1001709_pt1 | contig 16133 bp, 21 predicted proteins | sample COGITO_mtgs_1005_FD_184791 | JGI IMG/M metagenome (GOLD analysis project Ga0209504, IMG submission 184791) | Pelagic marine microbial communities from North Sea - COGITO_mtgs_100511 (SPAdes) (version 2) | ecosystem: Environmental > Aquatic > Marine > Epipelagic ...
AAAACTTCTTACGGCAACAATGGGCCCGGATCGAGGAGGCAGCTTGGAGGCGTGAATACTTGAACCAATGGGTTATCCGCGCTGACCATTGGCTTCGAGATTCATGGTGGAACGGCACACTAGACCCCGACGCGCAACTACCAACAGATGGTGTGTGGAGCGTAGCGGTGGAGACTGACTTCGACGGTATGGGTCACGCCGTAGCGATAGCAGCACCGGACGATAACGGGCACATTATCATTCGAGTCACGACTCACCGGACGATCAAGGAAGTCGACGAACAGATAGGCAAAATCCGTGCCGAGCACCCCAGCGTTTACGTGCAAGTGACCCCCGGGTACGTCGACCGGCTCCGGGAAAAGTTCGATTCACTTGTGGGCCAGCGTGAAGCGGTAAGCGCGACTCAAGTCCTCCAAGACTTATTTAGCCGGCAACAGCTCCGCCACGACGGTTCACAAGTGCTACAGGAACATTTTGCTAACTCGAAAATATCCCAACGTCAAGGCGGCTGGGTGCTTACGGCTCCTATGGGTCAAAACGGAATCTACGCGGCCCGGGCAGTCATGTTCGCCGTATCGCAAGCCGCGAAAGCACCCCGCAGTGTGGCAACGATCCGAAGCCGACGACCGACACGCCGACACGCTTAAACCACGCAAATACCAGAAGAACGGGAAATGTCGTGGTAGTGGGTTAAAGTTGTGGTATGGCGTTCCCCCGAGCCCTCGCGATCGTGCGCGGCCAAGAGTCTATTTCCCAGACTATGGATTCTCCGGATCCTGCAACCGCCCACGTTCGTGAATCCAGCGGCCTAGTCGCGTTACTCGCGAACCAGCTGCAGGGCAGTTCGACACGCCTCAACGCGATGCAAGTACCCGCGTTCGTCAACGCACTAAAAACCTACACGCACACCATTAGCGCGTTCGCGCTCCGCGAGTACGTTTACGACTCTCCCGTAGCGGCACGATCGTTTCTCGCGCAACCATCCCGGACACTGCCGTACTCAGCAGTTATGCAACGCACCCTGACTGACTTGCTCATGTATGACCGTGCCTATTGGCTAGTCACCGAACGGACGTGGGACGGCTTCCCGTCACAAATCAAAGTGATGCGCGTCGAAGACACAACCGACACCCCGGCTTATTACGCCGGCATCGAGGACACAGCGCAACCACCAGCCGATCCGTTCTACTACCTCGGTCAGCGCGTCCCCACAAGCGACGTTATTAAGTATTACGGTGGTGGTGAAGGCGGGTGGCTGAAGAACGGCGCGACAGCGATTAACACAGCCGCAGCCCTTGAAGCCGCCACCCTTATGTATTCCGAAACACCCATACCCACAGTGGCATTGAAAAATAGTGGCCCGGATCTCCCAGCCGCCCAAGTCGATTTACTGCTCGACGCGTGGGAAGAAGCCCGAGCGAACCGCGGCACTGCATACCTGAATAACACTATTGACGCGCAGGTAATGGGGTTTAGTGCCCGGGACGTACAGCTCGTGGAGGGCAAGAACCTAGCCGCCACACAAATAGCGAGACTTTGTAACCTTGACCCCGTTTGGGTGGGGGCCGGTGTCCCCGGATCAAGTCTCACCTACTCCTCGAGGGTTGACCTGTACCGGCAGCTACTCGACACAGCGTTACGCCCGGTCATGCACTTAATCGAGCAGCGGCTTTCCATGCCGGACGTAACCCCTAGAGGCCACACGATCAAGTTCGACACGACATCATTCTTGCGCGCTAACCCGCTGGAAACCGCCGACCTCATCACGAAACTATTACCACTGGGAGTTATTAGCGAGGATGAAGCGAAAATGATTTTGGATCTACCCACATTAGGCGTCTACAGCATGAGCAGGGAGTAATTATGAAACAACTCAACACCCAAAGCACCGTCGTGTTCCAAGAGCGCGAAGACAGCCAAGGCGACATCGTGGGCACAGGTCACGGCATGGCCGTCCCCTACGGCACCGAAACCCTGATAGGTGGTGTCCGGGAGTCATTCGCCGAAGGATCATTCGACCCCGAAAACGTCATAGGAAAGCCACTGGCCTACCGTCACGGCGAGCCCGTCGGAATCATCACCAACGCGGAAAACCGCGAGGACGGGCTTTATATTGACTTCGACATTGTCGACACAGCCCTAGGACGTGACGCGGCAGTACTCGCACGAACCTCCACCATTAAAGGTCTCTCGGTCGGATTCAACCCGGTCACGTCCGCCTGGAATCGCGCCAAAGACGCTATTCAACACACAGCCGCGAATCTGCTAGAAGTATCACTTACCCCATACCCTGCCTACTCCACCGCTGGAGTGAGCAGTATTAGAGAAGAAGAAGGAGCAAAAATGTCCGACACAATGGACTCGACCGATGTTGTGTCGGTCGATAAAGAAGCACGGGAAGCCGTAGCCACGCTACGGGAAGAAATGAAAAGCATCGAGTCACGCGCATTCGTGAGCGAAGCCCAACACCCATTGGCCGAGTTCCGGTCATTCGGTGAATACTGCAAAGCCGTATACGCCGGCGACACAGAGAACCGTGCACTTGACGTGCAGAGCCTCGCAGATGCACCCGGACTCGTACCCCCGATCTGGCTACGCGATATTAAAGGTGTCCTCGATCGTGGCCGCCCAACTATCACCGCGCTAGGTGGGCCAACGTCCGCAGTCGGGTCAGGCATGTCAATCGCGTGGCCTTATTTTGACGGGACATTAAGTTCTATTGTCTCTGCGCAAGCAGCAGAAAATGACGAAGTTAATTCCGTCGATATCGACATCAAAAAGGGCACTGCAAACCTTGTCACTTACGCGGCAGGCTCACGCTTGACACAGCAAGTTATCGAGCGCACAGACCCGTCATACGTCGACGCACACCAGCGCATCATGTTGGGCGCATTCGGAACCGAAACCGATTACGCATTCCAAGCCGCGTTGTGGGCAAACGACACCGCCGGAGTGGACTACGATTTCAGTGCAGACACAACAGGGCTCGCGTTCCGTGAAGCCGTGTTCGCTGCAGCGGTCGACGTGGAAACCGCAACCGGCCAGCCAGCCGAGGTTGTGTACGTCAGCTCGGCAGTGTTCAAGAAAATTGGTGGCTGGACATCATTTATGCCAGACTCTTACAGCCCCAATAACGTCGCGGGTACTTTCAACGCTCGCACGCTCAGCCTGACCGTTGCCGGTCTGCCAATCGTGTTGGCTCGCGAGTTCGCAACCGATGACACCGAATCCGCCATTGTTACGAACCGTTCCGCTATCACTTGGGCAGAAGACGGCCCTCGCCTGATGACGAACGACGTTGCAGCGAACCTAGGCCGCGACTATTCCATATACGGATACGCGGCGGCACTGCCGTTCGTGTCCGGTGGAATCGTCGGAATCTACGACCAGGCATAGTGAGAAAAGGTAGCCGATCAGAATGGCACTCGTAACCGGCGAACAGCTCGCCGATAACTTAGACATCGAGTACGTCGACCCTTACGACGACGTGCTTGATCAAGTTGCGGATGCCGCTTGTATTCTAATCGGCTACCTGATCACAGCTGCAGCGTTCGAGGCGGAACCGGCACCGGTGAAAGAGGCCGCTATGTCGGTGGCCGTCGAGATGTTCCAAGCCCGCACAAGCGCGGGCGGGGAAGCCGTATCGGTCGACTTCACGCCCGGGCCGTACCGGTTGTCGGTGTGGCTTACTCGTAGAGTCATGGCCGTGCTAGCCCCATATCTCGATATGAAGGGCGTAGTCGGCTAATGGCACTCACCACGGAATCACGGGAATTACTCGTGACGGCATTAACTGGGAACGGATATAGGATTTACGACACAGTCCCAGCCGTACCAGCGACACCGTCAGTAGTGATCGTCCCGGACTCACCGTGGATCAGGCCGAACCGGATCGGGTCAACACTGAACTATGAAGTGAGGTGGCGCGTCCTAGTTAACGTGAACCCGCGCAATAACGAGTCGGCCACAAAGACCACTGAGGACGCGCTCGACACTCTCCTAGTGGAGATCCCGAGCACGTTCGTGGTGGACGCAGTGAACGCGCCACAGCTGCTAAGCCTAGGCGGTCAAGGCACAGTAATGAGCACAGAAATAAACCTCTCAATAAGAATGAAGGAGTAAGAAAATGGCAGCAGTAGGAGTAGCCGGCGCAGCGTTCACCGTGGACATTGGCGCAACACAATACGAAGATCAAATAACCTCGGGCACAATCAACACAACCCCGACAATCATTCGCACCAAAACCCTAGGCGATGTTGCGTTTGATCAAGTCGACCTCAACAGCACCATGAGCCTAGAGTTTCTGTACGACGAGGCCTCTGGGATGTATGCGGCACTGCAAACCGCAATCGCCGCGGGAACATCGGTCGCGGTCGGTGTGGATTCAGCCGTCGGAGGTTGGACAGGCGCAGCCATGTTCATCGAGTCGTGCGACCTGACATACCCAGCGGACAACGTCGCAACCGTGTCAGCATCATTCACCGGCACAGTCACATTCGCATAATCAACGAGCAAAGGGGAACGCCATGTATCCACAATTGAAAATTGAGTCAGACAACCACGAGACAGTCGAGGTCGACACTCTACCTGTCGACTTTATGATGTACGAGGATCTGCAAGGCAACAGGCCAGCGAGCGAGCAGGGCATGAGGCTAACAATTGCGTACTACTACCTCGAAGGCAAAGAGCCGGGGGACTTGAAAACCGTGAAAAGTTGGGCGCGGAAAAACCGTGTCAAGGTAGAACTTGTGAAGGATGACGCAGACCCTTTGTAGAGGGGAGCCACGGCAGGCTGCTTGTCCGGCTCGCATTACGCACAGGTTGGACGCTAAACGAAGTGAAGAAGCTCACGGGCCGCGAGGTCGTGACGATATTAGAGGAGTTGGAAAATGGCTAAACAATTCGATGTTTACATTGAAGGCCTCAACCCTCTGTTACGTGACCTTGGAAGGCTTGGTAAGGAAGCCGGTAAAGAGTTGCGGCAATCCTCGCGGGTCATCGCTAATAAATACATGGTACCGGCGTGGAAAAAAGCCGCTATGAGCGCAGGCCCTTGGGGTGAAGATTTAGCCTCCGACATTCGCTCAGGATCCGACCGACTTCCAAAGATAATGATCGGTAAGCAAAAAAAGATCGCATCGGGTGGAGCGTCTTCCATAATGTTGCGTTACCCGTCGGACACAGGAAACCGCAGAGAATCCTACGCGCCATTCGAGCGCACGAATTGGATAGGGAAAGCCCGCAGCGGATACACAAAACAATCCCTAGATGAATGGGGCAAAGCGGTCGACCGTGTTGTGCGGAAATGGCCGGTGATGTAATGGCAGCCGGCAAAACATTAACCGTTTACCTCGCAGCGGATCTCAAAAAGTTCAACAAGGGAATGACTCAAGCCCAAGGCGGTTTGAAAGGCCTTGGGGACTCGATATCGAAATTAGCGGGGCCGGCCCTTATTGCAGCCGGTGCCGCAGCTGGAGCCTTTGCAGTCAAGCTCGGTGTAGACGCAGTCAACGCAGCCAGTGACTTGTCAGAAACACAAAACAAAGTCGGCGTGATATTCGGTCAAAGCTCCGAGCAAATGCTCGCGTTTGCTGACACAGCCGTCACAGCTCTAGGCCAGACACGCACACAAGCCCTTGAAGGGGCCGCGACCTTTGCGCAGTTCGGCAAATCCGCCGGGATATCAGGGCAAAGCCTTGTGGACTTTAGTAGTGAGCTTGTCACACTTTCTGCCGATTTAGCATCGTTTAACAACTCATCACCTGACGAAGCGATTAACGCTATTGGCTCCGCGCTTAGGGGCGAAGCGGAACCCATGAGGAAGTTCGGTGTGCTGCTCGACGATGCAACGCTCAAAGCCAAAGCCCTCGAAATGGGTATTTATGACGGCACGGGGTCACTCACGCAACAACAAAAAGTCCTAGCAGCGCACCAAGTCATTCTGTCACAAACGACCGACGCTCAAGGCGACTTTGCAAGAACCTCCGACGGTCTCGCCAACACTCAACGAATCCTCAGCGCAGCCGTCGAAGATGCCAAAGCCGAAATCGGAGAGGGCCTTGTAGACGCTTTAGAGTCAGCCACTAAAGCCATGGGCGGATCGCAAGGCATGGCAAGCATTATTGGCAACACAGCTGAAAACGTCGGAGACTTAACCCGTGGAATTGGTGTCCTAGTAGGGCAACTCGCCGAACTCGAAACCCAATCCGGCGACACAGAGGAAGAAACAACGAACCTCGCCGAAAGTATTTTTTCGGTGCTCAACATGAATCCAATTATTAGGCAGTACACACTGCTCGGTGAGGCTTTAATCGGAGTAGGTGAGCAAGCCCGCGAAACCGCGGGTTTGATTAACACTGTTTATGACTCCACTATTGCGATGGCGCAAGCCGCACGAATCGCGGCAGCGGAGCAAAACATCGCTAACCGTAACCTTGCCGACACAGCATATGACTCAGGCATAGCAGCGTTAAAACAAGCGGATTACGTAGCACGACTCACCAAGATTCTAGGCCACGCACCGGGAGTAATAACTACGACAACCACAGCCACAACAAAACTAACGGGCTCGACAGGTTCGGCAGCCGACGCCACAGACAAACTGACTAAAAAACAGCAGAAACTTATTAAACTTAATGAAAATGTTGCGGAGTCTTATTCCAATACGGCGGACAAACTTAACACCCGCATGGCGAAACTCAACGAAAACCTAGGCATTCTGGGATCCATGCAGGACAAACTCACCGCAGGCCTCGACCTAGCCGCGGCGTTCGAGGGCCAATTCGACGAAGCCGGAGCAGCCACGGGCGTGAGCCTGCTCGAAGGATTCAACAAACAAATCGACCAAGCGAACTATTTCGGGGAAGTCCTCAACGCGATTAAAGCGCAAGGCGCAGACCAGTCACTAATCGACCAAATAGCATCCCTAGGGCCCGTTACAGGCGCGGCACTCGCACAACAAATGATCGACGACGGGCTAGTCACCACGCTTAACGACAAGTGGATGACTGTGCAGGAAACCACTAAAGGTCTCGCCATGGGTCTCGTACCCGAGTTCGTGTCCGCTGGGATCGAATCTGGCGCGGCTGCGATCGACGGGCTAGCCACACAACTAGCCAAAGAAGGTGCCCGGCTCACGAAACTGGGTAAGCGCATGGCTAAACCAGTCGGGTCAGCGTTCAAGTCCCAACTAGCCAAAGACATCGCCGAAGCGATAGCGAACGTGGAAGCGGCAGGGACAGCGGCCCGCGCCAGTGCCATAGCCAAAGCTGAAGCACAACAGGCAGCGATAACACAACAACAGGTCGCCCTGGCTATTGGCAACATTGTCCGCCAGTCTGATGCCCGGTCAGGCACGCAAGTCAGGCCGGTGCTCGCATGAGCGAGAACATTACGATAAGCCTCGCCGGGTCACCCGTCGACGTCGCTAACTTCGACTTCCAAGTCTCGATCAGCCACGGGCGTTCCGACGTAGCAGCCGCGCCAACAGCCTCGACCTGTCAGATCATTCTCCGAGGCTCAGCGGGGCCACAGTTAGAACTGGCCGATGAAATCGTGATCGAGTCCCACGACCTGCCACGGTTCACAGGGAAGATCAGTGACCTTGATGTTTCTTTCATATCCACTGATCCGCCGCAATCCATTACGACGATCACGGGCATGGGCTACCTAGCAGACTTGGGTTATGTGGAGGTCGGTGCGTCAGGCTGGGATGAGGAAACCGTCAGACAGCGCGCAGAGGAGATCCTCACCGCGAGCGGCCTGTCCTATCTCAACGGTGGCGACCCTGACATCACGCTGCATTCACTATCGGCGGGCAACGCTGAACCCTCCACAGCACTCGACGGTCTCGCGAATCTGGCCCAGTGGTCGGGAGCGACCTACTTCGATGACCCGCAAGGCCGGATCGTCTTTGAGGATTACGGGAACCGCGGCATTACCACGTTCGCTGGCATATGGTCGAATCAGACCGACACTTGGGCAGACACGAACGGCACATGGGACTCATTCCCGCTCACGATCGCTGGATTTCCTCTCGACGTCGACGGTGTTGTGTTCAGTCCAGTGTGGGCGAAAAGCCTAGGGACAGTTATAAACGATGTCACGGTGGTGTATCACGGTGGTGGTGGTGGCGGTCACGGCACATCCGGTGAAGTGAACCAAACCGACTCGGCCTCGATCACGGCCTACGGTCGACGCGAATACCGACTCGAAACCGAGATCAAAACCTCGACGGATGCCACGACCAGGGCGTCGGGGATTATTACGGCGCAAGCGAACCCACTGTGGAATCTCGGCCAGTTGTCCATCCTTGTGCATGAACTCAGTGACGCCGACATAACAAAAGTGTTGAAGCTCGTGTCAGGTGCGCTCGTGATCGCTACGGGGATGCCCGACATGGGCCCCTATTCGGAGTTTAATGGGATCGTGGAAGGCTGGACAGATTCTTACAGCAACGGACAACACGTCCTCACTCTGTCACTTTCAGACCCGCGATTCAGTTACCAAATGCTAGAGTTTGGTGAAGTGACGGGCACGGTGACGTGGGCGGATGTCGGTGTGGACGCTCAATGGTTTGAGATTATTACTAACGACGATTTGATAGGAGTATAGGACATGGCAGTGACAGCAAACGGGACTCCGTATGTTGAGAGTTCGGATCTTGTAGCGAATTACCCGGGCGTGAGTTTGGCACTTGCGAATCATATAGATGGCTTGGACGGCGGGAAGGTGTTGCAAGTTGTGTACGCGTATAGTGTCTCAAATATCACTACCACATCCACGTCATATGTAACGACGGGAATCGTCGGTACGATCACTCCATCATCCGCAACTAGCAAAATACTCGTCATCGCTAGTTCACAGTTCTCAGTCTCAACTTCCAACATAGGCTATATGACTATATTCAGAGGGACAGTAGCAGGAACAAACCTTGGCCCGACTAATGGTTTCGCGTTAATAACTACCGCGTCAAGCTCGACCCCACAGTCATTACAAACCGCCGTATGGTTAGACAGTCCTAGCACAACGTCCGCCCAAGCCTACACAATCGGATTCAAAACAAACGGAGGAAGTGTAACCGTCAATAACGCGAACTATGGAACAATTACCCTAATAGAGGTGGCAGCATGATAAACAAATCTGACGCGGTAGCCAGCCTACGGCCAGACATTGAATGGACAATGACAGACGACGACGTTGAGGGTATTACTTGGCACACCTCCGGAACCGAACCGTTAACCATGGCGGAAGTTCAAGCCGAAATAAAACGCTTAGAGGCCGCAGAAATAGTCAAAGAGGCGGAAGCACGACAGGCTCGGCTAGATGCAATCGAACACGCCAAAGGCCTTGGCTTTACCGATGCCATGATAGCCGTCATGTACCCGAACTTAGGAGCCTGACATGTCAAAAATAGAGGAAGAACTACACACCGACACAGCACCAGAAACCGAAGCAAAGCCGGTGAAAAAAACAACACCGAAACCGGCCAAACCGCTTACGCAGACAGACCGAGCCCGGGCAGTAGTCCGCGCCAAACTCAAAGGCTAACGCGTGGACGTCGGCGACATCGTAGGAATAGTGGCAACATGTCTCGGAATCCTTGCCGTAATGGGCACAGGCCTAGTGTGGCTAATTCGTAACGTCGTGCGCGACGAAATCAAAAAAGCCACCATGCCAATACAACCAGGCTACCGGAACGGCGGCGAATCACTCGCCGACCTCGCCCAGAAAGTCGACCGGCTCATAGCCCGAATGGAGGATATACAATGATTAAAAAATGGCTCGCAGAAACATGGGAAGGCTCCATCGTGAAAATCGCGGGAGGCGCAGCTCTCGGCGCGCTACTCTCATGGCTCGCCACAGCGGACATCCACCCGCTCATCGTGGCACTCGGCGCGGCAGTGATCCCGGTGATTATCAACGCGCTCAACGGTGACGATCCTAGATATGGGAGGCATTCCGATGGCGAAACTTTGTAAAGGTGGTGCTCGCCTACGGGATCAAATCGACAAAAGATGGCCGAAACGCGACAAACGATCGGACGGCTGGATCGGTGACAGTGCGCACGCTGCACGAGCCTCCCACCATAACCCGAACAAAGCCGGAATCGTTCACGCCATAGACATAGATGAAAACATGGGGAAAGGTAAAAACCGTAACGGGCGCACAGCCCGAATCCTTGCTAACCAGTTGCTCGACTACGGATCGTCAAACCTGCCCGGGGCTAACCGGCTAAAATACGTTGTTTACGAGAACCGGATAGCGTCCGGTACCTACCGGAAAACGTGGTGGACATGGAGACACGGCAACTGGGGCCACACAGCCCACATACACGTATCCTTCACGAGCTACGCAGACCGGGACGGGTCAGTATTCCCACTTCCAATCCTGACGCGTTCACCGATCAAGAAAGCACGGTGGACACGCGATCTACGGAAAGCACGAAAAGCACGCACATAGCCGGTACTCTGACCCTCGAAAGGGGAACACATGACCGAATATATTAAACCCGGCGAAGCCGCCGAATTACTCGGTGTAAGCCGGGATTCAATTAGAAGGTACGCGGACGCGGGCCACATTGACGCTATTACCACGCCGGGCGGACAACGAAGAATCGACCGGCACAGCGTCGAAACGTACACGGGGAAACGAACCCGGATAAGTAGCACGGTCACAGTCATCGAGCCGGCATGTTAGGCGAGATCGTGTTGTGTGCGGCACTAATAACCGCACCGGCTTGCGTGGCTAACTCCGACGCTGCTAAAGACTGGAAAGGCCACGAACCCAGTTTGTACACCGGGAAGCATTACCACAAAAAATGGGCACAGGTTCGCAAGTGCATAATGCACAGGGAATCCCGGTCTAACTATAGGGCCCGTTCGTCGATTAGTACGGCATCCGGCGCATATCAGTTCCTGGACTCACAATGGCGGGTAAGCCTGACATGGATGATGCTTAAAGAATCGAAAAGCTCGAAGGACGGTTTAGCCGCGGACATTCGCGCATTACGGGAAAAACCGATACAAAAATGGAACCGCTACTATCAAGATCGAGCGTTTTATACGGCGTGGGACAATGGAAGGGGCGCGGATCATTGGAACCTGACCAGACACGGATGCTGACCAGTTACCACGTATTCGAGATGAATGACCTCGACGTGCATGGGCAGGTGCTTATCGTGCTTAGGGACGGTAAACCGACCTTGAGTTACCGGGAGTTCATGTCGCACAGGTGGAGCCCTGAGATCATGCCTAACACGCCGAATCCGTGAAAGTGCTTGACAGTGCGCCACCGGATCATAAAGATAGACACAAGGACATACCAGCGGACGGGAAGCCGCAGACCTCGACCATATGAGAGCCGGGGATGTCTTCGAGTGGCCGCGTTTCTAGTGGCGCGGCCACTCAACACACTAGCCACTAGATTACGAAGGGGAACACATGTCACAAGTATCAGATGCAATAGAAGCAGTAGAAAACGCAGGATCAAAAGGGTTAACAGGCGATGAATTAACGCTTGTGATGGGAATGAATCTCCATCAATGCGCCAATCTGTTAAGCAAAGCACACAAAGTTCAGGCAGTTTACCGTCTGGCAATCCGACGGAATAATCAAAAAGTTTACGTTACTGAGCAATACCTGAACGGCAAGGCTCATCAGCCTTATGGATTCGGCGGGAGCAGGATCAAACTTCGTGGGACATGGGCAGAAATAGCACAAAAACAGAACATCAAAAGCAGCCCTAGACTGGAATTAGTTCCGAGCGAAATATCTCCTATTGTGTTGTTTCAAGATTCTCACTTCACTTTAACTTGGAGGCCATAATGCAAGAACAGCCAGCACTCTTCGACACTATCGGCGACCTTAATCTAGACATTCCGCCGCACTCCTGCACCGGCCTACTCTGCACATACTGCGAACGGTTCAACCGTGAGGACGCCCACACGCTAGCCATGATCGACCCGAAATGGCGGATGCTAGCCACGATCTACCGCAAAAACATCGCTATCGGCGGGCTTATGACAGCCGATGACCTGATCGAGCACATAGGACTCCCGGCAGGTTCATCGAATCAAGTCGGCGCGTTATTCAGGTCATGGCATCAAGCCGGCCTTATTGCGTCACAGGGTAACTACGTGCTAAGCACACGCGAGTCAAATAACAGCCGTTCAATTCGCGTCTGGAGGCGCACAGCATGAGTAACGAGCTACTTGGCGTTATATGCCTAGCCGTCGGCCTGACCATTGGACTCGCATGGGGACGCCTAGGGGGTCGAGGATGAGCGGATACAACCTTGACGGGTACATAGACGTCCCTAGCCGCATTAAGTTGTTCAAGGCCGCATACCCGGATGGTTCCTTGCAAATGGATCCACCAGAGTTCGTCGAAGTTGAGGGCAAAAAATGGGTTATAGGACGGGCATATGCCTACCGCACACCCGATGATCCACGGCCCGGCATTGGTACGGCGTGGGAAATAGTCCCCGGTACGACACCGTTCACTCGCGGGTCAGAGCTGCAAAACCTTGAAACGAGCTGCTGGGGTCGGTGCATCGGTGCCCTGGGAATCGGAGTGGACGCCAGTATTGCCACACTCGATGAAATCCAACACGCCACAGAGCGCAAAAAAGTCATGCGAACAACACAAGCCGACCCGGACGACCCGTGGACAACACAAGAACCACACGTGTTCGTCGAGAAGGAAGGTGCTCGCAGCCTAGGAGCCACGAGCAAGGGCTCCTCGATGTACCCGGCGACAGCTGCACAAGTCAAAGCGATTCACGCGATCCTAGGCAAACAAGGCGTGAAAGAGGATCTCGACAAACTAGCCAAAGTCAATGAGTATCTTACCGGGCACATGTCGGAGGCAGTCGCGTCGATCACTGACCTTGATAAGCACACAGCATCCCAGTTCATAGACCACATACAGGCCGATCATGCATAGGCTTAGAAACGTTTGGACAGGACGCACACTCGCCAGAGACGTTCCGTGCATCAAATGCGACAAGACGATTATGGCAGGGACGAAAGGCTACAAGCGTAGAACACAGCAAGACCTGCCAGACTGGACTTGTGAGGTGTGCGTACCGTAGAAACAATTAAGCCTGGACATACTGTGGAAGGCTCAAAAATCGACAGGAGGGGCTTCACTTGGTAGCACGGAGGGTTTGCGCCAGTGGCTCGAAGGTCATCGCGGGGAGGGTAAGTATTCCCGAAAACAGACAAACAACCTCGGCGGGCTTGGGCTCCGCACAAGACCGAGACCGCCGAGCAAAGGAAAGGACAAACATAATGAGCAACTACGACACACACTGTACGCGCAGCGGCTGCCCTTGCGACCACATCAACTGCTACAAAGGCTGGATAGACAACACCAAAGGCACATGGCCCTGCATGTACTGCCGCGAAGAACTCACAGGACGACTAATGAGAGCAGACCAAGCCCGGGCCAAAGGCTACCCACAAGAGGCCATAGCCCGAATTATCATGGGCAAACAGAAAGCCAACGCGTGACCACCACCAGTACCGGCAGGGGTAGGAGTACCAGCGCATACCGCAACTGGGTCAAACAGGTGCTCGCAAAATGCGAACCAACATGCATTCGCTGCGGCTACCCCGTCGACATGACCTTGCCAAGAACCCACCCCCAGGGGGCAAGCGCAGACCACGAACCACCCCTAGCCCTCACCGGAGATCTCACCCCCGGACTCGACGGATCAGGAATCGCACACCTACACTGCAACCGAAGTCACGGCGGCAAACTCGGATCACAACGCGCCACCGAAAAAAGAAAAACGAAAACGAAAACGAAAACCAAAACCGAGTTTTTAAGCACGACACAGGACACTCCCGCCGCCCCTCGCCTTCTTCCCCCCAAGGAGGCCGAGAACGCCAAATACAGCCACACAGAGCCACGAACGCACGAATTAGGGTTCGTGTTGCCCAGATTAGAAACAAAGCCGCCTAGCGCAGTACAGGGGTCTTTCGGGGATGAGGCTGCACAGTGGCTTTCAACAGTGTTTGGCATGGAATTACGGGCGTGGCAGAAGTACGCGCTCGATCGAGCTTTGGAATATGACGAAAACAGGCAGCTAGTGTGGTCAGCGGTCATTATCACGGTAGGGAGACAATCCGGTAAGTCGTTCCTTTCAAGGGCGGTGTGCATGTGGAGGTTGCACCATCAAGAGTTGTTCGGTGAGCCTCAGACTATCTTGCATGTTGCTAACCGACGCTCGACCGCTATGGAAGTCATGCGCCCCGCTGGGCTATGGGCGACCGAGGTTTATGGCAAAAAGGCCGTGAAGTGGGGCAACGAATCCGCCGGCATCGAGCTTCCAACTGGGGACAGGTGGCTAGTCCATGCCGCTAACGAATCCGCAGGCGTCGGCTACTCCGTGTCGATGGTGTTCGTAGATGAGGCGTGGAAGGTGAAGCGTGAAGTGGTCGACGACGCACTATCCCCCACAATGGCGGAGCGTGAACAGCCACAAATCTACCTCGTGTCCACAGCCGGCGACTCGCAATCGGATCTTATGCAAGCGTACCGGCAGCGGGCCCTCGACCGGCTCGACGATGAAGAACCGGGCAGTGTGCTGCTCATGGAGTGGAGCGCACCCGCCGAAGCCGATCCCGACCTAGTCTCGACGTGGAAGTGGGGCTCCCCGGAGTGGAACGACAAGCGGGAAAACTTCTTACGGCAACAATGGGCCCGGATCGAGGAGGCAGCTTGGAGGCGTGAATACTTGAACCAATGGGTTATCCGCGCTGACCATTGGCTTCGAGATTCATGGTGGAACGGCACACTAGACCCGGACGCGCAACTACCAACAGATGGAGTATGGAGCGTAGCGGTCGAAACTGACTTCGACGGTATGGGTCACGCAGTAGCGATAGCAGCACCCGACGAAAACGGGCACATCATTATTCGAGTCACGACTCACCGGACGATTAAGGAAGTCGACGAACAGATAGGCAAAATCAGGGCCGAGCACCCCAGTGTTTATGTACAGGTTACCCCGGGCTACGTCGACCGGCTCCGGGAAAAGTTCGATTCACTTGTGGGTCAGCGTGAAGCCGTCAGCGCGACTCAAGTCCTCCAAGACTTATTTAGCCGGCAACAGCTCCGCCACGATGGGTCTCAAGTGCTACAAGAGCACTTCGCTAACTCGAAAATATCCCAACGGCAAGGCGGCTGGGTACTCACGGCTCCTATGGGTCAAAACGGAATCTACGCGGCTAGGGCCGTCATGTTCGCCGTATCGCAAGCCGCGAAAGCACCCCGCAGTGTGGCAACAATCCGAAGCCGACGACCGACACGCCGACACGCATAAACCACGCAAATACCACAGAAACAGGAAACGTCGTGGTAGTGGGTTAAAGTTGTGCCATGGCGTTCCCCCGAGCCCTTCGCGTCGTGAGAGCGCAGGAGTCTATATCTTCCCAGACTACGAAGGAAACTTCACCTGCGTCTCACGTTCGTGAATCCAGCGGCCTTGTCGCATTACTCGCGAACCAGCTGCAAGGCAATTCGACACGCCTCAACGCGATGCAAGTACCCGCATTCGTCAACGCACTGAAAACCTACACGCACACCATTAGTGCGTTCGCCCTCCGTGAGTACGTCTACGACTCTCCCGTAGCGGCACGATCATTCCTCGCGCAACCATCACGCACACTGCCGTACTCCGCAGTCATGCAACGCACCCTCACCGACCTGCTCATGTACGACCGTGCCTACTGGCTAGTCACCGAACGGACGTGGGACGGCTTCCCGTCACAAATCAAGGTGATGCGCGTCGAAGACACAACCGACACCCCGGCCTACTACGCCGGCATCGAGGACACAGCGCAACCACCCGCAGACCCTTTCTATTACCTCGGTCAGCGCGTCCCCACCAGCGACGTTATTAAATACTACGGCGGTGGTGAAGGCGGGTGGCTGAAGAACGGCGCGACAGCGATCAACACAGCCGCAGCACTTGAAGCCGCAACCCTCATGTATTCCGAAACACCCATACCCACAGTGGCATTGAAAAACAGTGGCCCGGATCTCCCAGCCGCCCAAGTCGATTTACTGCTCGACGCGTGGGAAGAAGCCAGAGCGAACCGCGGCACTGCATACCTGAACAACACT
>Ga0209504_1001714_pt1 | contig 16107 bp, 13 predicted proteins | sample COGITO_mtgs_1005_FD_184791 | JGI IMG/M metagenome (GOLD analysis project Ga0209504, IMG submission 184791) | Pelagic marine microbial communities from North Sea - COGITO_mtgs_100511 (SPAdes) (version 2) | ecosystem: Environmental > Aquatic > Marine > Epipelagic ...
GGCGGGTTGTAGACGATGTGGTAAACGCGGCCACTGGCCTCGTGCACACGGCGACCAGCGATACGGCCAACGATTTCTTCATCGTCTACGGCGATCTCGACCACGTTATCGATAATCACACCGGCTTCTTTCAAGGCTTCAGCCTGAGGAATGGTGCGCGGGAAGCCATCGAAGAGGAAACCATTGGCACAATCGGCTTGCGCAATGCGTTCTTTGACCAGGTTGATGATCAGGTCATCAGAAACCAGACCACCGCTGTCCATGACGCTTTTGGCAACCAGGCCCAGCTCAGTGCCGGCCTTTACCGCAGCACGCAGCATGTCACCGGTGGAGATTTGCGGAATACCAAATTTCTTGGTGATGAAACCAGCTTGGGTACCTTTACCGGCACCGGGCGCCCCCAGCAAAATCACGCGCATCGATGTGCTCCTCAAAATATAAGTAAAAATCGACGGACTCGCCTCGTGGGGCCAATCTCAGAATTGTTCAAGCAGCGCTGCCAACAGGGGCCAGAGTGCCGAAAGGCCGCTCAAGATACACAGCGCACCCATAGCGCACAAGCCACCGAAAGTCGGATATACCGATGACTGCCTCAGCCAGGTAGTGGATTCGGCGACGCACTACATGCACCCCGCCGAATACGCTAATCACCCCGAACGGACATTAACCGGTGTTGCGCAAACCGGCCGCAATACCGGCCACGCTAACCAACAATGCCTGTTCCAGAGGGCTGTCGGCCTGATTGTCCCGCAGCCTTGAGCGCGCCAGCAGCTCGGCCTGAAGCAGATGCAACGGATCAAGGTAGGTGTTGCGCACGCTGATCGACTCCAGCGTCTCCGGGCTGTGCGCCAGCAACTGCGACTGACCAGTCAAACCCAGCACTGCCGCCACCGCCTGCGACAATAGGCCGCGCAAATGCGCACCCAGTGGCTGCAGCGCCGGCTCGACCAAACGCTCGTCATACAGCTGAGCGATAGACTCGTCGGCCTTGGCCAACACCATCTCCAGCATGTCGATGCGCGTGCGGAAGAATGGCCACTGTGCGCGCATCTGCCCGAGCAGCTCGCCTTCGCCGCGCTGCAAGGCGTTGTTCAGCGCCGCCTCCCAGCCCAGCCAGGCCGGCAGCATCAGGCGGGTCTGGGTCCAGGCAAAAATCCACGGAATGGCCCGTAGACTCTCAACCCCGCCTTCGCGGCGCTTGGCCGGGCGGCTGCCCAGGGGTAACCGCCCCAACTCCTGCTCTGGGGTGGCCTGGCGGAAATAGTCGACGAATTGCGGATGCTCGCGCACCACCGCGCGGTAAGCGCTGACGCCATCACTGGCCAGCTTATCCATCAGCTCACGCCAAGCTGGCTCAGGGCTGGGTGGCGGCAGCAGCGTCGCTTCCAGCACAGCCGCCAAGTACAGATTGAGGTTTTGTTCGGCGATATCCGGCAGACCAAATTTGAAACGAATCATTTCGCCTTGTTCGGTGGTACGGAAACGCCCCGCCACCGAACCCGGCGGCTGCGACAAAATCGCCGCGTGTGCCGGGCCACCGCCACGCCCCACCGTGCCGCCGCGGCCGTGGAACAGCAGCAATTCGACGTCCTGCTCGCGGCACACCTGCACCAGGGTTTCCTGGGCGCGGTACTGGGCCCAGGCCGCCGCCGTGGTGCCCGCGTCTTTGGCCGAGTCGGAGTAACCAATCATCACTTCTTGCGGCCCATGCAGGCGCGCGCGATAACCGTGCAAGCCGAGCAGCTGACTGATCGCCGGCCCAGCGTTATCCAGATCCGCCAAGGTCTCGAACAGCGGCACCACGCGAATCGGCCGTTGCAGTCCGGATTCCTTGAGCAACAGTTGCACCGCAAGCACATCAGACGCCACCCCAGCCATGGAAATGACGTAAGAGCCCAAGGATGCAGCAGGCGCGCGGGCCACTTCACGACAGGTAGCCAGCACCTCTTCAGTTTCACCACTGGGCTTGAAATGCCCCGGTAGCAGTGGCCGGCGGTTTTCCAGCTCTTGCAGCAAAAACGCTAAGCGTGCGTCTTCATCCCACTCGGCGTAACGCCCCAGCCCCAGGTACTCGGTAATTTCACTCAGGGCGGCAGCATGCCGGCTGGAGTCCTGGCGCACGTCCAGGCGCACCAAGAACAAGCCGAAGGTGGCGGCACGGCGCAAACAGTCGAGTAACGGGCCGTCGGCAATCACGCCCATGCCGCACTCATGCAGGGACTGGTAGCAACACTGCAGAGGCTCCAACAGCTCGCGATTGTCCTGCAACACGGCGATTGGCGCCGGCAAGTCTTCACTCAAGGCGGCATGAGCCCAGCTACGGGTGGCGCGCAAACGTTCACGCAGTTGCTTGAGCAGGCTGCGGTACGGCTCGGCACTCTCCCCCACTCGGGCCAACAACGCCGCACTGGCCTGCTGCATGGACAGTTCGGCAGCCAGCTGATCAATATCCCGCAGGTACAGATCAGCCGCCATCCAACGCGCCAACAGCAGCACCTCACGGGTCACGCGGGCAGTCACGTTGGGGTTGCCGTCACGGTCCCCGCCCATCCAGGAGGCAAAGCGAATTGGGGCGGCATCCAGCGGCAGGTGCAACCCGGTAGCGCTGTGCAACACCTGGTTGGCCTTGCGCAGCACATTGGGAATGGCATGCCAGAGCGAATGTTCGATCACCGCAAAGCCCCATTTGGCTTCATCCACCGGGCTGGGCCGGCTACGGCGAATTTCTTCGGTGTGCCAGGCCTCGGCAATCAGGCGCTGCTGGCACTGCTTGACCTGCTCGCGCTCGGCCGCCGACAGGTCGCTGTGGTCACCCGCCGCGAGCTGCTCGGCCATGGCATCGTATTTCTGAATCAAGGTGCGCCGTGCCACCTCGGTGGGGTGCGCGGTCAGCACCAGCTCGATATCCAAACGGCCGAACTGGCGGGCCAGGGCCTCACCTTTATGCCCATGGCTGGCCAATCGCTGCAGCAGATCAGCGAGAATATTGTCTTCAAATGGCTGCGCTTCACCCGGCGCTCGGCGGCGCACACGGTGATATTGCTCGGCAATATTGGCCAGGTTGAGAAACTGGTTAAATGCCCGCGCCACGGGTAGCAACTCGTCATCCGCCAGCTCGTTCAGGGTTGCACTGAGTTGCTCGGTACCTTGTGCCGAACCACGGCGAGAAGCCTTGGCACCCTTGCGAATACGTTCGATCTTGTCAAGAAAGTCGGCGCCGTGCTGCACCTTGATGGTGTCACCCAGTAGCTCGCCAAGCTGGTGGACGTCCTCGCGCAAACGCGCGTCGATTTCTGCCATGACTATTGCCTCCTCTGATCCTGCCTCCAGAGTGCACAGCGCGCCAACTTCTTACAAGTGCGCGACGCTGCGGCCGCACTTATCGGCCCAAGCACTAGTCTTAACTGTGCAGCCCGCCAAGAAACGGCGGGCATAGAACAGACACGAGGCCATCATGAAGATTCGCGAACTTGTTCAGCACTGGCAGGAAAATGCCCAAGGGAGGCTGAGCGCAACGCCTTATCAGATAAGGCTCGATCTGGAAGCCGCCGCGCGCCTGGCGGCATTGCAGGAGATGTACCCCAAGCACCACGTTGAAGAACTGCTGGGGGAATTGCTCGGCGCGGCGCTCGATGAGCTGGAGGCCAGCCTGCCCTACGTTCAAGGCAGCAAGGTGGTGGCCAGCGACGAGCAGGGCGACCCGTTGTATGAAGACATCGGCCTGACGCCGCGCTTCCTCGCTCTGTCACGCCGGCATCTGCAGCGCCTTAGCGAGCAAGAGAAACCGGCGGGCTAGGACTAAGAATATGCTTACGATCTCGCGAGCTAGAGACCTGCAAGGCAAAAACAGACGAGGAAGCGGAGTTTACTGGTGTAAATGAGCATTACTCGTTTCACTCGCCCTACGGGTCGCGCTAAAGCGCGTTAGCCGCAAGCGGCCTACCGAGCCTGTTATTAACGCAGCAGGGCCGACGCGCAGCAGATCGGGTTGAGTTTACTGACCTTCGCTGCAACGCACGGCCTGCTTGCGCCGGTCGACCAATACACCGCTCAGGCCTTTCTGCTCTAAGTCAAACATCACCAGCACGCCATCAATGCACTGGGCGACCTGGCTGGCAGGTTTGAGCGAAACTTTGTAGTCCTCACCCGGCACAGTTTTGAGCATGGTGAACTCGGACAGCAGCAAGGCATCTTCCGGTTTGGCGATATGCAGGTAGCCGTAATAACCGAGCACAGCCACCGTGGCGCAGATGCTGCCGATAGCGGTAAGGATTAACGGAATGGGGTTTACTTCGCTCATAACAGACTCTCGGAATTTTTCAGTTAGCGGGCTAAGCACAGGCGGCGCAGCTTGCAGCAAACCCTTCCGTCTGCAAAGACCCAGATTGCCGCATCATTTATTGCCGCCGGCACGCACTTCCTCACGGGCCTTGAACGTCGCCTCATAGATGCGCTCGGCCAGGCGCGAGAACGGCAGGCTCTGCACCCACACCGTACCGGTGCCCTTGAGCGTGGCCAGAAGAATACCTTCGCCGCCAAACAGCATGCTTTTCAGGCCACCGGCCAGGGCAATGTCGTAATCGATGTCGGCAGTAAACGCCACCAGACACCCGGTATCGAGGCGCAGGGTTTCATTGTTCAACTCTTTGCGGATCACCGTGCCGCCTGCGTGCACAAAGGCCAGGCCGTCACCTTCAAGTTTTTGCAGGATAAAGCCCTCGCCGCCGAAGAACCCTGCGCCCAGGCGCTTGTTAAAGCTGATGCCCACCGCGGTGCCATAAGCGGCGCAGAGAAAGGCGTCTTTTTGACAGATCAGCGTACCGCCGTGCTCGGCCAACTGGATCGGCACCACGGTGCCGGGATAAGGCGCGGCAAAAGCCACGCGCGCCTGGGCTTTACCGGCATTGGAGAAGTGCGTCATAAACAGCGACTCGCCAGTCAGCATGCGCTTACCCATGCCCCATAGCTTGCCTAGCACGCCTGTGGCGGCGCCATCGCCCATACGCGTTTCAAAGCGCACGCCGTCAGTCATGTAGTTCATCACACCGGCCTCGGCGATCACCGTTTCGCCCGGATCGAGAATGATCTCCACGCTCTGCGCGGAAGCGCCGAGGATTTCGTAGTCGAGTTGATGACTGGGCATATTGGCTCCTTGGCGATGCGGGCAAAGCTGCCCGGATGAGACTCGGTTTTGTAGGAGCGGTCCATGACCGCGATAGGTCACCCAGGCAAAAGGGCTCGCGGGCATGGCCCGCTCCTACGCCCTAGAGCGGGGATCATGCCATCAGAGGATATTGGCGTAGTCGGCTTCGATACGATCCAGACTCAGGTGATTGAGGAAGTTGGAGAAGCACATCCAGGCCGACAGCGAGTTGAGGTCGCTGAACTGCGGCGGCAGGTACTTGGGCGGCGTGACCAGCCCTTCATCGACCAATTGGCGCAGGGTGCGCATGTCTTCCAGCGTGGTTTTGCCGCAGAACAACAGCGGAATTTGCTCCAGCTTGCCTTTACGCACGGCCAACTGAATGTAGTTGTAAACCATGATGAAGCCTTTCAGGTAGGACAGGTCCTTGGTGAACGGCAAACCGGTGGGCGTTGAGCCACGGAACACCCGATTGGCGTTGCTGTAGCTCTGCTCTTGGCTAAAGCCCTGTTCACGGTAGAAGTCGTATACCTGCAAGAAATCCGCGCCCTCTTCCGCCATATGGATGGCGCGGGTGCGGTTAGTCAGTTTGCGCAAGCGGGTTGGGTACGAGGCGAAGGTAATGACCTCCATCAGAATCGCCAGGCCTTCCTGGGTGACGGTGGAGGATGGCGGCCCCTTAGCCAGAAAGGTGCAAATTGGCTGATTCTGGCCATTCAGCGTGGTCGCCACATGCACCAGCCCTTCATGCACCTCAAGCGCCTTAACGTCACGCTCGTTGAACATGGCATCGGCGCGAATCTTGATGTAATCGGCCCCAGCGGCCGCATCAGCGAGAATGCCATCTGACTCAAACACCCGAATGGTGCTTTCTTCTTCGCCAAACACCTTGTTCAGACGATGCTGCAACAGGTTAACCGCCTCTTGGGCAGTCAGGTTTTTGACTTCGTCCTTGAGGTCACCGCGCTTATCGATGTTGTTAAGGAAGTCGGAAAACATCATGCCCAGATCCGCCAAGGTCGGATCACCGGCATGGAAGGCATCGGAAGCCGCGCCGTATAGCTCTTGGCTGATCAGGCCGAAATCTTCGGTGCCGCGCGCTTCGAGCATGCGGATAACCATGCGGTACTCGCGGCACATGCGCCGCATGATCTTGCCCACCGGGTTGAACTGGCCGAGCTGGCGGGTGATGTCGCGCTCGATATTCTGAAACTCCAGCTTCTTCGCCGCCGCATCAAAGGGCAGCGGCCGGTTAGCGTAATAAGCACGGTCAACGGCGGGCAGCTGCTTGCCCTTGTGCTTGAGAAACTCGCTGCGAATCGAGTCATCCCACTTCACCGCATCCAGTACGCGAATCGGCGTTTGCGCCTCGACAATCCGGTCGGATAGCGCGCGCACAATCAACTGATAGTCATCCAACACGGTATGCGTATTCATCCTTACGGCCTAATCCCCAGCACGCTGGTAGCGCGCAACTTCGATAAATACATCTGAATTGGCCTGATCGTCGAGGTAGGCAAATACCCGCTCAAGTGGACTGCTGATCAGCACACCCTCGCCTTCAGCAGCTTCAATCACCTCGCCGTCCAACACGCCCTGTTCCAGTTCCTGGAGGACACGGTCGATGTCCAGGTTGTAGATCACCAGCTCATTGTTGGTGGTCAGTTCAAAACCGGCAATGGCGAAGTTGGCACCCATGCGCTTTGGCAAACCCGCAGACAGGTACCAGCGGCGGCCGTGATGGGCCACAGTAAAGCCATATTCTTCGACGCTTTCGAGGTTATCCAGGCTGTCGACATAGGCGCGGGCCTTGTAGACGTTGGAGCCGGCACGGGTAACCTGCAAAAACACTTGCTCGCCCCACTCATTCTGGCGTGACCACTCGCCAAGCAAGGGGATCGGAGCGGCCTCATTGGCTGGGATCGGGTCCTTGAAAGTCACCAGGCAACCGCCCAGTAACAGGAAGGACACGGCAAGCAGCACACGCCAGGCGATCATTGAGCTCTCCTTGGAAAATGGATGGACCCGGTTACAAACCCAGTACCAGGTGCATATAGCGTTTAAGCATGGCCAACATCTCTTCGCTGTCCAGATCATCGACACCATCGAGCAGGCCTTGATACTCCATGCGCACAATTATCGCCGTCAAGAGCTTGGCATCCTGCTCCGCCTGCTGCGAGCCCAGGACTTCGAAGAAGTGCGTCACACCTTGCAGCAAAATCTGCCGGTGAGCACGCACCAACTCGTGCAACCGCGGGTTGAGCAACGCTTCTTGCTGAAACGCTTGTTCGGCCAACAGGTGTTCGCGGCGGTTCAACAATTGCTGACGCACATACTCCACGGCCAGCCGGGCGATCTCATTGGCCAGACGCCGACGCGCCTCAGCGCTGCCGTCCAAACGGCTGACTTGCTCACGCAGCAAGCCTTCGGTGCCACTCCAAAACTGGCCCATATGCGCCGCACTGCGCTCGACAAACTGAGCGAAGGTGTCGGTGATCAGGTCGTTGATGTCTTTGAAGTAATAGGTGGTCGCCGACAACGGCACTTCGGCCTCAGCAGCCACCGCACGGTGACGCACGGCACGCACGCCTTCACGCACGATAATGCGCATGGCCGCGTCGAGAATGGCCTGACGGCGCTGCTCACTGCCTTGACGGCTGGCTTTGCGACCCTGGTATTGAACGCTCTCAGCAACGGCATTAGCCACCAGTGTGGCGCTATCTTGGGCGGGCTTGGCTGTCACAGTAGGGCAATCCTCTCTCGGTTATTCACGATGACGTATGACTTAGTCAGTAAATCGCAAAGATAGTCCACTGGCAGGCAATAAAAAGCCGCCCTTAGGCGGCTTTTTCAGCATCAGGCTTGTGGGCGCATGTGTGGGAACAGAATCACGTCACGAATCGACGGTGAGTTGGTCAACAACATCACCAGGCGATCGATACCGATACCTTCGCCAGCGGTCGGCGGCATGCCGTACTCCAGCGCGCGAACAAAGTCAGCATCGTAGTGCATGGCTTCATCGTCGCCGGCGTCTTTGTCGGCGACCTGGGCCATAAAGCGTTCCGCCTGATCTTCCGCGTCATTGAGCTCGGAATAGGCGTTGGCGATTTCGCGACCACCGATAAACAGCTCGAAGCGGTCGGTGACATTCGGATTGTCGTCGTTGCGGCGCGCCAGCGGCGAAACCTCGAACGGGTACTGAGTAATAAAGTGCGGCTGTTCCAGCTTGTGCTCGACCAGTTCTTCGAAAATCATCACCTGCAGTTTGCCCAAGCCTTCAAAGCCCAGCACCTTGGCGCCGGCCTTTTTGGCGATGGCGCGTGCTTTGTCGATGTCATTGAGATCATCGGCAGTCAGCTCAGGGTTGTACTTAAGGATCGAGTCAAACACCGACAGACGCACGAACGGCTCACCGAAGTGGAACACCTTGTCGCCGTAAGGCACGTCGGTGCTGCCCAGAACCAGCTGGGCCAGTTCACGGAACAGCTCCTCGGTCAGGTCCATGTTGTCTTCGTAGTCGGCGTAGGCCTGGTAGAACTCGAGCATGGTGAACTCGGGGTTGTGCCGGGTCGAAACACCTTCGTTACGGAAGTTGCGGTTGATTTCGAAGACCTTCTCAAAACCGCCAACCACTAGGCGCTTGAGGTACAACTCCGGCGCGATACGCAGGAACATTTCCATGTCCAGTGCGTTGTGGTGGGTTTCGAATGGCTTGGCTGCGGCGCCGCCGGGGATGGTCTGCAGCATCGGCGTTTCCACTTCAAGGAAATCGCGCTGCATCAGGAAGCTGCGGATGTGCGCGATCACTTGCGAACGTACGCGGAAGGTCTGGCGCACGTCTTCGTTGACGATCAGGTCAACATAACGCTGACGGTAGCGCTGCTCGGTGTCAGTCAGGCCGTGGTGCTTGTCTGGCAGCGGACGCAAAGACTTGGTCAGCAGACGCACGTCGGTCATTTCCACATACAGATCACCCTTGCCGGAACGGGCCAGGGTGCCTACGGCGGAGATGATGTCGCCCATGTCCCAGCTTTTTACGGCGGCCAGGGTTTCTTCAGACAAGGTCTTGCGGTTGACGTAGACCTGGATGCGCCCAGTCATGTCCTGAATAACCATGAACGAGCCACGGTTGAGCATGATGCGACCGGCAACCTTGACTGGAATGGCAGCCTCGGCCAACTCTTCCTTGGTCTTCTCGGCGTACTGTTTCTGCAGGTCGGCGCAGTAGTTGTCACGGCGAAAATCGTTGGGGAAGGCGTTGCCCTGCGCACGGATGGCAGCAAGCTTTTCTTTGCGCAGGGCAATCAGCTTGTTTTCTTCCTGCTGCTGGTCTTCGTGGGAAAGGGCTTGCGGGTCGAGTTGTTGGTCGCTCATGGTCGTTCGTCAGTCCTGTAAATCGTTGGTTGGGCGTGGCCCCGGCTGAAGGTTGAACGGCGCACCGGCCAACCTGCCTAAAACCATCACGCGGTGGTTACAGCCCTTGTTTCAGGCTTGCCACCAGATATTCATCGATGTCGCCATCAAGCACCTTGTCGCAGTCACTGCGCTCAATATTGGTGCGCAGATCCTTGATTCGCGACGCATCGAGCACGTAAGAGCGAATCTGATGGCCCCAGCCAATATCTGACTTGGAGTCTTCCAGCACTTGCGAGGCGGCGTTGCGCTTTTGCACTTCCTGCTCGTACAAACGCGCACGCAGCATCTTCATCGCGGTGTCTTTGTTGGCGTGCTGGGAGCGCTCGTTCTGGCAGCAGACCACAGTGTTACTCGGTACGTGGGTGATACGTACCGCCGAGTCTGTGGTGTTTACGTGCTGACCACCGGCACCGGATGAACGATAGGTGTCGATACGCAGGTCAGACGGGTTGATCTCGATCTCGATGTTGTCATCGATTTCCGGCGAGACGAACACCGCAGTAAACGAGGTGTGCCGGCGGTTACCGGAGTCGAACGGGCTTTTGCGCACTAAGCGGTGCACGCCGATCTCGGTACGCAGCCAGCCAAAGGCGTATTCACCCTTGATATGCAGAGTGGCGCCTTTGATCCCAGCCACTTCACCCGCGGACAGCTCCATGATGGTGGCATCGAAGCCACGCTTATCGGCCCAGCGCAGGTACATGCGCAACAGCATGTTGGCCCAATCTTGCGCTTCGGTGCCGCCGGAGCCCGCTTGGATATCGAGGTAGGCGTTGTTGGGGTCCATTTCGCCGCTGAACATGCGGCGGAACTCCAGCTTTTCGAGGATATCGCGCAGGCGCTCAACTTCGCTGACCACATCAGCCACAGCGCCTTCGTCGTCTTCTTCAACGGCCATGTCGAGCAGATCACGGGAATCGGCAAGGCTGCTGTGCAGGTCATCAAGGGTGTCAACGATCAGCGCCAGGGTGGCGCGCTCGCGGCCCAGATTCTGCGCGTACTCAGGATTGTTCCAGACGTTTGGATCTTCGAGCTCGCGGTTTACTTCGACTAAACGATCATGTTTGTGATCGTAGTCAAAGATACCCCCGAATGGTCAGGGTGCGCTCGGACAGATCCTTGATGCTGTTGAGGATCGGGTTGATTTCCATAATGGTCGGCACTCGCAGGCGATTAGAGGTGTACAGCAGCCCGGTGCGGTCCGATAGCCAGCCTCACGGCGGCTGATCGGACACGGCAACCTGACCGTGGCCCCGAAGTTTCAGAAAAGCCGGCGAGTATACCCCAGTCAACGCCGCGCTGGCAGCCCACCACGAACACCGCTAGGCGGCTAGCGGTCGACCATTCGCCCTGCATCGCGCCTCAATCTGGCTCCGCGATGCCCACTTGATTACGCCCATTCTGTTTGGCCAGGTACAAGCCCCGATCAGCCAGCTCGACCAAGTAGGTCGGCTCCATGTCCATACGCGGCGTAAGTGTGGCAACACCCAGGCTGATGCTGACGGTCGACATCGAGGCGGGTTGCTCATGGGGAATCGCCAAAGCCTGTACGCAAAGCCGCACTTTCTCCGCGAACAAGCGTGCACCGCCCCGCGAGGTGCCCGGCAGGATCATGACGAACTCCTCGCCGCCATAACGCGCTGCCAGGTCTGAAGAGCGACTGCACATGTCGCTCAAACAAGTTGCCACTCGGCGCAAAGCTTCATCGCCTTCCACGTGCCCAAAGCGGTCATTGAAGGCCTTGAAGTAGTCCACATCAATCATCAGCAACGACAACTCGCTTTGCTCACGCAGCGCGCGCGCCCACTCGCTGTTCAAGCAATCATCAAAATGCCGACGGTTGGCCAGGCCCGTGAGGCCGTCAGATCGCATCAAGCGCTGCAGTACCAGATTGGTCTCCAGCAACTGCTGCTGGCTCTCACGTAAGGCACGAAACGCTTCATCACGCTGTTGCAGGGCCAGATAGGAGCGCGAGTGGTAACGAATGCGCGCTACCAGCTCAATCACATCGGGCAATTTGACCAGATAGTCGTTAGCCCCCCGGGTGAATGCGGCGCTTTTGATTTTGGGGTCTTCTTTGGTGGACAGCACGATAATGGGCACATCCTGCAGCGTGCGGCGGCTGCGGTACTGGGCCAACAGTTCGAGGCCATCGACCCCTGGCATGACCAGGTCCTGCAAAATCACCGTAGGCTTTATCTGCTCGGCCAAGGCCACCGCCTGCAGAGGGTCCGAACAGAAGTGAAAACTAATGTTTGGTTCAGTCGCCAAGGCCCGACGCACGGCCTCACCAATCATCGCCTGGTCGTCTACCAGCAACACCATCAACGGAGTAGATATCGGTGCATCCTCCTGACCACCGCTAAGTTGAGGAAAACTCTGCATACCACTCTCTCCAGGCTTAGCGCCCATTATCGTTATAGACCCTGCAACATCCACGCGCACTTAGCCCCCTGCAGCCATTAATCAAACAACGCCACCAGCCGTCGGCCTATATCGGCCAAGGGTAATATTTCCACGGCCGCATCAATCTGCGCTGCCGCTTTGGGCATGCCATAGACCGCACAACTGGCCTGATCCTGAGCAATGGTCATAAAGCCACGACGACGCATGCTCAAAAGCCCCTGAGCGCCGTCCCGGCCCATGCCGGTAAGCAGCACACCAATGGAATCACCTGCCCAATTGGCCACCACGCTGTCAAAAAACACATCTATCGAGGGCCGGTAAATGTGCGCACTGGGCTCGGCGCAGTAAGTCAACTCGCCATTGGACTGCAGAACCAGGTGGTCATTGCTGCCCGCCAGCAACACCGTTCCCGCTTGCGGCACATCGCCTTTACGGGCCAGGCGCACCGGCAGTTTTGACTCACTGGCCAGCCACTGCGCCATGCCGGCAGCGAATGTCTCGTCAACGTGCTGCACCAGTACCACGGCGGCGGGAAACCCCTGCGGGAGCTGCTTGAGCAATTCAACCAAAGATGCCGGACCACCCGCCGACGCACCAATAGCCACCAAGCGCTGGCGACAACTATTGCGATCACGCGGGACTGGCTCGGGCGCTTTAGGCGCCGCTTTCTGCACCAGCAGCAGGCCCAAGTTATGAATCTTGCGCAGTAAAACGGCGGCATCCGGTAACTGTGCACGGCCCAGCGCAGGTGTCGCCACCACATCCAGTGCGCCATGCCCCATGGCTTCAAATACGCGACTGACGTGGCGCTCGACATCCGAGGTAACGATCAAGATGGCGCAAGGGGTGTGCGCCATGATCTGCCGGGTGGCCTCAACGCCATCCATGTCGGGCATCAGCAGGTCCATCAACAGCAAATCCGGGGTGTCTTCTTGGCAACGCCGCACGGCCTGCGCGCCACTGCCCGCCACCCAGGCCACCTGATGTTCGGGGGCATACGCCAGCGCACGACGCAACGCCTCGACTGCCAGCGGCATGTCGTTGACTATTCCGATTCTCATCCCTGTGCCTCGCCTATTAGTACCTGCACCGCATCAAGCAGGGCTTCGTCATGAAAGCTGGCCTTGGCCAGGTAGTAATCAGCGCCGGCATCCAGCCCTCGGCGGCGATCTTCTTCGCGATCCTTATAGGACACCACCATCACCGGCAACGTGCGCAACCGGCTATCGCGGCGTAGCAGCGTCACCAGCTCGATACCATCCATGCGTGGCATGTCGATGTCGGTTATCAGCAAATCAAAGTGTTCATCACGCAGCGCATTCCAACCATCCATGCCGTCCACGGCTACCGCCACGTCATAGCCTCGACTGAGCAACAGCTTGCGCTCAAGCTCACGTACCGTCAGGGAGTCATCGACCACCAGCACACGCTTGCGCGTGGCTTCTTGAGCACCTTGGCTGCGCCGGTCAACCCGTTCCAGATGGCCACTGCCCAAGAGCTTGCTAATCGAGCTGAACAAATCCTCAACGTCGAGAATCAACACCGGTGAGCCGTCATCCAGCAAGGCGCCGGCCGCGACATCGCGGACCTTGCCCAGCCGCGCATCAAGCGGCATGACCACCAGCGTGCGCTCGCCAACGAAACGCTCCACGGCAATGCCATAGAGGTTGTCGCGTTCACGGATCAGCACCAGAGGGATGCCAGCCTCTTCGGTACGCCCCTCGGGACGCTGCAATAACTGGCTGGCGGCGATCAGACTGACATGGCGATCGCCATGCCAGAAATGCTGACGCCCCTCCAACTGCACAACATCCTCTGCGCTCACCCGCAGCATCTGCTCGATATGCGCCAGGGGGAAGGCATAGGCTTCACCTGCAACCTCCACCACCAGGCTGCGCACCACCGAAAGGGTCAGTGGCACTTGCAGCATAAAGGTACTGCCCTCGCCACGCCGATGCGTCAGGCTCACGCTGCCGCGCAATTGACGTAGTTCGTGCTGCACCGCGTCGAGCCCCACACCCCGCCCGGACACCTCGGTGACCTGGTCGCGCAGACTGAAGCCCGGCAAGAATAAAAACGCCAGCAGCTCGTCCTCACTCAACCTTGCCGCCGTTTCGGCACTGGCAAACTTACGCGTCACCACCACCTCGCGCAGGCGCTCCACATCAACCCCGGCGCCGTCATCACTCAATTCCAGCACCAGCATGCCGGCACGGTGACGCGCGCGCAGCAACAGCCGGCCCTCCTGTTCCTTACCCCTACGTACACGCAATTCGGGCGGCTCAATGCCATGGTCAACGGCATTGCGCAGCAAGTGGGTTAAGGGGGCGTCCAGGCGTTCGAGCACATCGCGATCAACTTGTGTAGCTTCACCCTCGATGTCCAGGCGTACCTGCTTACCGAGAGAGCGCCCCAGGTCACGCACCATGCGCGCACGCCCAACCAGCACATCGGCCAACGGCCGCATACGCGAAGACAACGCCGCATCGTAGAGCGAGCGACTGCGTAGGCCGCCCTCCCAGGCAAACGTATCAAACGCTTCAAAATGTTCCTGCAGCAGCTGTTGGCATTCATTCAGTTGCGCCCTGGACTCCTCCAGCAGCGCCAGCGCCTGCGGCTCTAACGAGCTGCCCAGGGTCACGTCGCGCAAGGTATCCAAGGTACGTCGCAACGAGGACTGCTGACGTTTAAACCGCTGCAACGAGTCAGCCAACGGTTGAATGCGTTGAAACTCGACCAGGGCTTTACCCGACATGTCCAATAAATGATCGAGACGCTCGGACGAGACCCGCAACACCCGCCCACGGCCATCATCCAACGGCTCCTCGACAGGCTCAGCAGAAGCCTCCAGGGCTGGCATCTGCGCGCCCTGCGCCGCGGGCTCGTCTGCAGATGCAGATACAGCCAATCCTAGGGCGGGGACCGCTGCCGCCAATTGCTGCTGCAACAGACTCACCAACTGCTCAACCCGTTCAGCCGATGGAGCGTCCGCCACCACCTGCGCACCCACCCGACGTAGCAGGTCGGTGCCCTGCAACAAACCATCAATCTGTTCAGGCACTAAACGCAGTAAGCCTTCCTGAGCGGCAACCAGTAAGTCCTCCATGGCGTGAGCAACTTTCACCCCGTCCTCTAAACCGACGATGCGCGCAGCGCCCTTGAGCGAATGCGCCGCCCGCATACAGGCTTCGAGCTGCCCCGCATGATTGGGTTCGCGTTCCAACACCAAAAGGCCGCTATCGAGCACTTGCGCCTGGGCATCTGCTTCCATGCGGTAGAGTTCCAGCAGCGAGGCATCCCTCATCTGATCGGGCGTCATGCAAAACTCCTGCTGATGGCCTGACGCAGCAGCTGATCATCGAGCTGAGTAATGCTGCGTCCCTGCCACTGCACGACGCCACTGGCAAACTGGCTGACCGCCAGGCCACCATCGCGCACAGCCGGCTGCACGCTGTGCAGGGGGATGGCATGAATACCGTCCACTTCGTCGACCGGAATCACCACCGGCCCGCCTTGCCCAGCCAGGATCAGCATGCGCGCAATAACGCGTGGCCCCGCTGCCGATGCCGCGCCGGTTGCGATGCCCAAGAGTTCGCCAAGCGATACACAAGCCACCAGGGTGCCACGCACATTGGCCACGCCGAGCAGGCTGCGTGAACGCTGATGGGGTAACGAATGAATCGGCATCTGCGCCACCACCTCAACCAACCCGCGCGTTGCCAGTGCCAACCATTCCTCGGCAACCCGGAATACCAGCAGCGAACAACGCTCAACGGCTTGTTCTTCTAGAACAGGCTCGACATCACCGTGCACTGACGCATAGCGCTCCAGCAGGCGAATCGCGGCGCCAGCGTGCACTTCACAATTACGGCAGTGCACATGCTCGCGCAGGCGCTCACAGCTTTTATCACCCTGCACGCCGATACGATTCCAGCAGTCATCGATCACTGCAGCGCTCTCCACCAGCATCAGGTTATCGCTCATCACGTTTCACTCCTGAAGGGCTGGCACGACTTACGCGTTGTTGTAACCGCTGGGCACCGCCATGATCACCTCGCGCCGCCAGCAATGCGGCCAAGTGCACCAGGCTCGCCACATGCTCGGGCTCAAGGTAAAGCGCTTTGCGGTAGTAACCCTGCGCC
>Ga0209504_1001717_pt1 | contig 16084 bp, 15 predicted proteins | sample COGITO_mtgs_1005_FD_184791 | JGI IMG/M metagenome (GOLD analysis project Ga0209504, IMG submission 184791) | Pelagic marine microbial communities from North Sea - COGITO_mtgs_100511 (SPAdes) (version 2) | ecosystem: Environmental > Aquatic > Marine > Epipelagic ...
CGGAGGGAGTGGGATTCGAACCCACGGTGCCGATGAAGGCACGACGGTTTTCAAGACCGTTACAATAAACCAGACTCTGCCATCCCTCCTATGTCTGAAGTAGCTATTCTATAGGGTTTATACCAATAATCAACAAATTCTTATTTTAGCTAATTTACTAAAAATTTAATAATTTCTCCATGGAAGCAATTTGCATTTACCTACCAAATAAACTCTAAACATCCACCCACCAAGAATTGGAGAACTTGATGCTATTAAATGAATAATTAATTCATCCTGACTTTGATCTAAAAAAGAAAGTACAAGCAGAAAACAAGTTCCAATTAATCCCATCCAATGAAAAAATAGACCAAGTTTATCTGTAAATTCTTGCATATCTCTAACTTATAAATAAGGTTGATTTATTCTGCCACAACCTTGATACAATAAAAACTCACACCCTTCATTAGTCGTTTGCATTGAAAAGAAACTATGATTTTAAAGCATTGCATGTTATCAGGAATTTAAATTTTTATATCTTTTGACCTGAGAGGTAAAAGATAATTAAAGATGAAAATAGAATTTTAAATTTCATATGTACCTCAAAGAAAAAGCTTTTTATAAAAAAGCCAAATAAACTATCGAATATTATATGTCCTTGTATAGTTATTTGTCTTTTTTAAGTTTTTTATAATTTAATCTCACAAGATTAACTGTAAGCAAGTTTTATCACATAGACAAATAGAACTAGAGCAAGGCATCCATAAACAACCCAACTAAACCAATTATTCATTTGTATTCCTTTTTAAATTGAAATTAATAACCTGCAGCCTGGCCATCTTTTCGAGATTCTGAAGCACCATAATAAATACCATCTTTAAGCATAATTGCTTGATAGCCGCCAAATAATCCTTTCTGATTTCCAATATTATGACCATATTTTTTTAAGTCATTTTGTATATTTAAATCAAATCCACTTTCAAGATTTACCAACCCTCCATCAGTCATAATTTCATCAGTTGGCTGACTCGATCCAGTATGAACTATTCTTGCAACATCTCCGGCAGCCTGAAGATTTAAATCAAAATCAATTAAGTTGATAACAATTTGAGCATGTGCCTGTGGTTGTGTTCCCCCACCCATTACACCAAAGCTAACAAAAGGTTTGCCATCTTTTGTTATGAAGGCAGGAATAATAGTATGGAAAGGTCTTTTGCCTCCCTTCAAGGCATTCACATGATTCTCGTCTAAGCTAAAAAGCTCACCCCTATCCTGAAGCATAAATCCTGTATTTGGTGGAACCATTCCAGACCCCATACCTCTATAATTACTTTGAATTAATGAAACCATATTGCCGTATTTATCAGCTGTTGTTAGATATATAGTATCGCCATCTTTTAGAATTCCTGCATCTAAAGCATTCATTGCTTTTGTAGAATCAATGAGTTTCATTCTTTTTTTGGCATATTTTTTAGAAATTAAATAATTAATATCAATATCATTAAAATTAGGGTCGGCATAGTATTTAGCCCTATCCTCAAAAGCCAATTTTTTAGCTTCCACGAAATGATGAATGTACTCGCTACTAAATAAACCCATTTTTTTTAGATCATAATTTTCTAGTACATTTAAAATTTGAAGTGCTGCAATGCCCTGACCATTTGGTGGAAGCTCCCATACGTCATAGCCTCTGTAGTTAGTTGAAACAGGCTCAACCCACTCAGCATGATAATTTGAAAGATCTTTAGTAGATAAAAACCCACCTTGTTCTTTCACAAAATCAGCCATAACTTTAGCAATACTTCCTTCATAAAAACTTTTACGTTTAGTCTTGGATATCTCTTCAAGAGTATCTGCAAGATAAGGGTTTTTAAATACATCACCTTTTACTAATATTTTGTTATTAGGCATATAAACGTCTTTAAAGTTTGGATATGATTTAAATCTCTTAGATGAAGAATTTAAATAAAATGCGATAGTTTCAGTGATTGGAAATCCATTTCTAGCATAGTTAATTGTTGGTAAAAATAAATCTTTAAAATCAATTGAACCAAATTTTTCATGTAATTTTATCCACCCATCAACCACACCAGGAACCGTAACTGGCAATGGACCATAGGGTGGTATTTTTGAAAGATTGTTATCTCTAAAATAATCAATGGTTATTTTTTCTGGAGCAGGACCGCTGGCATTTAAACCATATAGTTTTTGTGATTTTTCATCCCATAGAATTACAAATAAATCACCACCAATCCCGTTTCCAGTTGGTTCCATTAGACCTAATGCAATATTAGCTGCAATAGCTGCATCAATAGCATTTCCGCCCTTTTTTAAAATATCTAATCCTATTTGTGTTGCTAAGGGGTGACTGGTTGCTACCATACCGTTTTGTGCAATAACTTCAGATCGGCTAGCAAAGTCAACTCCAGAAACTCTATCAAAGGAATATAGGTGTGGTGTTGTAATTAAAAGAGATAGTAAAAATAATTTACATTGATTCAAAATATTCTCCTAAAAAAATATATTTATGAAATTTTAATATACCAAAAATATTACATTAAAAAAATTAACTTTCTCTAACTCTAATTTCTTTAAGTATTTTTAATGATTCTTCCAACTTTGAATCCTCATCCTTAATATCATTTAACCTTTCGCTAATATGATTAATTAAATTTTTATCTTTGTTTGAATCTTTTTTTAAAGCCTCAAGTATTTTCGTCATAACTTCGTTATTTTTATCTGTGAGCATAATTATGTTTTGTGCATATCTAGTGCAAGGCCAAAATACACCCACAAACGTGGAATAAAGTACGTAACAATAAAGGAAAAAAGAATCCCTAAAATATAAACGAATAAAAAATCTATTATTCCTGTAGAGGAAAAATTACCAGCTAAATTAGTCAAAGTTATCATTGCAAAAAATACAACTCCAATACTAAACAATGATAAACAAAGGTTTATTAACTTATTTTTAATAAGGACAATGTAAGAGGATCCTACGTACCAACCAATCATTGCACCTAAAAACCAAATACTTATCTCATGACCATCGTGAGTTGGGTAAAAAACATATGCTAAGAGCTGGAATACTAGAATACAAATCAAAATATTTAATCTTGATAGGTTTTTAAAGAAATTACTAGAAATCACAACATGCCAGATTACTAAAATTAATAACCCTACTAATAATCCTAATGATACATCTTGTATATCATGAACTCCCAAATATAGCCTGCTAAAACATATTGCTAATACTAATATTAGAGCCCCTAGTGATACCCACTTATCTTTTAATTCATATGCTAGAAGTCCCCAAAGCGTAACGGCTATTTGTGCATGACCACTTGGAAGGCCGTATGAGGTTCCAACTTTTGGATCGAGCATGAATTCAATTGCAGGTCTGGGATCTTGAAAATAGTCTTTTAAAAAACTGTTTATTATTCCTGAAACAAATAACATCATTGCTACACGGGTAAATCTTGATGGTGACCAATAGAAATATCCAAAAGATATAAATAGTATTAAGAATACTGGATAACCCATTAAGGTTATTGCCTCAAAAAAAGTAGTTAAGAAAGGGCTTCTTAAAGATTCAACCCAACTAAGGTCATTCCATATATTCATAAAAATATTATGAACTAGTTCTATTTTGAATCATATTGAATTATTCATGAGCATTTTTAATATTCTGTTGTTTACAAATGCTTATAGATACAAATTCAGTATCATGTAATATAGTTTTTATAAAATAGAGAAATATTATGAATTATAAAATTAGTGATCAGGCAATAGAGCTCAATGCAAAACTAGAAGTTTTCATGGAGCAATATATTTACCCTCATGAAAAAGACTACGATGAATTTACGTCTAATCAAGATAATCTTTGGCAATATCCAGATTGGTATGAGGGTTTAAAAAATGAAGCAAAAAAACAAGACCTTTGGAATTTATTCTTACCAAAAGAATACACACCATGGAGTCCTGGACTTACCAATGTAGAGATAGCTTTATTATTTGAAACAATGTCTAGAGCACCATGGAGTCAACAGATTTTTAATTGCAATGCTCCAGATAGAGGGAATATGGAGGTTCTAGCAAAGTATGGAACACCCGAACAACAAAAAAAATGGTTAGACCCCCTTCTAGCTGGGGAAATTAGATCTGCATATGCAATGACAGAACCCGATGTTGCCTCCTCAGATGCAACAAATATGGAATTAGAAATTCTAAGAGATGGTGACGAGTATGTTCTTAATGGTAGGAAATGGTGGACTACTAATGTTATTACACCAAAATGTAAATTGATGCTAGTAATGGGCAAATCTAATCCCGGGAATTCAAGACATACTCAACACTCAACAATCTTAGTCCCAACTGATACACCTGGTGTAGATATTGTTAGATCATTAAGAGTTCTAGGAGAATACCATTCTCCAGGAGGCGAAGGAGACGTGGTTTTTAAAAATGTGAGAGTACCTGTTTCAAACCTAATTTTAGGAGAAGGACGAGGCTTTGAGATAGCTCAAGGCAGATTGGGACCTGGACGTTTTCAATATGCCATGATGTTTGTTGGAATGGCGCAGAGGAGCTTAGAATTAATGTGTGAAAGAGCACAAAGCAGAGTAGCCTTTGGTGAGGAATTGAGTAAAAAAACAAGTGTTCAGCATGAGATAGCTAGGAGTAGGTGTGATATTGAGCAATGTAGGCTTTTAGTAATGGCTGCAGCAGAAAAAATGGATGAGCATGGAATAGATGCCGCAAGAGACTATATATCTATGCTTAAAATTGTTGCTCCAAAAATGTGTGAGGACGTCTCAAGTAGAGCAATACAGATCTTTGGTGGAATGGGAGTCAGCCAAGATACACCTCTTGGACATTTTTTTACTACAAGTAGATTTTGCAGGATTGCAGATGGGCCTGATGAAGTTCATATGTCACAATTAGCAAAACTTACCATGAGATCGTTAAATAAATAGCTTAGTTTTGACTCTTACTAAAGGGAGCGATAGCTCCCTTTTTATTTAAAAAGTATCTAATTATTTATTTAAAATAGGTTCTGGCTGCCAAAGCTCGAATGAATTACCTTTAGCATCTAGGTCATTAGAATAGCCGATAAAATATATGAGCCTACCCTTTCTATCTTTCTTTGAGTCGCCTTTAGACCAAACTTTTTTGATATTTTTTTTAGTATAATTTTTCAATAGTAAATACCTCAATACCTGCTCTTAAGCCTTAGTTAAGCTCTTGTTAGGGTCATAAAATGGCTTTTCAGTAATGACTGCATGTAATTTTTTAATGCCGTTATCGATAGTTAATTCTTGACCAATATTTGAATAATTTGCTTTTACCATACCGAGAGCTATATTTTTATCTAGCCTTGGCGAATAAACAGCTGAAGTGATTTTACCAACAAGACTATCGTTTACATATATGTTCCAAAATCTAGTATTTGGACCGGGCATTGGATCATCATCAATGATAATTCCAACCTGTTTTCTTTTAATGCCTTTGTCTAGGATGCTAATTAATGCATCTTTACCAACAAAATCAAAACCAGTATCTAAATCTATAAACTTATCTAAACCAAGCTCAAGAGGATTTGTATTAATTGTCATGTCAGCATGATAGGAGAGCATTCCACCTTCGATTCTTCTAATTGTAGAGGTATGACCAGGTTTTAATCCCATTGGTTCGCCTATCTTCATAAGATGATTATAAAGATCATTGCCTTGACTAGAATTTAATAAAAATATCTCGTAACCAAGCTCACTAGACCAACCAGTCCTTGATATGACTAAATCGATTCCATTTAAGGTAAACCTATTAAACCAATAATATTTAAGATCTAAAATTTTATTACCAAAAACTTTAACCATGATATCTCTAGATTTTGGCCCTTGGAGTTGCAGAGGAGAAACATCAGGTTCTGATATTTCAACATCATATTTAGAGTTTACTGCTAAGCCTTGAGCCCAGAATAAAACATCACTATCTGCAAGTGAAAACCAATAACACTCCTCTTCTACTTTTAATAAAATCGGGTCATTTAGAACACCGCCTTTTTGATTAGTCAAAATAACATACTTGCATTGACCTATTTTCATTTGTGATAAATCACGAGGTGTCATCATTTGAACAAACTTTGATGCATCTGGTCCTTTTATCTGAACTTGTCTCTCAACTGCAACGTCACAAAGAATGGCATTATTTATTAGGTTCCAAAAATTTTCTTCTGGATTACCAAAATCTCTGGGAATATACATGTGATTGTATACAGAAAAGTCTTTTGCGCCCCACTTTACAGTTGCCTCAAAAAAAGGACTTTTTCTTATCTGCGTTCCAAAACCAAAATCATTTGAATTAGACACCAATACCTCATCTGTTAATAAATTACTTTTAACATTAATGCTCTTTTAAAAAATATTCAATCAAAATATAAGATGCTAAAATTGTTAAATGAAAACTTATCTTAAATTATCCATTCTCTTTTTAACCTTTAATCTGTATGCAGAATTTGATACTAAATGCTCTATTCTTCTAACAAAAAGACTGCAATCAACTGAAGATGCCTATAAGGATGCTCTTAATAAAATTAACCAGTGCAGCCAGTATGATATTTTATCAGTTACTAGTTTTCTAGAAATGCCTGTAAGTAAAATATATATAACGGATATAGTTCAAACATACTGCATGTTTGATCATGAAATTATTACTCTAATTGATTCGAATACAAGTAATTTAAGCTGTGTGCATAGAGGAATAGCTCGTTCAGAAAGAAAGTTTCTAAATCAATAGCAGGACCTATTAAAGCCCCGCTATTAAAGAATTAAGAATATAAATTGCATCCCATACATACTAATACAATAACAGATGGTAACCATATAACTGGTCGGACCATTTTAAATCTGTAAAGATCTAATACAGCACCTAAAAGATAAAGAACCCTAAGACCAAACCATGTTTGGGCTAGCATTAAATTATCTACATTCTGTATTACTGACAACACTGCAAATACAAAAAATACTGGTAGTGATTGTCTTAGGTTGTTAGATGCAAGAACCATCCTTGAGGATAGAGCTGTTAAATTTGAAGTATCTCCATCTGTATAAGTCCACTGAACAAAAGGAACCTTGTGCAAAGAAAAGCTCATCTTAAAAAATAAATGAAGGATATAGAACATACCCACACATATAATTAAATCTATCATAATAATCTCCCTATTAGATTACTTATAATACTACTGATTTTCTAAATATATTCAATGTTAACAAAACTAAGACTTAATAAGTGCTATATCCTCAGGAAGAAGAAGATCTGTATCTAATGTATCTACAAACGGCTTTAGGTGTTGAGCATAAGGTTTCCATCTACCCATTCCTTTTTTATTTATTGGTTGTCTTACCTGCTCTGAGCTAGCAGTTCTTACTGATCTATCTGTCTCATGGAAAGAAATACATGAATCTTCAAAAGGAACTTCAATATAGTCCAATATCCTTCTAACTTGACCGTCTAAATCGTTAATAACATCCTCATTATTAACCCTTAATACTTTATTAGGTAATACATTATCCCAATGATTCATTAGTTTAATATAGCTATTGTAATAGCTAGCAGCTTCTTCTAAACCATACGTAAATTCTTGGCCTTGAGCAAACAACTGCTTAAACATACTAAAGCAACAATCAAGAGGATATCTTCTTGCGTCTATAATTTTTGCATTTGGCATAATGAGATGAATTAGCCCAATATGTCTAAAATTGTTAGGCATTTTATCGGTGAACATAGGTGCGTTGCCCCTGTGCATTTGAGTTTCTTCAATAAATTTCCTGCCCATATCAACTCTTTGATCTGATGATAAAGAGCTCATGCTTTTTGGGTAATTGCCTAATTTTCCGTAAATATCACCACCCCTTAAACTTTGAGCAAGGGACAGGATGTTAGGTAGCTCAAGTGTTCCATCAATCATAGAGTGGGACGCTAAAATTTGCTCAATCAAAGTTGATCCAGCCCTAGGTAGTCCTAATATAAAAATAGGATCTTTAGTGTCACTGCCTCCAATGTCTAAGTTCTTAAAGAATTCGTTATTACAGACATCTATTTGAGCTTGAAGTTCTTGATCCATTCTCTCTATAGAATATTTACTCTGATCTCTTTTGATTTGATTACCATTTTTTAGATGGAAAAAAGCTTCATCATATTGTTTATTGGATTCATAACCTTGAGCTAAGGCAAAATGAAAATATGCCTTATCCCTTAATGAAAGATCAACCCTTTTTATTTGCTCCTTCATATTAGTAAATTCTGGATCAGAGAATGAATAAGTTTTTAGATTAGCCAAGGAAAAAAATGCTTCGCCATGATCAGGTCTAATTTTATATGCAGACTTATAACTTTCAATTGCATCATCAGTTTTACCAAGCGTCTTAAGCGCATGACCTTTTGAGGTGTATGTACTAAAGTTATGCGGGTTTTTGATTAATATGTCGTCAAATAGATCTATGGCATCTTCATGTTGACCATTTTGCATAATCTCACTTGCTTTTTGAGCCTGATAAGCAAGATTATCAGGATACTTATCACACAGAATATTAACTTGCTCCATGGTCTTTGCAAATTTTTGCTTTTTCCTTAAAACAAGAGCATATTTCATTCTTAATTCACCATCATCTGGATTAAACTGAACTGCTTTTTCAAGCAAAAGCTCTGCATCATCAAAATGACCCAATCTATTCGCAATTTCTGATAACTGCGACATTGCATAAGTATGAGTCGGATTCTTTTTTAAGAACTCTCTACACTTTAACTCTGCCACGCCCAGCCTACCCTCATTCATAACCTGGTCAATATAAAGCAACATATTTGGCAAGGATTTAAGCTTATTTATCTGCTCGGTAGCATGATCCAGTGCCGGCTTATTATTATTCTTTTTAAAATATTCATACAAAGACATCCATGAAGAAATTAAAGCAGGGTTAAGCTCGCATGCTTGCCTATAATTTGAAATTGATTTTTCTTCATTACCCATATCTCGATTTATATGAGCTAACTCTTGATAGGCTCGACCCATGTCAGGTGCATGCACTAATAATGATTCAATATATTTTATTGCATCATCAAACTCTTTAAGATATCTAGAACAAACACCTGCAAGATATAAGCTATCTATATGGTCAGGGTGTTCAATTAAACTTATTTCAAGAAGCTTGATAGCATCTTTAAAACGATTTTCTTTAACTGCTTGCGTAGCCTCATTGATATCTACAGCAAGTATCGTTTCTTTAATATCAAATTTATTTTCAGTCATTTAAAGTTACTTTAACAAAATTATTAAATAGAATCTTATAAAAAGAAAAAAGGGAGCATAAACTCCCTTTTTAATTTTAGCTTTATTTGATTAGAAGCTTTTTTTGTATCTTAGCCCTAGAGTTCTTGGCTTAATAACGCTTAAGCGTGATCTATCGAATACAAATGTATTACTAATCTCCGCCCTTTTATCAGTTACGTTATCGATATATAGCTCAGCTGTCCATTCATCATTACTCATTCCGTATCTCATATTTATGAAATGATGACTTCTTTGGATAGCTTTGTTTGGGGCCATAATATCTGAAAAACTTTTTTCAGATCTCGCCATTTGTAGTTGCCAATGACCAGTATTACCTGATGACATTCCCCACTCTTTTCTAGCAGTTAAGTTCGCTTGACTACCTGGAGCAAAAGCAAGATCAGATCCAACAACTACATCAGGCGTTGGAACTAAGCTTTTTGTTATTTCAGTATCTAGCATTGAGAATGCTCCTGAAACCACAAGACCATTAACATTTGTGTAGTATACAAAATCTCCTTCAAGACCAGTTATATCAGCATCTGCTGCATTATCTGAGAAGAATAAATTAACAATACTTGGATCAAAAATAGTGCTTTGGAGTCCAGAGACATCAACCATAAATGCACTACCATTAAACCTAAGCTTGCCGTCTCTTAAAACAGTCTTCCAACCAAACTCAAGGTTGGTAACTTCATCAGACTTAACTTCAGGCTTAACAACATATGAGCCATCTGCATTAGATGATCCTACAGGTCGATTTAGCAGTCCAGGTCTAAAACCTTCTGACCATGTTACATAGTACATAACATCTTCGCTTTTATTCCAAGCCAGAGTTGCCTTTCCAATAACACCATCTGTTTGAGCAGTATCTGGATAACCGTTAGCATTACCTGGTGCATATTGTGCTGATAAATTAGAACCAAATTTTTGTTGATCCGTATTACCAAAACCATTACCAAATGATGAGTTAGCACTTCCTTCAAAATCAACCTCAATGTCATACCAACGGGCACCTACAGTTAATTCAACAGTATCTGAGAGATCAACATTAACCTCACCGAAAATACCTTTTTGCTTATCAGTTCTTTTAATATCATTAAAGAATATTACTGGTTCTGAATATGGACCAGCTGAAAACCATCCAGCTGCAGCATTATTAAGAACACCAGTTGATGATATATCTGTCAGAGCATAGTTAGGAGCATAAGTAATATCATTACTTGTTGATCCTGGATAGTTGAATAAATTCAGCTCTGTTAGCTCAAGATCACTTATAAATGCACCAGCTGTAACAGTCATAGTGTCATTAATTGGAGCATTCAGTCTGAACTCATGAGTAGAAACCTTAGTATTAGTAGTTGAATCAACTAATAAATTAGGAGCACCACATGATCCAGTTGGAACATTCCCGGGGGCAAATGATGTATAAGTTACATAGTAATCACAAATATAGTAAGGCAGGTATTGACCAACAAATAGGTAGTCAGTGTAATCAATATTCTGATCAGTGACTCTGTCAGTGTAAGCACCAGCATAGACAACTTCGAGATCACCAATAGACCCTTCTATAGTCAGACTCATATTTTCATATTCATCTTCTATTGTGTCAGCTGTATATCTTTGGATTTCTAAATCATCTAATGTAGGATCAACGAAGAAAACACCATCAGCATCAATTGTTTGTTTAGCAACAGTTGCTAGAGCATTCCAATTATCATTTATTTCATGTGCAACACTTGCTCTAAATCCTTCATATGTAACAGGGTTAGCATTTTCTTTTTCAATTGCAACAGCATCTGTAAATGCTACGCCAGAAAGATTTGCTCCAGCTTGAAAACCAGCTCTTGAAGATGAAACAGGAAGACCGTTTGCTCTAACAGTTCCAGCTTCTCTAAATCTAGCAGATTGACTTGCGTCAAGCGTTCCAGCAACTTGGTCTATATATCCACCTCTACGATCTCTATATGCTACAAATCTTAAAGCTGAACGATCGCCTAAAGGAACATTAGTCATGTACTCTAATTTACTGCCTTCATCTCCACCTGAAGTGAATCTTGATTCTACTTCGATGCTACTTAGGCTCTCTCCCATAACAGGTTTATTTGTAATCATTCTTACAACACCAGCCTGTGAGCTAGCACCAAAAAGTGTTCCCTGAGGGCCTGATAATACTTCTATACGAGCCATATCTGCTGCGTATACATCTAAATTCCTTCCTGGTTGAGCCAAAGGCTGCTCATCAAGATAAAAAGATACGTTAGGTGCTAAACCAGCAACCCCAGCTGTTGTTAAATTAGGCGTGGTTGAAGCAAGACCTCTAATATAGATAGTGCTTTGGCCGGGACCAGAACCACCAGCAGTAACACCTGGTAACTGTAATAAGTAGTCTTCAAAGACATTAACGCCCTTTTCTTCTAGATCTGACTCTCTTAGAGCAGAAACAGAAAGTGGTACATCTTGAAGGCTTTCAGACTTCTTCCTTGCGGTAACTACAATTTCTTCAACAGTATCTTGACCATTTAAAACACCTGTATATATAGAGGTATTTAGCAAAGCCAAAGCAGATAATGAAGGTAGTAGTTTTGTTTGTATCTTCTTGTAATTTAACATAACAAATTATTCCTTTATTTATTTAAATTGCTAAATAAAAAAAGATAAACCCCTAATGCTATCAGAGAAGTTTAGCTTTGTTTATAGACCAGCAATTTCAGTAAAATGGTCTTGAATCTATCATAACAGTTTGAGTTAGGTATGCAAATTATGTCTTATTTGAATATGCAATTTTGTTCTTTATATACAACCAAAATGCATAATTATTTAAATGGTCTATAGAGACTTATATAGAAAAATAAAATTTTTTATGTTTCACTAAATATTAAATATCTAAAAAATTAAGCTATGAATAATATTAATAAACCTAGGTTTCTTTCGTCTGTTTTTTTACTAACACTGATAACTGGATTGGTTTATTTCAATCAGCCAGCTTCTGCAGCACTGTTTGCACAAACACAGCTTCTTCTGTCTGAATACCTGGGTTGGTTTATTATTTTAGTAGCTAATGGTTTTTTAATTTTTACAATTTATCTAACCTTTACAAGGTATAGCGAAATAAGGCTAGGCGGTGCTAATGCCGTACCTGCTTACACTTATACTAATTGGATAGCTATGCTTTTTAGCGCAGGATTAGGTATTGGTTTATTATTTTATAGTGTTGCAGAACCTATAGGAAACCTTAACGACTATCCAGAAATGATACCTGGAGATCTTTCCTATAATGCAGGTAAGGCACTAAGTTTAACCAACCTTCATTGGGGTCTTCATGGCTGGGCAATTTATGCAGCCTTGGGATTATGTTTTGCCTTTGCTTCATACAATAACAATAAGGCTTTTAGAGTTAGCTCACTCCTTGGGACTAAAGTTGAAAATAATAAAATACTATCAGCATCAATTGATATTATTGCAATTCTTACAACAGTTATTGGTATAGCAACATCTCTGGGACTTGGGGCCTCACAAATTAATGGTGGTCTTCAATATGTTTTTGATATACAAATTAATGAATTTATAATTATTGTAATAATAACAATCATTGGCCTTATTAGCGTCTGTCTTGGTCTTGATGTTGGTATCAAAAGACTATCTCAAATGAATATGCTCATAGCTATTTGTTTGTTAGTTTTAGTTTTGTTACTAGGCCCAACCGTATTTATATTAAATGCAATGGTTCAGAATGCCGGGGTGTACTTAAATCAGTTAATTCAATTGTCAACTTGGACAGAGGCTTATAATAGCTCTGTATATCAAAATGGTTATACCTTATTTTACTTCACTTGGTGGTTTGCCTGGGCACCTTTCGTTTCTCTCTTTATAGCAAGAATTTCATATGGAAGAACTATAAAAGAATTTGTTATTGGTGTTCTTGTTGTTCCATCATTAATAGTATTTATTTGGATGGGAGTTTTTGGTAACGCTGCGATTTATTTAGTATTAAATGGAATTGGTAACATTAGTGCTGCGGTTAGCGGCAATGCAAGTACTGCTCTTTTTGTTTTGTTTGACTCACTGTCATTTGCAAAGCCACTTTCTATAATTTCTTTAATTTTAATAGTGACTTTCTTTGTGACTTCATCTGATTCAGGTGCTTTAGTTGCATCAATGCTTTCATCAAAGAAACATATAGATATAAGTAGCGATTCCCCATTAATTTCTAGAATCACATGGGCTATTTTATTGGGAGTTGTTGCTGCGGTATTATTGCAGACTGGTGGACTTGGAGCTCTTCAAACTGCTGTTGTTATATTTGGATTACCATTTTCAGTGATAACAATATTTGCATGCAAAGAGTTGTTTAGGTCTTTTGAAAAAGAATTAGATAAATAGCTTTCTAATCAAGCTCTTTATCTATGTCGTTAAGCTCTTCTGTGCTCATTTCATCTTCATAGATTAACTGATCATTATCAGAATCTTTTTTTATAAATTTCTTTGAAATTAATATAGCTACAACAACCAAAACAAGTATTATTCCTAGTTGATATCCCATTCTGTATTCCTTTATTTAAATATGTGATTTATCCTATCTTAACTCTTATAAAATAAAAATAAATGGAAGCATTAGATAATATACTAAATAGAGTCTCCTCAAGAGAACTCTCTTTGCCTCACCCTAGTCCCGAAGAAATGACTACTGCCTATAAGGCAGCTCTTAGAGCCCCTGATCATGCCTGGCTTAGACCAAGCAGCTTTATAGAAGTAAAAGATGATGGTCTTTCTAAGTTATCAAATATTTTTGAGCAATATGCTATTTCTAATCCAGATATTCCTGAAACAACAGCTATAAAATACAAGGATGCTCCATATAGGGCTCCAATGATTATAATTTTAGTTAATACTTTTAAAGAGCACCCAAAGGTACCTGCGATTGAACAAAAGCTATCAACGGCTGCAGCGGCCCAAAATATAATGTTGGCACTAAATGCAATGGGGTATGGGGCTATTTGGAGAACTGGAAAATTAGCTTTTAATCCCTTTGTTGCCAAAGCACTGGGCCTTAATAAGAGTCAAGAAATTTTAGGATTTTTATATATTGGGACTAATACTGGAAAAAATAAAAAGGTTCCTGATATGGAAATAGATAATTTTGTTACAAAGCTCTAATTATTTAAATTTTAATAATAAAGCTGAAGATATAGACATAATTGCAAATATTAACTCTGCTACTAGTGATTGATGTGAGATTATTGATTCGTGATAAAAACTTGATAGCACTGATACAGCAATCATTATAATGTAGATTATTCCTGCAGACATAACCCATTGATACTGCCGAGTAATTAAAGATAAAAAACACATTATTGACGTTCCTAAAAACAGTGCAGTAAAGTCTCTGATTTGAGTATTTCTGCCCTTTCCTTCAAGTAAAATCATATCCAGTGAATTGGCTGAGGTTTCTGGAGAAATTAACCAGCCTAATGCCAAAATAGCCATTACTAAACTAAGAATACTTAAGAGAATATTTTCTACTTTCATAAATTAATCTTAACAGTATTTTTTATACTAGTGTGGTCAACAATATTGTTTGTATAAACTACGTGATGGCAATCCGTTTCTTTGTTGCCAAAACTCACACTATAAGCTGGCTTATCGTCTATCAAATGAAGTGCTGTATACCCCTCAATTGCTAAACATGAATCAATTTTTTTGTTAGTTAAGATATCCTTTACATAGGGGATTCTTTCTGGCTCTTCATCATAATGTGGACAACATATACCTTCAACAAAACCCAAGCAGTCTATTGTTGCTTGATGATCTGCCCATGAGTCAGTTATTCCTTTTTTAAACCAACAAATTGCTCCTGCACTAACACCACTCATGATAATGCCTTCTTGATATGCCTCTTCTAGAATTAAATCCAAGCCCCACTCTTTCCAGACAGCAAGCATACTTTTGGTATTACCGCCCCCTACATAAATAATATCTTGATTAAGGATATAAGATTTCAAATCAATGGTTCTTTTAAAAAAATTAATATGAGACGTTTCACATTCAAGCTCATTAAAAGCTTTATAAAAATTATCTATATAACCTTGATCATCACCTGTTGCTGTAGGTATAAAACAAATTTTAGGATTAGTTTTACTAGACTGGGATTTAATATATCTTTCGATTTTTAAATCTTTTATAACTCTTCCAAAACCACCGCCACCAATTGCTATTATTTGTTTCATATTTTATCCACTATTTTATAATTAAATTCTAACTGCAGAATCAAGTATGAATGGCTTCATATGAATTTTGTTACTGCTTAATCATTATTATACTTCTTATCAAATTCGATAAGTCTTCTTTTCCATTTACCAGTGAGAACGTTAAATTCAGCAGGCTTTACAAGAAACTCCTGAAATATCAAATCTCTATCAACCATTAAAATAACAATTTGCTGTATATCTGTCCCGAACATAACATTGTGAGCATTAGCATATGCGCTACCTTGTAAAAAGTAATCCTCAATCCAATCGCGTCTTTTAATTTTTTTTGCTGTTTTAAAATCTATAAGTGATGGAACTCCGTTATATGTTCCTACGCAATCAGCAGTACCAGCATATAAATTATCTAAAATAAGACCAACCTCTAGACCCCAGACCTCGGTGATCCCATTCAAACCATCAGTAATAAACTTACCAGTCATTCTTTTTGCCATTAACTGATCACCATGATCAGTAAAATCATCCCACTCTTCTTGATTTAAATACTTTTCAATTGCCTCGTGAACAGCCGTAC
>Ga0209504_1001718_pt1 | contig 16079 bp, 13 predicted proteins | sample COGITO_mtgs_1005_FD_184791 | JGI IMG/M metagenome (GOLD analysis project Ga0209504, IMG submission 184791) | Pelagic marine microbial communities from North Sea - COGITO_mtgs_100511 (SPAdes) (version 2) | ecosystem: Environmental > Aquatic > Marine > Epipelagic ...
CGCGCCACTGCACCAGACGGTTACAGCGGTGCGATCCAGTTGCTGATCGGCATTCAAGCCGATGGCCGTCTGGCCGGCGTACGCGTGCTTAACCATCGAGAAACTCCCGGCCTGGGCGACAAGATCGAACTGGCCAAGAGCGCCTGGATTCGCAGCTTCGAAGGTAAATCGCTGGCTGCGCCCAGCGGCGACGGCTGGGCGGTGAAGAAGGATCGCGGTGAGTTCGACCAATTTGCCGGCGCGACCATCACCCCGCGCGCAGTGGTCAAGGCGGTACACAAAGCCCTGCAGTATTTCGACGCCCACAAGCAACAGCTGTTCGCAGCCCAGGTGAAGTCCAATGGCTAGTCCCAGCTACCGCGAAATCACAGTCAACGGGCTGTGGAAAAACAACCCGGCCCTGGTGCAATTGCTCGGCCTCTGCCCGCTGCTGGGGGTAAGCAACTCGGCGGTCAATGCGCTGGGGTTGTCACTGGCCAGCGCCGTGGTATTGATCTGCTCCGGCGCTGCGGTCTCCTTGGTGCGCGGCGTGGTCAACACCGCTGTGCGCTTGCCGGCCTTTGTGATGATCATTGCCGCGCTGACCACCTGTATCGAGCTGCTGATGCAGGCCTTCACCTACGAGCTGTACCAGATACTCGGTATTTTTATCCCGCTGATCACCACCAACTGCGTGATCCTCGGCCGCGCCGATGGCTTCGCGGCGAAAACCGATCCGGCGCGCGCAGCCTACGACGGCTTGATGATGGGCTTGGGCTTCGGCGCCGTGCTGGTGATGATCGGCGCGTTGCGCGAGCTGCTCGGCACCGGTGCGGTATTTGCCAATATGCACTTGCTGTTCGGCCCCATCGCCGCCAACTGGCAGCTCACGCTGATCGCCGAATACAAAGGCTTTCTGCTGGCCATCCTGCCGCCAGGCGCGTTTATCGTGTTGGGTTTGCTGATTGCCTGCAAAAACCGCGTGGACGAGGTGTTGGCTGAACGGGCCAAGGCTCAGCACGTAGTTACACCTGCACAGAGCCGCCGCGTGCGCGTGACCGGAGTGATCGAGTGAACGCTGCCAAGCGCCTGGAGATCTTCCGCCGCCTGCATGAAGACAACCCCGAGCCGAAAACCGAACTGGCTTACAGCACCCCCTTCGAGTTGCTGATTGCGGTGACGCTCTCGGCTCAAGCCACTGACGTCAGCGTCAACAAAGCCACTGCCAAACTCTACCCCGTGGCCAACACGCCAGAAGCCATCTATGCCCTAGGCGTGGCCGGCCTGAGCGAATACATCAAGACCATCGGCCTGTACAACAGCAAAGCCAAAAACGTGATTGAAACCTGCCGTTTGCTGATTGAGCGCCATAACAGCCAAGTGCCGGAAACCCGCGAGGAGCTGGAAGCCTTGCCGGGGGTGGGCCGCAAGACCGCTAACGTGGTGCTCAACACCGCATTTCGCCAGCTAGCCATGGCGGTGGACACGCATATCTTTCGCGTCAGCAACCGCACCGGTATAGCGCCCGGCAAGAATGTTGTGGAAGTGGAAAACAAACTGATGAAGTTTGTGCCCAAGCAATTTCTGCTTGATTCACACCACTGGCTGATCCTGCATGGCCGTTACGTCTGCCAGGCGCGCAAGCCGCGTTGTGGCAGCTGCCGCATCGAAGACCTGTGTGAATACAAACAGAAAACCTCCGACGATTGAGCCGCTATTCAGTCCTTCAATGAATCGATTGAAAAAAACTTTTTTACCCGCCCAGGTTTTGCCGCTATAAGGTGCGCAAATGGCCCTTGTAGCCTGGAGCGGAACTGATGAGCACTGATAAAGAAGAACTTGAGCTCGACGAAGATTTTGTGGCTGAAGACGCCGATGATGCCGAAGCGCCGGTAGAAGTTGCCAAGACCAACCTGACCAAGCGCCGCATCATCGATAACCTCTTGGACGAACGCCGTCTGAGCAGGCAATTGTCCGAATACGATTTCGACCTCTAGTCATTCACCTGCAAGAAAAAGCCCTGCTAATAAGCAGGGCTTTTGCGTTGTTGGCCGTCAAGAAATCAGCGAACAGCTGACTCTTTAAACTCGCCACCCACTCAGTCTTTACGCGAAGGCGATAACAACTCGATCTTGTAGCCGTCCGGGTCTTCTACAAACGCCAGGATGCTACTGCCATGCTTCATAGGGCCTGGCTCACGGGTGATCTTGCCGCCGCGGGCACGGATGTCTTCGCAGGCTTTGTACACATCAGCCACTTCCAGGGCGATATGGCCATAGCCGCTGCCCAAGTCGTAACTCTCTACGCCCCAGTTATGGGTTAGCTCAATCACGCTGTTATGCGCCTCATCGCCGTAGCCGACGAACGCCAGGGTGAACTGCCCCTCGGGGTAGTCCTTGCGACGCAGCAGGGTCATGCCCAGCACTTCGGTGTAGAACGCGATGGATTTATCCATATCGCCGACGCGCAGCATGGTGTGCAGCAGTCTCATCAGGTATCTCCTCATCATTGCCCGCGATACCGGGCTTATAAATGCAAACCCCGGCTTATGGCCGGGGTTTGGTCAAGCTCAGGTGCTCAAGTCTATCAGAGCATCTTGCGGCCTTTGCCGGCGGCAATGCGCAGGCGCAGGGCGTTGAGCTTGATAAAGCCTGCAGCGTCCTGCTGATTGTAAGCACCGCCGTCTTCTTCAAAGGTGGCGATATTGGCATCGAACAGGGAGTCATCGGACTTACGCCCGGTGACGATCATGTTGCCCTTGTACAGTTTCATGCGCACCACGCCGTTCACGTTGGCCTGGGATGCATCGATCATCTGTTGCAGCATCAGACGCTCTGGGCTCCACCAGAAACCGTTGTAGATCAGGCTGGCATATTTCGGCATCAGCTCGTCTTTCAGGTGGGCGACTTCGCGGTCCAGGGTGATCGACTCAATGGCGCGGTGGCCCTTGAGCATAATGGTGCCACCCGGGGTCTCGTAGCAGCCACGGGCTTTCATGCCGACGTAGCGGTTCTCGACCATATCCAGGCGGCCAATACCGTTGGCGCCGCCGATGCGATTCAACTCAGCCAGTACGGTGGCCGGGCTCATCTCAACGCCGTCAATCGCAACGATGTCACCGCCGCGGTAGGTCAGCTCAATGTAGGTTGGGGTGTCGGGTGCGTTCTCTGGCGAGGTGGTCCAACGCCACATGTCTTCTTCGTGCTCGGTCCAGGTGTCTTCCAGCACGCCACCTTCATAGGAGATGTGCAGCAAGTTGGCATCCATGGAGTACGGCGACTTTTTCTTGCCATGACGCTCGATCGGGATGGCGTGCTTCTCGGCGTAATCCATCAGCTTTTCACGGGACATCAAATCCCACTCACGCCATGGCGCAATCACTTTCACACCCGGCTTCAGTGCATAGGCACCCAGCTCGAAACGCACTTGGTCGTTACCCTTACCGGTCGCGCCATGGGAGATAGCGTCAGCGCCGGTTTCGTTGGCAATTTCGATCAAGCGCTTGGCGATCAGCGGACGAGCGATCGAAGTGCCGAGGAGGTACTCGCCTTCATAAATAGTGTTGGCGCGGAACATCGGGAAAACGAAATCACGCACGAACTCTTCGCGCAGGTCATCGATGTAGATTTCTTTAACGCCCATGGCCTTCGCCTTGGCGCGAGCCGGCTCGACTTCCTCCCCCTGGCCGAGGTCTGCGGTGAAGGTCACCACTTCGCAGTTATAGGTATCTTGCAGCCACTTGAGGATCACGGAAGTGTCCAGGCCACCGGAATATGCCAGGACTACCTTGTTTACGTCGGCCATGCCATCAACTCCACGGGGTTGTGCGGGAAACCCGTGATTCTACTGGTCGCGTCGCCTTATTTACAGAGGCGCGACAGCTTGTGACGACCAAGCGACGGTTAAATTGTTGAACAACCGTGCAATCACTGTTGCTAGGACGTCGCCGCAGGGTCAGTCGGCGCCGCTGCTGGCGCAGGTGGCACGGCGGCCTCAGGTACGCGATCGAGGAGGATGGTTACCCGACGATTCTTCGCCCGATTCGCTTCATTATTATTCGGCGCAACCGGGTAACGCTCACCATGAAAACGCATGGTGATCTGCTCAGGCGCAATCCCGCTCGCTTTGAGGTATTCCATTACGGCCAAAGCCCGGCGGCGTGACAGATCGCGATTGGTCAGGCGATTGCCGCTGTTGTCAGCATGCCCGTCAAGCTGAATACGGTTGACGCTGGGGTCTGCCTTGAGGAAGTTCAAGATGATCTCCAGCTTAGCCTGGGCCAGCGGCTCAAGGTCCACCCCGCCCCCCGGAAAGCCGACCTGGCTTTTACGTATTTGATCAAAGTTCACCGGCAGCAGCTTGGCCGTGCAGTCCAAATAATCGTTGTAGGCCTTATGGAACTTAGCGGGCAGCAGACGCACCTCAACCGCATCACCGCCCATTGCCGCGCGATGCCGCACCACCGGGCTGCGGCCTTCAAGCAACCCCGTCAGCAAGCGCGCGCCCTGCTCCTGGGAACTGTTAAACAGCACCTCGGCGGGCACAACGCTGACCGAGCCTAGGTTGATATCACCTCGCCCCGGCTGCCAGGGCGCCGCCGCCGCCAACAGCGTGGCATTGCCAGCACCCAACCAACGCTCGCGGGCTTCGAGACTGAAGGTGACCTGCTCGCCGGCACGGCGCACAAACACCCCGGAACCGAAATCGGTGACGGGTTGCGACAGACGGCACTCAAATTGATCGCCGTCTACCTTCCACTCGATCTTCTCCAGACGCGTCTGGAAACTGATAGCAAGAGCGGGCTGGCTTGCCAGCAGGCAAAGCATGGCGAATGGGGTGAGTCGCACGACAGGCTCCAGGGAATACGGCTTACCCTGTGGCTATCGGTGCCTTCGCGAAAAACTTGAGCACAACCTGTAACTGCTCACACGTATCGCCAGCGCACGTCGAGCCTGCAGCAGGTTTACCGCTTTACCGGTAAGCGCCGCTTTCAGCGTGCTGCAACGGGGCTTTTCCGGTAGCATTCTCGCCACGTTTTGCCCGCCTGGAAGCTTCCATGACTGACCGCCTTACCCTGCTGCGTCCCGACGACTGGCACATCCACCTGCGTGACGGTGGCGTTCTAGCGCACACCGTCGCGGATGTAGCCCGCACCTTCGGCCGCGCCATCATCATGCCCAACCTGGTGCCGCCCGTGCGCAATGCCAGTGAAGCCGACGCCTACCGCCAGCGCATTCTTAGCGTCCGCCCAGCCGGCTGTCGCTTTGAACCCCTGATGGTGCTGTACCTCACGGACTTGACCGAGCCGGACGCTATTCGCACCGCCAAGGCCTCAGGCTTCGTGCATGCAGCCAAGCTCTATCCGGCCGGCGCAACCACTAACTCTGATTCCGGCGTAACCAGCATCGACAAGATTTTTCCGGTGCTTGAAACCATGGCCGAAGTGGGCATGCCGTTGCTGGTGCATGGCGAAGTAACGCGCAACGAGGTCGATATATTCGACCGCGAGAAAGTCTTTATCGGCGAGCATTTAAGCCGTGTGGTCGAGCGCTTTCCAACCCTGAAAGTGGTCTTCGAGCACATCACCACCCGCGATGCGGTGGAGTTCGTGCAAAGCGCCTCGGCCAACGTTGGCGCCACCATCACCGCTCACCATCTGCTGTACAACCGCAACCACATGCTGGTTGGCGGCATTCGCCCGCACCTCTTTTGCTTACCAGTCCTCAAGCGCAACACCCATCAGGACGCGCTGCTGGATGCGGCCACCAGTGGCAACGCCAAGTTCTTCCTCGGCACAGACTCGGCACCGCACGCCAAGCACGCCAAGGAAGCGGCCTGCGGCTGCGCCGGCTGTTACACCGCCTATGCCGCCATCGAGCTGTATGCCGAAGCGTTCGAGCAGCACAACGCGCTGGACAAACTAGAAGCCTTCGCCAGCCTCAACGGCCCGGACTTCTACGGCCTGCCGCGCAACAGCGACAGCATCACCCTGGTGCGTGAAGACTGGACCGCACCGGCCAGCTTGCCGCTGGGCGATCAAACCGTTATCCCGCTGCGCGCCGGTGAAACCCTGCGCTGGCGTCTGCTGGAGAAGCACGCGTGAGTGAAGACCTGTACGACGACGAATCTGAGGGCAACAGCCACTCTGGCCCACGCCACCCGATGGCCGCGCGTTTTCGTGGCTACCTGCCGGTAGTCGTGGATGTGGAAACCGGTGGCTTCAATAGCGCTACCGACGCGCTGCTGGAAATTGCTGCCACCACCATCGGCATGGACGAAGGTGGTTTCCTCTATCCGGAGCACACCCAGTTCTTCCGTGTCGAGCCGTTCGTAGGTGCGAATATCGAGCAAGCGGCGCTGGATTTTACCGGCATCAAGCTCGATCACCCACTGCGCATGGCCGTTACTGAGGAGCACGCGCTGACGGAAATATTCCGTGGTCTGCGCAAATCACTAAAAGCCAACAGCTGCAAGCGAGCGATTCTGGTCGGCCATAACAGCAGTTTCGACTTGGGCTTTCTCAATGCGGCCGTGGTGCGTACTGGCATCAAGCGCAACCCGTTCCACCCCTTCTCCAGTTTTGATACCGCGACCCTGGCCGGCCTCGCCTATGGCCAGACCGTGTTGGCCAAAGCCTGCCAGGCGGCCGGGATCGATTTCGATGGCAAAGAAGCCCACTCGGCCCGTTACGACACGGAGAAGACTGCCGAGCTGTTCTGCGGCATCGTCAATCGGTGGAAAGAGATGGGCGGTTGGATGGACTTCGACGACTGATCTGCGCTGCTGACGTAAAACTGTCAGCCAATAAAAAGCCCCGCACTAAGCGGGGCTTTTTATTGGCTCCTAAACCGCGCAGGCCAAAGCCTGCGCGTTTACCCTTATGCGCTTTGCGCCAGGTCCATCAGCTCACGGTTAGCCACGGCGTACATGGCGTAATCGGTTGCTGTGGCGGCGCGCAGTTCACCGAGCATGAGCTTCCAGCGATCCACCAAACGACGGTGCTGATCCAGCCACACGCCGACACGCTCCTCGATATCCGCAGGACCTTCGGCCATCTGCAACACCGACACCGTGATGGCGCGCTGCTGCCAATCCAGGTCATCGCGGAAGGCTTCACGGGCCAGCGCTTGCCAGTTGTTTTCCACCGGCAGGCTGGTGATCTGCTGCAGATACCAGGACAACTCCAGGGAGCCGCCAATGGCAAAGTACGCCGCCGCCACCCGGTCAGGCTCTTGGGCGGTGACGTCCGACGCCTCGATGATCGGCAGCAAGGTGTACAGATGGCTGGTGCCTGCAACAACACGGGCCAGTACCTCCGGCACGCCGGCTTCGACATAGGCCTGGAAGCGTGCCAACCATTGTTCACGGGCCGGGCCTTCGAGCAGCTCGTCCAGACGCAGGGCCAGCGCTTCAACACGCGGCGCAAAATGCGCCACATCGCGCGCTGCATCAAGGTCACTACGGCGGTTGCGCAAGAACCAGCGAGTAGCCCGACGGCCCAGGCGCATCAACTCATCCATCAGATGCAGTTGCAACTCTGCTGGCACCTGGTAATCCAGCGCTTCGATCTGCTGCCACCAGTGCGGCAAACGGAACAGGTCACGCACAATCACATAAGCCCCAGCGACATTCGCCGCGCTCATGCCCGTGGATTCCTTCAAGCGCTGCACAAAGGTGATGCCCATGTGGTTGACCAGATCATTGGCGATCTGCGTGCTGACAATTTCACGCTTGAGGCGGTGACGACGCATCTGTTCGCCGAACTTCGTCGCCAGCAGCGGCGGGAAGGCCGTTTCCATTTCACGCGCCAGGTACTCATCATCGGGCACCTGCGATTTGAGCAAGGATTCTTTCAAGTCGATCTTGCTATAGGAAATCAGCACTGCCAGCTCAGGCCGGGTTAAACCCTGCCCTTTGGCTGCTCGCTCATTGAGCTCGTCATCGGTGGGCAAGAATTCCAAACCGCGATCCAGCTTGCCGGCTGCTTCCAACGCCGACATCAGGCGTTTGTACTCACCCACCCGCTCGCGGGCACGGCGCTCGGCCAGCGACAGCGCCTGGGTTTGCTTGTAGTTGTTGCCCAACACCAAGCCGCCGACCGCATCGGTCATTTCCACCAGCAGCTTGTTGCGCTGCTTGCCGGTCATGTCGCCAGCGCTGACGATTTCACCGAGCAGAATCTTGATATTCACTTCGTGGTCAGAACAGTCCACGCCACCCGCGTTATCGATAAAGTCGGTGTTGCTCTTGCCACCATTGAGGCCGTACTCGACGCGGCCCAGCTGGGTCATGCCGAGGTTACCGCCCTCACCTACCACCTTGGCGCGCAGTTCGCGGCCATCGACCCGCAGAATATCGTTGGCTTTATCGCCGGCATCAGCATGGCTTTCTTTGCTGGATTTGACGTAAGTGCCGATACCGCCGTTCCACAGTAAATCCACCGGTGCCTTGAGCAAGGCATTGAGCAGCTCGGTCGGTGCCAGCTTGTCAGCACTGATATCGAAACGCTCTTTCATCTGCGGGCTGATGGCGATGCTTTTGGCGCTGCGCAGGAAGATTCCGCCGCCAGCTGAGATCAGTTTGGCGTCATAGTCAGCCCAGCTTGAACGCGGTAAATCGAACAGCCGCTGACGCTCGACAAAGCTCTTGGCAGCGTCCGGCGTCGGGTCGATAAAGATGTGCATGTGGTTAAACGCGGCGACCAACTGCAAGCTCTTGGACAGCAATAGGCCGTTACCGAATACGTCACCGGCCATGTCGCCGATACCAATCACCGTCACGTCATCTTTTTGTACGTCGATGCCGCGCTCACGGAAATGCCGCTGCACCGAGACCCAGCCGCCTTTGGCCGTGATACCCATGCCTTTATGGTCGTAACCGGCCGAGCCACCCGAAGCAAAGGCATCGTCCAACCAGAAGCCATAATCAGCAGCAATGCCATTGGCAATGTCGGAGAAGGTGGCAGTGCCTTTGTCGGCAGCCACCACCAGATACGGGTCATCAGCGTCGTGACGCACCACGCTTGGCGGCGGCACCACGGCACCCTCTTTGAGGTTGTCGGTGATATCCAGCAGACCGCTGATAAAGATGCGGTAGCAGGCAATGCCTTCAGCCAGCACCTCATCGCGCGAACCGCCGAGCGGCAAGCGGCGTGGGATAAAGCCGCCTTTGGCGCCCATTGGCACAATCACCGCGTTTTTCACCTGTTGCGCTTTGACCAGGCCCAACACTTCGGTACGGAAGTCTTCCTCGCGGTCCGACCAACGCAGACCGCCACGGGCGACATCGCCAAAGCGCAGGTGCACACCTTCAACCCGCGGTGAATAGACGAAGATTTCAAACTTCGGCGTCGGCCGAGGAATGTCCGGGATCGCCCGCGGGTTGAGTTTGAAGCTGAAGTAACTCTTCGGCGCGCCGCTGGCATCGGCCTGGTAGAAGTTAGTACGCAGAGTGGCTTTGATCAGGTCGAGGTAGCGACGCAGAATGCGGTCTTCGTTGAGTACGGCGACGTTGTCCAGCGCCGAAAGAATCGCTTGCTCAAGCTTCTGCTGCTTATCTTCCAGGTCATCAGCGGTGAGCTTACGCGCCAGGTAGAAACGCGTCTTGAACAGGCGCACCAGTTCCTTGGCGATGTCGGCGTGGTTGACCAGGGTGCTGGCGATATAGCTCAAGTCAAAACCCAGGCGAATCTGCTTGAGGTAGCGCGCGTAGGCACGCAGCAATGCCACATCACGCCACGGCATGGCCGCCATCAGCACCAGGCGGTTGAAGCCGTCATTCTCTGCGTTGCTGCCAACGATATTGACGAAGGCGTCCTGCAGAGTGTCGTTGAGCTGCTGGATGTCGACATTCAGACCTTCAGCGTAAGTAAAGGCAAAGTCGTGAATCCAGAACTCACGGCCATCGGCGCGTCGCAGCTTGTATGGGAACTCACCCAAAACGCGCAAGCCGAGGTTTTCCAGAATCGGCAGCACGTCCGACAACGGCAACGGCGTGTCGGCGTGGTAGAGCTTGCAGTGCAACTGCTGCTCGCCCTGAGTCAGCGGCTGGTAAAAGCTCATCACCAACTGGCGCTTAGTATTCAGGCTGAGCAAGTGTTGCATGTCGACTACCGCCGAGTGTGGGGCAAAACGCTCACGGTAACCGGCGGGGAAACCAGCAGGAAACTCGCTCAGCACTTCGGTGCCTTGGGCCTCACCGAAGCTTTCCACCATTAAACTGGTGAAATCATCCTTCCACGAACGGCACGCCTGGATCACTTCTTTTTCCAGGCGTACGGGGTCGATCTGCACGCGATTTTTCGGGTCAACCTTGAGGATAAACTGCACCCGTGCCAGCACCGACTCCGAGAAGAACGTCCAGAACTCGCAATCGATACCCTGCAAACGATCCATCAGCACCTGCTGGATCTTCATGCGGGTTTCGGTGGAATAAACATCGCGCGGCACATAAGCCAGGCAGTAGCAGAAGCGCCCGTAAGGGTCGCGGCGCACGAACACGCGGATCTTGTTGCGTTCTTGAATCTGCACGATAGCCAGGGCAGTGCTGAACAGCTCGTCCACCGGGGTCTGAAACAAATCATCACGCGGCAAAACTTCCAGTACTTGGGCCAGCTCCTTGCCCAAGTGCGCACTGCTGTCAAAGCCTGAGCGCTGCTCGATCACCGCCACCTTGCGGCGGATATAAGGGATGTTCCACACGCTTTCGGCATACACCGCCGAGGTGTACAGCCCCATGAAACGGCATTCCTTGATGACATTGCCCTTGGCGTCCAGCTCACGGATCGACACCAAATCTGGGTACGCCGGTCGGTGCACGCGGCTGGGTACGGCGGCCTTGGCGAAAGACAGCAGCTGTGTGCTACGCAGGTAACTAACAGCCTCGGCCTCGATATGCGTGTCATCGGCCTTCAGGCCTGTGCGCAGGCTTTTGGACAGGCCCAGCAGGGACTTTTCGTCATAGACAATAGTGCCGCCATCGGCACTGTCGGCGACGGTGAACTCTTCATAACCGAGGAAGGTGAAGTGGTCATCGAGCAACCAGCTCATGAACACCTTGACCTCTTCCAGCTCGGCGCCTTCCACTTTGAGCTTGGCCTTATCCAGCCAGGCACGCAGTTCTTTGGCCTTGGCTTTCATGGGCTGGAAATCCGCCACACTCAGGCGCACATCGCTGAACACTTCCTGCAGGGCTTTCTCTAGAACTTTCAGCTCGCCAGCACTGGAACAGCGGTCAATTTCCAGAAACATCAGCGCTTCTTGCTGCACATCAGCGCCCTGAGCACCTTTGCTCAGGATTTCCTGCAGTTCACCGTTCTTGTTGCGGCGCACACTGAACACGCTGTTCTGCAGGGTGTGAATGCTGTAACCGCGACGGTTCAGCTCCATGCGTACCGAGTCGACCAGAAACGGAATGTCACTGTGCAAAATCTCCACAGCGGAGTGAGTGGACTGCCAGCCGTGTTTTTCGTAATCAGGGTTAAATACCCGCACTTCGGGTTTGGCCGCGTCAAAACGCTCCAACACCCGCCAGGACGACAAGGTGCAGCCGACCAGATCAGAGAGGCGCCGTTGGGTCAGCTCCTCAAGGGCGATAATGCCGAAGAATTGCTCGGCGAACAGGGCTACTTGTGGCAAAGCCTGTTCGCTGACGTGCTGCGCCAGCGCCGTTTGCAGGTGATGCTGAAAATCGGCTTTGCTGGCCGCCGTAAAGAACGCCATGGGTGTGCTCCGTTTGGCTGGTGATTCGACTCGGGGGCAGTCGCGAGAATGACCTTCGCCACAACCTTGTTGTTCAACGTTAGTCTAGGAGGCAGCGATTGCATTAAAGTGGCTGCCACTTAACTCTGGCGAGTCTCACGACCCGCTGGTCACATTTGCCGGATGAGCTTAACGATGGAACACCGTGAAGCGCTTGTCGCGCTGCGACATTTTCTTTCAAGTCAGATCCTTGGCCAGGAAAAACTCATCGAAAGGCTGCTGATTGCCTTGCTCGCCGATGGTCACATGCTGGTTGAGGGCGCACCTGGGCTCGCCAAGACCAAGGCGATCAAGGAACTGGCCGAAGGTATCGAGGCCGAGTTCCACCGCATTCAGTTCACCCCTGACCTGCTGCCAGCCGATATCACCGGCACTGAAATCTATCGCCCGGAAACCGGCAGCTTCGTGTTTCAGCAGGGGCCGATCTTCCACAACTTGGTATTGGCGGACGAGATCAACCGTGCGCCGGCCAAGGTGCAATCCGCACTGCTTGAGGCCATGGCCGAGCGACAGGTCAGCGTCGGGCGCAGTACTTACCACCTGTCACCCTTGTTTCTGGTGATGGCCACGCAAAACCCGATTGAGCAGGAAGGCACCTACCCGCTGCCCGAAGCCCAGCTCGACCGTTTTCTGATGCACGTGAAGATCGGCTTCCCCGACGCCAGCGTGGAACGCAAGATCCTCGCCCAGGCCCGTGGTGAAGCGCTCAATGGCGAAACCAAGCCCGAGCAGCTGGTCAGCCAACAAGCCATCTTCGCCGCACGCCAGGAAATTCTCGGCCTGTACATGGCTGATGCGGTGGAGGAGTACTTGGTGCAACTGGTGATGGCCTCGCGCACCCCGGCCAAGTTCGACCCGGAACTGGCCGAGTGGATCGCCTATGGCGCCAGCCCGCGCGGCTCGATTGCGCTGGATCGTTGCTCACGGGCGCATGCTTGGTTGGCTGGGCGTGATTTCGTCAGCCCCGAAGACATCCAGGCGGTGCTGTTCGACGTGCTGCGTCACCGCATCATTCTGTCGTTTGAGGCCGAAGCCGCTGGCATCGACCAGGACCGTGTGGTGCAGCGTATCCTCGATGTTGTGGCGGTCGCCTAAGCACCATGCATGATCAACCCACGCAACCCGGCATTCGCGTCAGCCTCGGTGAACTGATCGAGATGCGCCACCGTGTGCGTGAGGTGCAATTGTTTTCTACCCCCGCGCAGCGCAGCCCACTGATCGGCCTGCACCACTCCAAGCTGCGTGGGCGCGGCGTGGACTTTGACCAAGTGCGGGTTTATCAGCCCGGTGACGATGTGCGCACCATCGATTGGCGCGTCACCGCGCGCACCCAGGAGCCGCACACCAAGTTGTTCCATGAAGAGCGCGAGCGACCGATCTACATCATGGTGGAACAGAGCAAGCGCCTGTTCTTTGGCTCCGGCCTGATGTTCAAGTCGGTGCTCGCGGCCCAGGCTGCCAGCCTGGTCGGCTGGGCCGCACTGGGCCATAACGACCGCATCGGCGGCCTGGTATTCGGCGACGTTGAACACCACGAAGTCAAACCGCGGCGCAGCAAGCAAAGCCTGCTGCAGCTGCTCAGTCGCCTGGCCAAAGCCAACCAGGCACTGAGTTGCGACAGCCAAGGTGAACGCGACAGCTTCGGCCTGGCCTTGCGCCGTGCCCGCGAAGTGTTACGACCCGGTAGCCTGGTGGTGGTGCTGTGCGATGAGCGCACACTCAACGACAGCAGCGAACAACAGTTGCAACTGCTGGCTCGACACACCGACCTGCTGCTGCTGCCGCTTTCGGACCCCCTCGACCACGAACTGCCCAATGCCGGCCTGCTGCGTTTTACCGAGCGGGGCGCACAGCTGGAGCTGGACACCCAGGACGCCGAGCTGCGCCAGGCGTATCGCAACCTCGCCGATGCACGCCAGGCCCGCTGGCAGCGCCTGGCGCAGAAGCTTGGTGTGCCGCTGCTGGCCTTGAACACCCAGAGTGAAATGATTGAACAGTTACGCGAACATCTAAACGCCCAGCGCCCGAGGAAAACCCCGTGAACCCGCTGGATCAACTCGAACCTCTGATCGCCCCACCGGCCATCAGCTGGTGGCCGCCGGCGCCGGGCTGGTGGTTGCTCGCTCTGTTGTTGCCCTTGCTGCTGTGGGGTGGCTTCACCTTGCTCAAACGCCTGCCGCGCAAAGCCACCGGCGCCGCGAACGATGCGCTACTCGACCCGCTGCGTCTGGCAGCACTAAACGAGCTTGAACACTTGAGCAAGCCCTATAACGGTGCTGATGCCGGTCCTTGGCTGCAGCAACTCAACGCCATCCTCAAACGCCTGTGTCGCGAGCGTTACCCGCAAAGCCACAGTCACGTGCTCAGCAGCCGGGCCTGGCTGGCTTTTCTCGACAGCCGCTGCCCAGCTGCCGGCCTGACCCGGTGGATGATCCTGGTCGAAGGAGCCTATCGGCCCCATTGCAACCTGGATGACAAGGCCATTGCCGGCCTCAACCAGGCGGTGTCGATCTGGATTCGCAAACATGTTTGAGTTTGCCTGGCCCTGGGTCTTTCTCCTCGCGCCCCTGCCCTGGTTGCTGCGAACCTGGTTGCCTGCAGCGGACAGCGGCGAGGCGGCGCTAAAAATCAGCTTTCTGGCGGAACTCGAAGGACTAAGCGGGCGACGAGCGCGCGTACGCCTGCCAACCTTGCGCCAACAAGCGCCGTTTGCACTGGTTTGGTTATTGCTGCTGCTGGCCTGCGCCCGCCCGCAATGGCTCGGTGAACCGCTCCCCTTGCCCGCCAGCGGCCGCGACCTGTTGCTGGCCGTGGATGTGTCCGGCTCCATGGATTACGCAGACATGACCTGGGAAGACCAGGAAGTCAGCCGCCTGACCCTGGTCAAACACCTGCTCGGCGACTTTATCGACGGTCGCCAGGGTGACCGAGTCGGCCTTATTTTATTCGGCAGTCGCGCCTACCTGCAGTCACCGTTGACCTTTGACCGGCAGACCGTGCACACCTGGCTGGATGAGGCGCAAAAGAATATTGCCGGGCCCCAAACCGCCATCGGCGATGCCATTGGCCTGGCAGTCAAACGCCTGCGCGAACGCCCGGCGCAGAGCCGCGTGTTGGTACTGGTCACCGACGGCGCCAACAACGGTGGTGAAATCGAGCCGTTGACCGCCGCACGCTTGGCCGCCGAGGAAGGCATCACCATTTACCCCATCGGCATCGGTGCCGACCCCGAACAAGGCGGCGTACTCGGCATGCTCGGCTTCAACCCCGGTATCGAACTGGACGAGCCGAGCCTGCGTGCAATTGCCGAAGCCACCGGCGGCGAATACTTCCGCGCCCGCGACAGCGAAGAGCTGCAAGCAATCGAAGCCACCCTCGACCGGCTGGAGCCGGTGGCGCAAAAACCAACCCTGGCGCGCCCAACCTTGCCACTGTATCCCTGGCCACTGGGCCTCGCACTGCTACTCAGTTTGTTACCCGCCTGCCAAACACTCTGGCCAACCCTGCAACCACGCTGGCGCAACCCACTGACACGACGACAGGGGAAACAGCCATGAGCGAACTGGCGAACCTCTGGCCACACTGGCAGCGACCTTTCTGGTTGTTACTGATACCGCTGCTGGGTGTGCTGTTGTGGCAACTCTGGCACCGGGAAAAACGCGCCGGGCGCTGGCAGCTTTTGCTACCAGCGGCCTTCCAGGCAGCGCTATTGACCACCACACGCGGGCAGAACAGCCGCTTGCCCTGGCTGGCCTTGGGCCTAGCCTGGCTGCTTGCTGTACTGGCGCTGCTGGGCCCAAGCTGGCAACGCATTGAACAGCACAACCCCAAACCGGCTGATCCGTTAGTGGTGATGCTGGAACTGACCTCTGACATGCTCGCCAGTGACGCCTCACCCAACCGTCTGGCACAGGCCAAGCGTAAGCTGCTCGACCTGTTAGACGCACGCCAGGATGCACAAACGGCCATCGTCGTGTATGCCGGCAGCGCACACACCTTGGTGCCCCTGTCCGACGACCTGGCCACCAGCCGCAACCTGCTCGACGCGCTGACCCCGGGGATCATGCCCGAACCTGGCAAGCGTGCCGACCTGGCCGTAGCCAAAGCCCTGCAACTGCTCGAACAGGGCGGCCAGGGCAACGGTCGCCTGCTGCTGCTGACCAGCAGCCTGAGTGAAACGGAGCGTCAGGCCATCAGCCAAAATCTCGGCCGCCGTGGCGAACGCCTGCGTATTCTCGGCATCGGCAGCACCCAAGGTGCGCCGATCATTCAGGAAGACGGTTCATTCCTCAAGGACGCCCAAGGCACCATCCTACTACCGCGCCTGGACAGCAATGGTCT
>Ga0209504_1001723_pt1 | contig 16060 bp, 16 predicted proteins | sample COGITO_mtgs_1005_FD_184791 | JGI IMG/M metagenome (GOLD analysis project Ga0209504, IMG submission 184791) | Pelagic marine microbial communities from North Sea - COGITO_mtgs_100511 (SPAdes) (version 2) | ecosystem: Environmental > Aquatic > Marine > Epipelagic ...
CAGAATCTGCCAACACTTAACACAACAAAGGAGCATCGAATGGCGGTCTAGGCCATTCATAAACTCTGAGTGGTTAAGCCGAGGCAAAGTTCAGGATCGTGGCGTAATTAATTAGTTATAAGCGGCCCCGTATTGATACTCATGCGCCTTTAGCGCCCGCCATCCGGGCGCTGCAGCCGGGCTGTGGGACGTTAATCAGTGGGCTTCATCCCAGTTATCGCCCACACCCACTTCCACCAGCAACGGCACATCCAGCGCGGCGGCATTGCCCATCAGCGGCCTGATCTGCTCGCTGACCTGCTCGACCAGATCCTCACGCACCTCCAGCACCAGTTCGTCGTGCACCTGCAGGATGACCTTGGCATCCAGGCCGGACTCGCTCAGCCAGTTATCCACGGTGACCATCGCACGCTTGATAATGTCCGCTGCCGTGCCTTGCATCGGCGCGTTGATCGCGGTGCGCTCGGCGCCTTTACGCAGCGCCTGGTTCTTCGCGTGGATATCCGGCAGGTACAGGCGGCGGCCGAACAGGGTTTCGACAAAGCCCTGCTCGGAAGCCTGCTCACGGGTGCGTTCCATATAGGCCAGCACGCCTGGGTAGCGGGCGAAATACACATCGATATAGGCCTGCGCCTGCTTGCGGTCGCAGCCGATCTGTTTGGCCAGGCCGAAGGCGCTCATGCCGTAGATCAGGCCGAAGTTGATCGCCTTGGCACTGCGGCGCTGATCGCTGGTGACCTCTTCCAAAGGCACACCGAACACCTCGGCCGCGGTGGCCTTGTGCACATCGCGACCATGGCGGAAGGCATCCAGCAGGCTTTCGTCCTTGGCCAGGTGGGCCATGATGCGCAGCTCGATCTGTGAATAGTCCGCCGCCAGCAGCTTGTAGCCCTTGGGCGCGACAAACGCCTGGCGAATGCGCCGCCCCTCGGCGGTGCGGATCGGAATGTTCTGCAGATTCGGATCAGTCGAGGACAAACGCCCAGTCGCGGCTACGGCCTGGTGATAGCTGGTGTGGATACGCCCGGTGCGCGGGTTGATCTGCTCCGGCAAGCGGTCGGTGTAGGTGCTTTTCAGTTTGCTTAAGGAACGGTACTGCATCAGCACCTTGGGCAGCTCGAAGTCCTGCTCGGCCAGTTCGGCCAGCACCGCTTCGGCAGTCGACGCCTGGCCCTTGGCGGTTTTGCTGATGACCGGCAGGCCGAGCTTCTCGTAAAGAATCACACCGAGCTGCTTGGGTGAGGCCAGGTTGAATTCTTCACCGGCAATCTCGAAGGCCTGACGTTCCAGCGCCACCAGCTTCTCGCCCAGCTCGTTGCTTTGCAGGCCGAGCAGCTTGGCATCCACCAGCGCGCCCTGGCGCTCGATACGCGCCAGCACCGGCACCAGCAGCATTTCGATCTCCTGCAGCACCTTGGCCAGGCTCGGCTCGGCCGACAGCTTGGCCCACAAGTGCTGATGCAGACGCAGGGTCACATCGGCATCCTCGGCGGCATAGGGCGCGGCCTGGGCCAGGTCGATCTGGTCGAAGGTCAGCTGCTTGGCGCCTTTGCCGGCGATGTCCTCGAAACGGATATTGCTGTGATCCAGGTACTTGAGCGCCAGGCTGTCCATATCGTGACGGGTAGCGGTGGAGTCCAGCACATAGGATTCGAGCATGGTGTCGAAAGCCACGCCCTGCACCGCAATTGGCGTCGAGGCATTGGCAAGAATATTGATGTCGTACTTGGCGTGCTGACCGACTTTGGCCTTGTTCGGGTCTTCTAGAATCGGCTTCAGCGCCTTGAGCACCGCATCGCGATCAAGCTGGGTCGGCACACCCATATAGGAGTGGGCGACCGGGATATAGGCTGCTTCGCCGGCCTTGACCGCAAAGGACAGGCCGACCAACTGAGCCTTCTGTGCATCCAGGCCAGTGGTTTCAGTATCGAAGGCGATCAGCTCAGCGTTGCGCAGTTTTTCCAGCCATTCGTCGAACTGCGCCTGCGTCAGAACGCACTGGTAATCGCCCAGGGCAGAAGCTGCGGGCAACTCGGCAGCCGCTGCGTCAGCCGTCGATGCCTCAGCAACCACTGGAGCTGGCGCGACTACAGCGGCGGCACTGGCGCTAGGAGCCAGAGCAAACAAGTCATCGGCAGGCGCTGCGACCGGGACTTTGACCGCCGGCGCCGGATTGCTACGCAGCAACTCATCTCGCCAGGTCTTGAATTCCAGCTCGGCGTACAGCTCGACCAGCGCAGGCACATCCATCTCGCCCGGGTGCAGCGAGTCGATGGCGATATTCAGCGGCACATCCAGCTTGATGGTCGCCAGCGCGTAGGACAGGTAGGCCATGTCCTTGTGCTCGGCGAGTTTGGCCGGCAGGGTCTTGGCCCCGCGGATCGGCAGTTCCGGCACTTTATCGAGGTTGGCGTAGAGCACATCGAGGCCACCACCGACGCCGACCAGCAGGCCCAGCGCGGTCTTTTCACCTACGCCCGGCACGCCGGGAATGTTGTCGACCTTGTCACCCATCAGCGCCAGATAATCGATGATCAGCTCAGGACCGACCCCGAATTTCGCTTTCACGCCATCGATGTCGTAGACGCTACCGGTCATGGTGTTGACCAGCGTAACGTGCGGGCAAACCAACTGGGCCATGTCCTTGTCGCCGGTGGAAATCACCACGTCACGGCCCTCGGCGGCGCACTGGCGGGCCAGGGTGCCAATCACGTCATCGGCCTCAACGCCCTCGACGCACAGCAGCGGGTAGCCCATGGCCCTGACGCTGGCGTGCAGCGGCTCGACCTGCACACGCAGCTCATCGGGCATCGACGGGCGGTTGGCCTTGTACTCGGCAAACATTTCATCGCGAAAGGTCCCGCCCTTGGCGTCGAATACCACGGCAAACGGGCTTTTCGGGTACTGCTTGCGCAGGCTCTTGAGCATGTTCAGCACGCCCTTGACCGCACCGGTGGGCAAGCCCTTAGAGGTGGTCAGCGGCGGCAGCGCGTGGAAGGCTCGGTAAAGGTAAGAAGAACCGTCAACCAGAACGAGAGGGGCTTGGCTCATGAGCAGGATCAACCTTTTCGGCGGGGGCAGCGGTAGAATGGCTGCACCATTGGAATCAAAGGGACAAGGTTATCATGCGCGCACTCAATCGCCTGTTGCTCGCCAGCCTGCTGGCATTTACCACCCTGGTCGCCCACGCCGAAGACCCGGTTTCGGCCGATCCGGATGTAACCATTCGCCAGGACGGCGACAAGACCATCCATGAATACCGGGTCAACGGTTTTCTCTACGCGGTCAAGGTCATCCCCAAGGGCGGCAAACCGTACTTCCTGGTACGCGCCGATGGCAGCGATGGCAACTTCGTCCGTTCGGACAGCCCGGATATGTTGATTCCGGCCTGGGAAATTTTCAGCTGGTAAGAAGGCAGTTCTGCAATGTCGGTGTTTACCCCGCTTGAGCGCCACGAGCTCGAGGCGTTTCTCGCCCCCTATGGCCTGGGTCGCTTACGCGACTTCCAGGGCATTGCTGCGGGCAGCGAGAACAGCAATTTCTTCGTCAGCCTGGAGCAGGGCGAATTCGTTCTGACCCTGATCGAGCGCGGCCCGAGCGCCGACTTGCCGTTCTTTATCGAATTGCTCGACGTATTGCACGACGCTGGCCTGCCGGTGCCTTACGCCCTGCGCACGACCAGCGGTGAAGCACTGCGCAGCCTGGCGGAAAAACCGGCGCTGTTGCAGCCGCGCCTGGCCGGCAAGCATGTGCATGAGGCCAATCCGCATCACTGCCAGGAAGTCGGCGCACTGCTGGCGCGCATCCACCTGGCCACACGCAACCAGCCGCTGCCGCGCAAGAGTGATCGGGGGCTGGACTGGATGCTCGCTGAAGGCCCAAGCCTGGCCTTGCAGCTGCCCGATCAACAGTTGCCGCTACTACGCGATGCACTGGCAGAAATCCACGCGCTCAAGCCGCGCATCCTCGCCTTACCGCAGGCCAACCTGCATGCCGACCTGTTCCGCGATAACGTGCTGTTCGACGGTAACCATCTGGCCGGGGTGATCGATTTCTACAACGCCTGCTCGGGGCCGATGCTCTACGACCTGGCGATTGCTCTGAATGACTGGTGCTCACGGGATGACGGCAGCCTCGACAGCAAACGCGCGCAAGCGCTGCTCGGTGCCTATGCCGGTTTGCGGCCATTCACTTCGGCAGAAGCCGAGCTGTGGCCGTCGATGTTGCGCATCGCTTGCGTGCGCTTCTGGCTGTCGCGTCTGATTGCCGCCGAATCGTTTGCCGGGCAGGAAGTGCTGATCCATGACCCGGCGGAATTCCAGCGGCGCCTGGCCCAGCGCCAGCAGGTTGATCTGGCGCTGCCGTTCGCCTTCTAAGATCCGGGCGCTGACTACAGCGCCTCCAGACAACCCGCCAATTCGCCCGCCATATTCTCCAGCAGGGCTTCGTAGCCGCTTGCATCCACCGGCAAGGCACCACCAAGGGCGTCCAGCTCAGCCAGAGTAACCGGCAAGCCGGCGGTCAGGGTTTGCGCCAGACGTGGGCGGAATGGCGGCTCACTGAAAACGCAGGTCGGCCCGGCTTGTTGCAGGCGCTTGCGCATGGCGGCAACGTGCTGGGCGCCTGGCTGTACTTCACCGAGTACGCTGAACACGCCGGCATGCTTGAGGCCATAGGCGGCCTCAAAGTAGTCATAGGCTTCGTGGAAGACGAAGTAAGGTTTGCCGGCCAGGCCGTTCAGGCGGCTTTTCAGGCGTTGATCCAGCGCATCCAGACGCTCGCTGAAGGCCTTGGCATTGGCCTGATAACGCGCGGCATTGGCCGGGTCGGCTTGTGCCAGGTCGGCGGCGATCTTGCCGGCAATCACCCGGGCATTGGCTGGCAGCAACCACAGGTGCGCATCCAGGCTGCCGGGGCGGTGGGCGTGGTCATGTTGGTCGGCGGCGTGCGCGTGATCTGCGTGATCTGCGTGATCTGCGTGATCTGCGTGATCTGCGTGATCTGCGTGATCTGCGTGATCTGCGTGATCTGCGTGATCTGCGTGATCATCCTGATGCTCGGCGTGCTGCTTTTCGCTATCGCCGAAATGGCGCAGGGACATGCCCGGCACATCCTGCACGGCCACGCTTGGCTTGTCGCGACCGGCCAGCACGCGCGGCAGAAAGCTTTCCAGATCCGCGCCGATCCAGTACAGCAGGTCGGCTTCGCGCACGCGACGCACATCGGATGGGCGCAGGGCGTAGTGGTGCGGTGAAGCGCCTGGCGGCAGCAGTACATCGGGCTGGCCAACGCCGTCCTGCACGGCAGCGGCAATCAGTTGCAGCGGCTTGATACTGGTCAGCACGCGCAGCTGGCTTTGCGACTGGGCCTGAACCGCGCAACTTAGGGAAAAACTGATCAACAACAGGGCAAAGGCCGGAAAAAGACGCAACACGGAGAGCACTCAAGCGGGAAGGAACGGGTAATATAATAACGTCTCTCACCCTATTCGTCGTTGCCCATGACTCAAGCGCCCCTGGCTTCACGCCCACACGACCATTCCCACTGCGTCAATCATGCCCTCGCTGAGGCGGAAAGCATCTGCACGCGCCAGGGCCTGCGCCTGACCACCTTGCGCAAGCGCGTGCTGGAACTGGTCTGGGCCAGCCACAAGCCGCTGGGGGCCTACGACATTCTCGGCGTGCTGAGCGATGAAGACGGCCGCCGCGCCGCGCCGCCCACGGTGTACCGCGCCCTGGATTTCCTCCTGGAAAACGGCCTGGTACACCGCATCGCCTCGCTTAACGCCTTTGTTGGCTGCAGCCACCCGGAACACGCCCACCAGGGCCAGTTCCTGATCTGCCGGGGCTGCAATGCGGCCATCGAGCTGGAACAGGCGACGATCAGCGACGCGATTATCAGCAGCGCAGCCGGGGTCGGTTTCGCCGTGGAAAGCCAGACGGTGGAAGTGGTCGGCCTCTGCGCAGGCTGCCGGGAGCAGGCATGAGCGACGCCCTGATCCGCCTCGCCGGCGTGGGCGTGACCTTCGCCGGGCAGAGCGTGCTGCAGGATGTGCAGCTCAGCGTAAAGCCTGGGGAAATCGTCACCCTGATCGGCCCCAACGGTGCGGGCAAAACCACCCTGGTGCGCGCCGTGCTTGGCCTGCTTAAGCCCGACACTGGTAGCGTCTGGCGCAAGCCCAAGCTACGCGTCGGCTATATGCCGCAGAAGCTGCATGTCGACGCCACCCTGCCGCTCTCGGTGCTGCGTTTTCTGCGCCTGGTACCGGGCGTGACGCGCAGCCATGTACAAGCAGCGCTGGCTGAAGTGGGCGCCGAACAGGTGATCGACAGCCCGCTGCAAAGCATCTCCGGCGGCGAACTGCAGCGTGTGCTGCTGGCCCGCGCCCTGCTGCGCGAACCGGAACTGCTGGTGCTGGATGAGCCGGTGCAGGGCGTCGATGTCGCCGGCCAGGCCGAGCTGTACCGCCTGATCACCCAGCTGCGCGACCGCCATGGCTGCGGCGTGCTGATGGTCTCCCACGACCTGCATCTGGTGATGAGCACCACCGATCAGGTGGTCTGCCTTAACCGGCACGTCTGCTGTTCCGGGCATCCAGAGCAGGTCAGCTTTGATCCGGCCTTTGTCGAGCTGTTCGGCGAGGACGCCAAGAGCCTGGCCGTCTACACCCACCACCACGACCATGAGCACGACCTGCATGGCGCGGTGGTCACTGAAACGCCGGCCGGCCTGAGCATCAAAGGCCCGGTAAAACCGCATATCCACGGAGATGGCTGCAAGCATGGCTGATTTTCTGCTCAACGCCCTGCTCGCAGGCCTGGCCCTGGCGCTGGTCGCCGGCCCACTGGGCTCCTTTGTGGTGTGGCGGCGCATGGCCTATTTCGGCGACACCCTGTCGCATGCCGCGCTGCTCGGCGTAGCCCTCGGGCTGATGCTGGATGTCAGTCCGACCCTGGCGGTAACCGTCGGTTGCGTACTCCTGGCTGTGCTGCTGGTGACCCTGCAAAGCCGCCAGCCGCTGGCCTCCGATACATTGCTCGGCATCCTCGCCCACAGCACCCTGTCGCTGGGCCTGGTAGTGCTGAGCTTTATGCAGGATGTGCGCATCGACCTGATGGGCTATTTGTTCGGCGATTTGCTGGCCGTCGGCCCCACTGATCTCGCCTGGATCATCGGCGGCAGCGCGCTGGTGCTGGTGCTGCTGGCGCTGCTGTGGCGGCCGCTGCTGGCAATTACCGTGCACGAGGAACTGGCCAAGGTTGAAGGCCTGCCGGTGGCGGCGATTCGCCTGAGCCTGATGCTGCTGATCGCCGTGGTGATCGCCGTGGCGATGAAGATAGTCGGCGTACTGCTGATCACCTCGCTGCTGATCATTCCGGCCGCCGCCGCCCAGCGCCATGCGCGCACCCCGGAACAGATGGCCTTTGGTGCCAGCCTGCTGGGCATCGTCGCGGTGTGCGGCGGGCTCAGCCTGTCGTGGTTTCAGGACACTCCGGCCGGGCCGTCCATCGTGGTCAGCGCGGCAACCCTGTTTTTACTGAGCTTTGCCCTGCCACGGCGAACCGCCTGACATCTGCGGTTAAACGGCTTCTCGTAGGGTGGGTTAGGCGCTTGTTACACGCTGATGGCCGGTGCGATTTGCCGTTGCGCCGTAACCCACCATCGACGCAACACGGCAGATCGCCTGGTGGGTTACGCGACGCGCCAAAGGGGCGATGCCTGGAAGTACGAGGCATGGCGTCGCTAACCCACCCTACGGAGCCTACCAAGGCGAACCGCCTGAAAGATTGGTGATGCCGCCGAGCGCAGTGTAGACTTGCGCGTTTTTTGCACAATTCGAGACGCGCAGTAATGAAATCGTTCGTTTTCCGTGGATTTCCCCTGATTCTGGTTCTGCTGCTGGCCGGCTGCCAAAGCGCGCCGCAGCAACCGGCCAACCTGCCGGTGGATGATCTGGTCAGCGCCTTTCGTCAGCTCGATCAGAGCCTCGCCAATGGCGACCTGAGCGGCGCCGAAAGCCAGCTCGGCAGCCTGCAGCAACGCGCCGCTGGCGATACGCGCCTGGAGCAATACCAGCGCCAGCTCGCCGAAGCCCATCTGCAACAGGGCCAGAAAGCCCTGCAGTCCGGTGATCTGGACAACGCCACCAAAGCCCTGAGCCGCGCCCGCAGCCTGATGCCGCAAGCGCCGGCGCTGACCACCGGTCTGGATGGTGCAATCGCCCAGGCCCGTGAAGCCGAACTGGCCGCCACCGAACAGCAGCGCCGTGCTGCCGAACAGGCCGACGCCCGTGCCGAAGCCGCCCGCCTGGAGCAGGCGCGCCAGTTGCGTCTGGCTGCCGAACGCCAGGCCGCCGCGATCCAAGCGACTCAGCTGCCGAATACCCCGCAAACCGAAGCACCTGCACCGGCCAAGCCGCAGGCTCGGCTGATCGACCCAGCCGCCGCCAGCAGCGTGATCGGCATGCCGATGCTGGATAACCAGGACAACGAGCGCCTGCGCAGCCTGCTCGACGGTGTCGCGGCGGATATGGTCGCGTTCAATTGCGCGGTGCGCATCGAAGTGCGCCAGGCCAAGGACTTCCCCTGGGTCGCCTCCCTACTCAATGCGCGGATCAAACGCCTGGACCCAAGTTTCAACCCACGCATGAGCCAGGTGATCAAGCCCGCCCAGGTGCCGCAGCTGGTGCTCACCCCCAAGCGCTGACACGACTTGGGCAGCACAACGACCGGGCTTGCCCGGTCGTTTGCATTGGCGCTGGCTACACTGCCCAGAGCAGTTAGCCATCTAATGCAATTTAGCTATAACTATAGGTCTACAAAGATTTTTGCGACCTAAACAGCGCCGGGTAGACTAGCCGCCGTTTCGGCCTACCCGGCAGCCCGAAAAACCCAAAAGGTTTATTCCGTGATCAATTTTCATCAGGTCCACAAGGCGTATCGCGTCAGTGGTCAGGACATCCCCGCGTTGCAACCGAGCGATCTGCAGATTGCCCGGGGCGAAGTGTTCGGCATCATCGGTCACTCCGGCGCCGGCAAAAGCACCCTGCTGCGCTTGATCAATCGCCTGGAACAGCCTTCCGGAGGGCGTATCGAGATCGACGGCGAAGATGTCACCGCACTCGACGCCAGTGGCCTGCGGCGCTTCCGCCAGCAGGTCGGGATGATCTTCCAGCACTTCAATCTGCTGTCATCCAAGACCGTCGCCGACAACGTCGCCCTGCCGCTCAAGCTGGCCGGCGAGCTGCCGCGCAGCGCGATCAATGCCCGAGTGACTGAGTTGCTAGCGCGGGTCGGCCTGCAGGATCACGCCAACAAATACCCGGCGCAGCTCTCCGGCGGGCAGAAACAGCGCGTCGGTATCGCCCGTGCCCTGGCCACCGAGCCGAAAATTCTGCTGTGCGACGAGGCCACCAGCGCCCTCGACCCGCAGACCACCGCCTCGGTGTTGCAGCTGCTGGCCGAGATCAACCGCGAGCTGAACCTGACCATCGTGCTGATCACCCACGAGATGGATGTGATCCGCCGCGTCTGCGACCGCGTAGCCGTGATGGATGCCGGCATGATTGTCGAATCCGGCCCGGTGGCCGAGGTGTTTCTGCATCCGCAGCACGCCACCACCAAGCGCTTTGTGCAGGAAGCCGAGCAGATCGACGAGAACGAACAGCGCGATGATTTTGCCCATGTCGCCGGGCGTATCCTGCGCCTGACCTTCCAGGGCGAGGCCACCTACGCGCCGTTGCTGGGCACCGTGGCCCGTGAGACCGGGGTGGATTACAGCATCCTCGCCGGGCGCATCGACCGTATCAAGGACACCCCCTACGGCCAGCTGACCCTGGCCCTGACCGGCGGCGACCTTGACGCCGCGCTGGCGCGATTCGAAGCCGCCGACGTGCATCTGGAGGTGCTGCGCTAATGGAAGCCCTACTGACTCGCCTGCTACCCAACGTTGATTGGGCGGAAATCGGCTACGCCAGCCTGGACACCCTGAGCATGCTCGGCGGCTCCATGCTGTTTACCGTGCTGCTCGGCCTGCCGCTGGGCGTGCTGCTGTTTCTTACCAGCCCACGGCAGATGTTCGAACAAAAGGCCTTCTACGGCTTCCTGTCGCTGCTGGTGAATATCCTGCGCTCGGTGCCGTTCGTGATCCTGCTGATCGTGATGATCCCCTTCACGGTGATCGTCACTGGCACCTCGCTGGGCGTCGCAGGGGCCATTCCACCGCTGGTGGTCGGGGCCACGCCATTCTTCGCACGCCTGGTGGAAACCGCGCTGCGTGAAGTCGACCGCGGCATCATCGAAGCAACCCAGGCCATGGGCGCAACCACCCGGCAGATCGTGGTCAACGCCCTGCTGCCCGAGGCGCTGCCAGGGATTATCGCGGCCATCACCGTAACGGCGATCACCTTGGTGTCCTACACCGCCATGAGCGGCCTGATTGGCGGCGGCGGCCTCGGCGACCTGGCGGTGCGTTATGGCTATCAGCGCTATCAGCCGGACGTGATGGCGGTGACGGTGATCCTGCTGCTGGTGCTGGTACAGATTCTACAAACCGTCGGCGACAAGCTGGTGGTGCATTTTTCCCGTAAATAGATCGTTTGACGTAGCGCGGCGACCCGCCGCCCCAAGCCAATCCCACAAGGAGCTTTATGATGAAAAAACTGATCGTTGCCGTCGCTGCCCTGGCAGCCTTTTCCGCCCAGGCCGAAAGCCTGAGCGTCGCCGCCACTGCCGTACCGCACGCGGAAATCCTCGAATTTGTTAAGCCAGCCCTGGCCGCCGAAGGCGTTGAACTGAACATCAAGGTCTTCACCGACTACGTGCAGCCGAACGTACAGGTTGCCGAGAACCGTCTGGACGCCAACTTCTTCCAGCACCAGCCTTACCTGGATGAGTTTAACAAGAGCCGTGGCACCGAGCTGGTCAGCGTGGCCGGCGTGCACGTCGAGCCCTTTGGCGCCTACTCCAGCCAGCACAAAACCCTGGCCGACCTGCCACAAGGCGCCAACGTGGTGATCCCGAATGACGCCACCAACGGCGGCCGCGCTCTGTTGCTGCTGCAGAAGGCCGGGGTGATTACCCTGAAGCCGGAAGCGGGCATCCTCGCCACACCGAAAGACATCGTCGAAAACCCGAAAGCCATCAAGGTGCGTGAGCTGGAAGCGGCCACCCTGCCGCGCGTGCTGACCCAGGTCGACCTGGCGCTGATCAACACCAACTACGCCCTGGAAGCCAAGCTCAACCCAACCAAGGACGCCCTGGCCATCGAAGGCAGCGACTCGCCCTACGTCAACATTCTGGTCGCGCGTGCCGACAACAAGGACAACGCCGCCCTGCAGAAACTGGCCAAGGCGCTGAACAGCGCCGAAGTGAAAGCCTTTATCGCTGAGAAGTATCAAGGCGCCGTGGTTCCAGCGTTCTAAGACGCCGCGTTAGCTGCACCCTCTGCCAAACCCCGCCCCGTGCGGGGTTTGTCGTTTAGGGCCGCCTCACGCAGGCACTCCAACAGGCAGTCCAGAGCGGGCTGACGCTGAGCGCGGCGCAATATCGCCACCAGTTCGCGGTGAAAGGTCAGCTCGCCCAGCTCGATCACCCGCAACTGGGTCGGCCGCTGCAGCCACAGACCCGCACGCGGAATCAGCGACACGCCGAGGCCGAACTCGACCATGCGCACGATGGCCTCCAGCTCGTCCAGCTCCAGCGCTTCCTGCACAGTCAGGCGCTGCTCGCGGAGGAACTGGTTGACCCGCCGCCCGCCGAACGAGCGCCGGTCGTATCGCACGAAGGGCTGCTCGGCGAGGATCTGCAACGGGTCATCCGCCGTCACGCTGAGCGGGGTGATCAGCACAAACGGCTCACGCGCCAGGCTGATTTGCAGCAACTCCTTGGGCAGCTCGAACGGCGGCTTGATCAGCAGCGCCAGGTCCAGCTCACCGGCATCAATCTGACTCAACAGGTTCAGCGACACGCCCGGCACCAGCTTCAGCTCAACCCGCGGGGCGGCTGCACGAAAACGCGGCAAAGCCTCAGGCAGCAGACCAGTCTGCAGGGTGGCAATCGCCCCGACCTTGAGCTCGCCCTGCCACTCAGCCGCGCTGGTCGGCAGGGCCATCTGCGCATACAGCCCGAGCATCTGCTCCGCCAGCGGCAAGGCATGCCGACCAGCCGCATTGAGTACCGCCGAACGCCCACTGCGCTCGAACAACCGAACGCCCAGGCCCTGCTCCAGCACGCGCATCTGTGCGCTGACCGCCGACTGAGTCAGGCCAACCTGCTGACCCGCCGCCGCGAAGGTGCCATGCCGCGCCACCGCCAAAAAGGTTTTCAACTCGCGCAGCATCGACGCCTCGACTGATCAATTTTGTTTGTGCTTGCGAGCAAGGATATTCGCTTTTAATCAGAATCGCTGTTACTGAGAATCAGCAGACCGCCCTTTCAAGGAATCTCAACATGGCTCTCGCACCCTTTCACCTGGCTATTCCCGTCTACGACCTGGCTGCCGCCCGGCATTTCTATGGCGAGGTGTTCGGTTGCGCGGAGGGTCGCAGCAGTGCGCACTGGGTGGATTTCGACTTCTTCGGCCACCAACTGGTGATTCACCAGGCGCCAAAGATGACGTATCAGGAAGCAGCGCACAGCAACCCCGTGGATGGCCACGACGTGCCGGTGCCGCATTTCGGTGTGGTATTGGGCTGGGATGATTGGCAGGTACTGGCGGCGCGGCTACAGGCCAAGGGCACGCAATTCGTGATCGAACCCTATGTGCGCTTCGCCGGCCAGGTCGGCGAGCAGGCCACGCTGTTCCTGCTCGACCCGTGCGGCAACGCCCTGGAGTTCAAGGCGTTCAAGGACATCAGCCAGCTATTTGCCAAATAGCGCGTTATGGGCGATCAAGCAGGCCGGGCAGCTGCGCGGCCAGCTTGGTGTTGTTGATCGGTGCACGGATAAAGCCGCGCTGCTTGCCGTCGGGGCCGATCAGCACCAGGTTGCCGCTGTGGTCGACGGTGTAGTTTTCTTTGCTGGTGTCGGCCGGAATAAACGGAATGCTGACGCCGTTGGCCAGTTTCTGGATGGTCGCTTCCTCGCCTGTCAGGCCGATAAAGCCGGCATCGAAATAATCCAGGTACTTCTTCAACTGCTCCGGCGTGTCGCGGTGCGGGTCAACCGTGACCAGCACGATGCGCAGCTTGGCCAGGGTTTCCGCCGGTAGCTGGCCTTGCAGTTGGCGCAGCTGGGCGAGGGTGGCCGGACAGATGTCCGGGCAGAAGGTGTAGCCGAAGAAAAGCAGACTCCACTGATCCTTAAGCTGATCAACCGCCACGGTCTGCCCATCCTGATTGGTCAGGCCCAGCTCCGGCAGGCTGCGACTCTGTGGCAGCAGGACGATGCCGGCATCCAGCAGAACGGTAGGGTCACCCTGGCCCTTGCTGGTCAGCACCTTGTTGACGGTCAGGCCCAGCACCAGGGCGACGATAGCAACGAGAACAAAAACGGTGATCTGGGTTCGGCTCATGGCACCAACGATTACAGGTTTAACAGCAGATAGTGATCGACCAGCAGGGCGATAAACAGCGCGAAAAGATACCAGATGCTGTACTTGAAGGTGCTGATCGCCGCATGCGGTTTGCTGTCACGGTACAGCACCACCGCCCAGTACAGAAAGCGCCCGCCCAACAGCACGGCGCAGGCGAGATAAAGCAGCCCGCTCATATGGATGGCATAAGGCAGCAGGGTCACGGCAAACATCACCAGGGTGTACAGCAGGATATGCACCTTGGTGTAGTGCTCACCGTGGGTCACCGGCAGCATGGGGATATCGGCCTTGGCGTATTCCTCCTTGCGGTGGATGGCCAGGGCCCAGAAATGCGGTGGCGTCCAGGCGAAGATGATCAGCACCAGCAGCAGCGGTTCGGCGCTGATATGCCCGGTCACGGCTACCCAACCGAGCAGTGGTGGTGCTGCGCCGGCCAGGCCGCCGATCACAATGTTCTGCGGCGTAGCGCGTTTGAGAAAGCCGGTGTAGAGCACTGCGTAGCCGAGCAGCGAGGCCAGGGTCAACCAGGCTGCGAGTTCGTTGGTAAAGGTCAGCAGCAAGACCATGCCGGCTACCGCCAGCAACAGGGCAAAGCCCAGCGCTGCGGTTGGCGACAGGCGCCCGGCCGTCACGGGCCTTTTATGGGTACGCGCCATGATCGAATCGATACGCCGGTCCACCACATGATTAACCGCTGCGGCCGCCCCGGCGCACAGACCGATGCCCAGATTGCCGAAGATCAGCACCTGCCACGCCACGCCCGCACGGGTGGCGAGAAACATGCCGACCAAGGAGGTGATCAGCATCAGCACCACCACCCGTGGTTTAGTCAGCTCCAGATAGTCACGCCAGCTGGCGTGGGAGCTTTGTTCGCGCGCTAGAGTAGCCATAGGGTCTCTCCTCGATTGTTCTAGTTATTTTCCGGGCAGCACGGCGAAGCCGGCGGACGCCTCTGTCACTGAAGATGCCAGCCGTACGCGGCTGCGCAGCCGATAATTGATCAGCACCAGGGTCAGCAGCAGCGCCGCGCCGCCGAGGTTATGCGCCACCGCCACCAGCAACGGCAGGTGAAATACCACGTTGCTGATGCCCAAACTGATCTGCACAGTCAGCGCCAGCACCAGCAGCCCGGCCAACCGCGCCAGGCCATGGCGCTTGAGTTGCCAGGCCAGGAGCAGCAGTACCAGGGTCACCAGCAGCGCGCCGATACGGTGGGTCATATGGATGGCGGTGCGCGCGTCGCTGTCGAGCTGGCCGCCGAGGTAGTTGGGGCCGATATGCTGAGTCAGGTGAAAGCCATTGGCGAAGTCCATCGCCGGCCACCATTCGCCATGACAGGTCGGCAGATCGACGCAGGCGACCGCCGCATAGTTGCTGCTGACCCAGCCACCAAGGGCGATCTGCCCGACGACCAAGAGCAGTCCGAGCGCCGCCAGGCTGCGCAGGCGTGCGGGCAGATTGGTCAAGGCGGCCGCCTTGCCGGATAGCCGCAACGTTAAAAGAAACAACAGGCTAAGGGTGGCAAAACCGCCGAGCAGATGCGCGGTAACCACTTGTGGCCAGAGTTTCAGGGTCACCGTCCACATACCGAAGGCTGCCTGCAGCGTCACCAGCCCCAGCAAAAACAACGGCAGTTTGAGTGGCTGACCCGCCTGGCCACGGCGACGCAGCGCCTGCACCGCCAGACCAAGAATCACCAAGCCCAGGGCGCCGGCAAAATAGCGGTGGATCATCTCGTACCAGCCCTTGGCGACTTCGACCGGAGCTTCCGGAAAGCGCGCTTCAGCCAGGGTCTGTTTATGCTCACTCATCGGCACGCCGATAAAGCCGTAGCAACCAGGCCAGTCCGGACAACCGAGGCCGGCGTGGGTCAAGCGGGTATAGGCACCGAGCAGCACCACCACGACCGCCAACACAGTGGCGAACAGGGCAAAACGGTAACCGGGCTTGCTCATCATCAGTCCTTAGCCGAGGCAGCATTAACCAATTTGCGAGATTTTCAGCAGATGCCGCAGATCGTTGAGAATCGCCTTGCCCTTGCTGGTGGCGTCATAACGCAGCACCAAATTGCCACGCGGATCGACGATCCACAGCTGCGCACCTTCGGCCTTGCCGGCGGTCTTGCCGTAGGCCTCCAGTTGCAGCTGATAGCGCGTCAGTTGCGGGTACTCAAGGCGTAGCTGGGCGTCATAGTCGCCAGCAATGGGTTGGGCAGTGGCCAAGCCATGGGCGGCGCGAGCGACATCACGGTTTAGGCCGATATGCACCTGGCGGGCAAGGAACACCAGCTCCTTGCAGGCGGCGTCGCAGACCTCCGGCACGGTCACCAACAATTGCCAGCGCTGCTCATCGGCACCGACCACGCCGAGGTCGGTGCGGGTCTGCCCGGTGCCAATCAGTTCGCCGTGGTAGCTGCGGGTTTCCGGCACCCAGAAGCGCCACTGGTACATGGCGCTGGCAAGGATCATCGGGCCGATAACCACGGCCAAAATCAGGATCAGTTGCAGCCGCCCACGGCGACGCTGGC
>Ga0209504_1001729_pt1 | contig 16046 bp, 15 predicted proteins | sample COGITO_mtgs_1005_FD_184791 | JGI IMG/M metagenome (GOLD analysis project Ga0209504, IMG submission 184791) | Pelagic marine microbial communities from North Sea - COGITO_mtgs_100511 (SPAdes) (version 2) | ecosystem: Environmental > Aquatic > Marine > Epipelagic ...
TGATTCACGTTGCCGATGCCGCGCATATCCAGCGCATGCAGCCGGGTCAGGTGCAGAGTGTGCGCCTGAAGCTGAAAGACCTCTATCAGGCGCCGCAAGTGGCCGCACAGGTTGTTGGTGAGCTGGGCGCGGGTTACAGCTCCGCAGACTGGACCCTGACTCAGGGCAGCCTGTTCAGCGCGATGAAAATGGAAAAGACCATGATCGGTCTGTTGCTGCTGCTGATCGTCGCCGTGGCGGCCTTCAATATCATCGCCACGCTGATCATGGTGGTGGCAGACAAGGGTGCGGATATCGCCATCCTGCGTACCCTGGGCGCGACGCCGGGGCAGATCATGGGCATCTTTATGGTTCAAGGCACGGTGATCGGCGTGATCGGTACGCTGATCGGCGCGGTGCTGGGTATTCTCGCGGCGCTGAATGTCAGTCAGCTGGTGGGCTGGATCGAGCGCTTGAGCGGCCAGCAGGTGATGAGTTCGGATGTGTACTTCATCAGCAATCTGCCGTCGGAGCTGCTGCTGTCTGATGTGCTGCTGATCTGCGGCGCGGCGTTCAGCCTGAGCTTCCTGGCTACCGTCTACCCGTCCTGGCGGGCCGCGCAGATTCAGCCGGCCGATGCGCTGCGTTACGAATAAGCTACGCTGGCAGAAACAAAAAAGCCGTTACTCAGCAACGGCTTTTTTGTTTCAGTGTTGCGCGTCGCGCTGCCGGCGTTTCTCCTGGCGTTTGCGCCAGTTGTGCCGCACCCACCAGCGCCAGTAAGCGTTGGTGCCGAAATAGCCCACGAGCGCAAGCAGAATAGCTAACGCCAGAGAGCCGAGATAAAGCGGCTGCCAGTGGGTTTGCAGCATTTGCCCAACCCAGGCCAGGCTGATGTTCTCTGGCATGTGCATCGCTGGGGTGCCCATTAGCCAGGCCCCTACCTTGTAGTTGCAGTAAAACACGGCGGGCATTGTTATCGGATTAGTCAGCCAAACCAGCCCAACTGATATAGGCAGATTGCCCCGCGCCGGTACGGCAATGGCGGCAGCGGCTAACATTTGCATGGGCATGGGAATCATCGCCCAGAACAGGCCAATGGCCATGGCGCGTGACACAGAATGGCGGTTGAGGTGCCAGAGGTTGGGATCGTGGATCAGGCTGCCCAGAAAGCGCAGGGATTTATTGCCCTTGATGCGGTCTGGGTGGGGCATGTAGCGCTTGAATAAACGACGCGGCATGAAGGCTCTCTGACGGGTAAAAGCGCCGACATTATGCACCCTTTGATGACAGCCTGCTTTCACACTTTGTGACAGCAAATAAGCAAAAGCTGATCGATGGGTTAAATGCAGTATTCGACTCACGGAGCGAGTCTATGCGCACAGGGATTTTTGTACTGGTGGCTGGGCTGCTGGTGCTGCGCTTCCTTCCGGCTTTGCCGCCGCTCTGGCTGCTGGCTGTTTTGCCGGTCGCCGGTTTGATGCTGTTGCCATTCCGCAGTTATCCCATCGCCTTGTTTCTATTCGGTTTCACCTGGGCGTGTGTGTCGGCGCAGTGGGCGCTGGATGATCGCCTGGCGCGGCAATTGGATGCGCGTACCTTGTGGCTGCAAGGGCAGGTGGTCGGCCTGCCCGAGGTGGGCGAGGGTGTGGTGCGCTTTCAGCTGGAACAGGCGGTTTCCCGTCGCGGCAAACTCCCCGCGCGTTTGCGTCTGGCCTGGTATGGCGGGCCTGCCGTGCGCGCCGGTGAAACCTGGCGCCTGGCAGTACGGCTCAAGCGCCCCCATGGTCTGGTCAATCCTCAAGCATTCGATTACGAAGCCTGGCTACTGGCGCAGCGCATCGGTGCCACGGGCACAGTAAAAAGCGGCGAGCTAATCGCGCCTGCCAGCGGCGCTGGAGCCTGGCGTGATCGCTTGCGTCAGCAGCTCTTGGCAACCCCCGCGCATGGCCGCGAAGGCGCCTTGGCGGCGCTGGTGTTGGGGGATGATTCGGGGCTGTCGACGGCAGATTGGCAGGTGTTGCAGAACACCGGCACGGTGCACCTGATGGTGATTTCCGGCCAGCATATCGGTCTGCTGGCAGCGCTGTTATATGGTCTGGTTGCCAGCTTGGCGCGCCTGGGACTTTGGCCACGCAGCTGGCCTTGGTTGCCCTGCGCCTGTGCGTTGGGCTTTGCCGGGGCATTGGCTTATGGTTTGTTGGCCGGTTTTGATGTGCCGGTGCAGCGCGCCTGTGTGATGGTCGGCCTGGTGCTGCTGTGGCGCTGTCGCTTTCGCCATCTGGGCGTGTGGTTGCCGCTGTTGCTGGCATTGCTTGCGGTGTTGCTGGGTGAGCCGTTGGCCAGCTTGCAGCCGGGTTTCTGGTTGTCCTTTGGTGCGGTGATGCTGTTGATCCTGATCTTCAGCGGCCGCCTCGGCGCTTGGCCCTGGTGGGGCACCTTGTTGCGCGCGCAATGGGCTATGGCCATTGGTTTGCTGCCGTTATTGCTGGCCCTCGGTTTGCCGGTGAGTGCCAGTGGCCCCTTGGCTAATCTGGTGGCTGTGCCAGTGGTGGGGTTATTGGTGGTGCCGCTGGCATTGCTCGGTACGCTATTGCTGCCCTTGCCTGGAGTGGGGGCTGCGCTGCTTTGGGTGGCAGGCTGGGTGTTAGACCTGCTGTTCTCTCTGCTTATCCAATTGGCCTTATGGCTGCCAGCCTGGTTGCCCAGCGCCTTGCCATTTTGGGCCTGGCTGCTGGTGGCGCTTGGCGCGCTGGTGTTGCTATTACCGGCCGCCTTGCCGATGCGTAGTCTGGGCGCGTTATTGCTGCTGCCCTTGTTATTTAGCCCGCAGCAGCGTCTTGAATACGGGCGAGCCGAGGTGTGGATGCTGGATGTCGGCCAGGGCCTGGCGGTACTGGTGCGCACCCAGGGGCATGACCTGCTGTATGACGCCGGGCCGCGCTTTGGCGAGTTCGATACCGGTGAGCGGGTGGTGCTGCCATCGTTGCGTGCATTGGATGTGCGTGGGCTCGATCTGCTGCTGATCAGCCATGCCGATAACGATCACGCCGGTGGCGCCGCAGCGATCAAGCGCGGTCTGCCGGTCAGGCAGGTGCTCAGTGGCGAACCGGATAAGCTCGCGCCCTCACTACAGGCCGAAGCCTGCGTCAGTGGCCAGCACTGGCAGTGGGATGGCGTGCAATTCAGTACCTGGCGCTGGACGGATGCGACCGATGGCAATCAGGCGTCCTGCGTGCTGCGTATCGAGGCCAATGGTGAGCGGCTGTGGTTGACCGGTGATATCGATAGCCAGGCTGAGCGGGCCTTGCTCAACAGCGCCCTGGCGATGCCCGCACAATGGCTACTGGCGCCCCATCACGGCAGCCGCAGCTCGTCATCGGCGGCGTTGCTGGCACAGGTTAAACCGGCTGCTGTGTTGATCTCCCGTGGCGCGCACAACAGCTTTGGTCATCCACATGCCGAGGTTATGGCACGTTATCGCGCGGTGGCGGCGCAGCCCTATGACACGGCTCAGCACGGTGCGGTCCGGATTCGCCTGGGCGCATTCGAACAGGCGCAGAGTTTGCGCGACCACGCACGTTTTTGGCGGGAAAAATGAGAACGGCGGCGGTCGGCGAGGCCGCGACCCTATGCTAGAGTGGCGCCACTTTTGTGAAGGGGATCTGCCACCGTGTGGGAACTGGTTAAAGCTGGCGGCTGGATGATGCTGCCGATCATTCTGTGTTCTATCGCTGCAGCCGGCATCATTGCCGAGCGCTTGTGGACGCTGCGGCCGAGCCGCATCACCCCACCCAACCTGCTCGGTCAGGTTTGGAAGTGGATCAAGGATAAGAAACTCAATAACCAGAAGCTCAAGGAACTGCGCGCCAACTCGCCGTTGGGGCAGATCCTCGCCGCTGGTCTGGCCAACTCCAAGCATGGTCGCGAGATCATGAAGGAGTGCATTCAGGAAGCTGCCGCCCGGGTGATCCACGACCTGGAACGCTACCTCAATGCTTTGGGCACCATCGCCGGTATTGCGCCGCTGTTGGGTTTGCTCGGTACGGTGCTGGGCATGATCGAAATCTTCAGCTCCTTTATGGGCTCGGGCATGGCCAATGCGTCCTTGCTCGCTGGCGGCATTTCCAAGGCGCTGATCACCACAGCGGCAGGTCTGATGGTGGCCATTCCGGCACTGTTCTTCCACCGTTACCTGCAACGCCGGATCGATGAGCTGGTGGTCGGCATGGAGCAGGAGGCGATTCGCCTGGTGGAAGTGGTGCAGGGCGACCGTGATGTCGACATGGGCGAGGACAAGGCGTGAAATTCCGGCGCAAACCGCGGGAGAACGTCGAGATCAACCTGGCCTCGTTGATCGACGTGGTGTTTATCCTGCTACTGTTTTTTGTGGTCACCACCACCTTTACCCGTGAGACCCAGCTCAAGGTCGATCTGCCGGAGGCTGCCACTGGCACGCCGCCGGAGCAGAGCGAACTGAAGCAACTGGAGATCCTGATTGCCGCCGATGGCAGCTACTCGCTGAATGCCAAACAGTTGCTGAAAAGTGATCTGGAAAGCCTGATGGCGGCGCTGCAGAAAGAATCGGAGGGCGATAACAGCCTGCCGCTGATCATCAGCGCCGATGCCAAGGCGCAGCATCAGGCGGTGATTACCGCCATGGATGCGGCCGGCAAGCTGGGTTTTGCCCATCTGCGCATGACCACCATTGAGGCGCAAGCCGCGCCTTGAGGCTTGCCCGCTGATGAGCCTGTCCGCCCGACTCACTGCTGCCTGGTACGCCGGTCATCCGGCGCTGGGCCTGCTGCGTCCACTGGAGTGGCTGTATCGCGCGGTGGTGCAGCGTAAGCGTGCGCGTTTTCTGGCCGGTGAGGGCGCGATCTACCGTGCTCCCGTGCCGGTGGTGGTGGTCGGCAATATCACTGTCGGCGGCACCGGCAAAACCCCGATGATTCTCTGGCTGATTGAGCATTGCCGCTGCCAAGGTTTGCGCGTCGGTGTGGTCAGTCGCGGTTATGGCGCCCAGCCGCCGCAGCTGCCCTGGCGCGTGCAGGCCGATCAGGCCGCCAGCGTGGCCGGCGATGAGCCGCTGCTGATCGTGCAACGCAGCGGCGTGCCGCTGATGATTGATCCTGATCGCGGACGTGCCGTGGCGGCCTTGCTGGCGGCCGAGCCGCTGGACCTGATCCTCAGTGACGACGGCTTGCAGCACTACCGTCTGGCCCGAGACCTGGAACTGGTGCTGATCGATGCCGTGCGCGGTCTTGGCAATCGTCATTGCCTACCTGTCGGCCCGCTGCGTGAGCCGCTCGAGCGTCTGCAGAGTGTCGATGCGCTGCTGTATAACGGCGCGTTGAGCGATCCGCAGGATGGCTACGGCTTTACCCTGCAGCCGCGCACCTTGGTTAACCTGCGCAGTGGCGAGCAGCACCCGCTGAGCTATTTTCCGGCCGGTCAGGCCCTGCATGCGGTCGCCGGTATTGGCAACCCGCAGCGTTTCTTCAACACCCTCGAAGGGCTACACTGGCGGCCTGTTGCGCATGCCTTTGCCGACCATGCGCCGTATAGCGCCGAGCTGCTGAATTTCAGCCCGGCGCTGCCGGTGTTGATGACGGAAAAGGATGCGGTCAAGTGCCGTGCCTTTGCGGCTGACGATTGGTGGTACCTGGCGGTGGATGCCGAGCCTTCGGCCGCGTTTGTCGCCTGGTTTGATCAGCAATTGCAGCGCCTTGTGCCGCGCGCCTGACTGTTCTGATCATTCGGCGGCCTCGTCCGCCTAAGCAGCTGCTTCCTATCAAGGATCTCCCATGGACCCGAAACTACTCGATATTCTCGCCTGCCCACTGTGCAAGGGCCCGCTGAAGCTCGCCGCTGACAAGAGCGAGCTGATCTGCAAGGCCGACGCCCTGGCTTTCCCGGTTCGCGATGGCATCCCGGTGATGCTGGAAACCGAAGCCCGCACCCTCAACGTCGACGAGCGCCTGGACAAGTAAATGAGCACTGCCTTTACCGTTGTGATTCCGGCGCGTTTCGCTTCCAGCCGCCTGCCGGGCAAGCCGCTGCAGGATATTGCCGGCAAACCGATGATTCAGCATGTCTGGGAGCAGGCCTGCAAAAGCAGCGCCCAGCAGGTAGTAGTAGCCACCGACGATGCGCGCATCGTTGAGGCCTGCCACAGCTTTGGCGCGCAGGTGGTGTTGACCCGCGTAGACCACAACTCTGGCACCGACCGCCTGGCTGAAGTGGCCACGGCGCTGGGCCTGGCTGCTGACGCCATCGTGGTCAACGTGCAGGGCGACGAGCCGCTGATTCCGCCAGCGATCATTGATCAGGTAGCGGCCAACCTGGCGGCCAATCCGCAGGCGGCCATCGCCACCCTGGCCGAGCCGATTGAAGATGTGCAGGCGCTATTCAATCCCAACGTGGTCAAGGTGGTCAGCGACAAGACCGGCCTGGCCCTGACCTTCAGCCGTGCGCCACTGGCCTGGGCGCGGGATGCTTTCGCCAAGAACCGTGATGAGCTGCCAGCAGGCGTGCCGTACCGTCGTCACATCGGCATCTACGCCTACCGTGCGCAGTTTCTACATGACTTCGTCGCCTGGGGCCCGTGCTGGCTGGAAGACACCGAGTGCCTGGAGCAGCTGCGCGCGCTCTGGCATGGCGTGCGTATCCATGTCGCCGATGCCCTGCAAGCGCCACCTGCGGGCGTCGACACGCCGGAAGACCTGGAGCGGGTTCGTCGCCTGCTGGGGGCCTGATGCGCGTTCTGTTCGTCTGTCTGGGCAATATATGCCGCTCACCTACGGCTGAAGGTGTGTTGCGCCATAAGCTGCGTGAAGCAGGGCTGGAAGGGCGCATTGAGGTCGATTCGGCTGGCACTGGCGACTGGCATGTGGGCAAGGCGGCAGACATCCGCACGCGCCAGGCCGCGCAGCAGCGTGGCTATGACCTGTCTGAATTGCGCGGTCGGCAGGTCAAGGCGGCGGATTTTCATGCCTTCGACCTGATTCTGGCGATGGATAACAGCAACCTGCACGACCTGCAACAGCTGCGTCCGGGCAATGATGCGGCCGAGCTGGACCTGTTTCTGCGCCGTTATCAGCTGGAGCTGGATGAAGTGCCGGACCCCTATTACGGTGGCGAGGCTGGCTTTGCCCAGGTGCTGGATTTGATTGAGCAGGCTTGTGATGCCCTGGTTATCGAACTCAAGGGGCGTTTATGAGCCTGCAGGTGCGTACTCAGGTATCGCTGAAGCCCTATAACAGCTTTGCGGTCGAGGCCCAGGCCAGCCATTTTGCCGAAGCCGAGAGCGATCAGCAGGTGCGCGAAGCGCTGAGTTATGCGCAAACGCAGCAGTTGCCGCTGTTGTTGCTCGGTGGCGGCAGCAATCTGCTGCTGACGCGTGATGTCGATGCGCTGGTGCTGCGTATGGCCAGTCGCGGTATTCGTGTGCTCAGCGATGACGGCGAGCGTGTTGTGATCGAGGCGGAGGCGGGCGAACCCTGGCATCCATTTGTGCAGTGGACGCTGGCCCAGGGTTTTGCCGGCCTGGAAAACCTCAGCCTGATTCCCGGCACTGTGGGTGCGGCGCCGGTGCAGAATATCGGTGCGTACGGCGTTGAGCTGAAGGATCTGTTTGCTGGGTTGACGGCCTTGGATCGACAGAGTGGCGAGCTGCGTGAGTTTTCTCTGCAGGACTGCGCCTTTGCCTACCGCGATAGCGTGTTCAAGCGCGAAAGCGGGCGCTGGGTCATCCTGCGGGTGCGCTTTACCTTGAGCCGCGCTGCTGCGCTGCATCTGGACTACGGTCCGGTGCGTCAGCGTTTGGAAGAGCAGGGCATCAGTGCCCCGACTGCGCTGGATGTCAGCCAGGCCATCTGCGCCATTCGCAGCGAAAAATTGCCTGACCCGGCTGAGCTAGGCAATGCCGGCAGCTTCTTCAAGAACCCGTTGGTATCGAGTGAGCTGGCGCAACGCTTGCGCGCTGAGCATGCCGATCTGGTGGCTTATGCTCAGGCAGACGGACAGGTCAAACTGGCCGCCGGCTGGTTGATCGAGCGTGCGGGCTGGAAGGGCTTTCGTGAGGGTGATGCAGGTGTGCATCGTCTGCAAGCGCTGGTGCTGGTCAATTACGGCGCAGCCACCGGCGCGCAGTTATTGGCACTGGCGCAGCGTATCCAGGCGGATATCGCCCAGCGTTTTGCGGTGGAGTTGGAGATCGAGCCGAACGTGCTGTAAGGCGTTTGGCGGCAGGCCGCGAGCAGCGTATTGGTCGCGCTGTAATAAAAGCTAGAACGCAAAAGGGGATGCCGAAGCATCCCCTTTTTTATAGCTCGCCATCCCTGGCATCTACCCTGCGGGCCGTCGCTACGCGACGTTAAAAATTGCTCCAGGCAATTTTTTATTGCCTAGCGGATCAGATCTGCGGTTTGACCGCTTCTTTATCCTGCTCGTCAGCTTCTACTTCAGTAAACAGTGAGCTTTGCGGCTCCTGGCTTACTTCTGCTTCTACTTGCGCGGCGGTTTCGGCCTTGGGCTCGACTGCTTCGATGCTCGCAGGTGCTTCGGCTGCAGTTTCAACTACGGATTCGGCAACCACTTCTGCAACCGGCTCTTCAGCTACCGGTGCAGCAGCTTCAACCTGTACGGAGGCAGCTGGTGCTTCGGCGGCTTCGCGGGCCAGACGCTCGGCTTCACGCTGACGACGACGCACTTCGCGCGGATCGTTAGGTGCGCGACCGGTGCTGCTGACGGTGACCGCAGGGGCGGCTTCAACTGCCACAGCCTCAGCCACTGCAACTTCTGCAACCGGCTCGGGAGCGACAACCACGGCTGGCGCTTCAACAACTTCTGCAACCGGGGCTGGCGCTTCTACAACAGCAGGTGTCGCTTCGGCGGCATATACAGGCGCTTCGCGGACTTCGACAGCTGGGCTGCTTACAGCTTCAACAGCTACGGTCTCAACAACGGCTTGTGGCGCTTCAGTGGCAGCGATTTCGCGTGGCTGCTCCTGCTCGACAACTACCGGTGCCGCTTCAGTGGTTGCTTGGGCTGCTTCGCCCGCGCCAGTGATAACGGCGGCGGTCACTGCTGCTGCAACTACTGCGTTGTCGGCATCGGCTGGGGCTTCTGCGCCTTCTTCGCTGCCTTCAATCGGGTTGCCGTTGGCATCGTTCTGGCGCTCGCGACGATTGCTGCGACGACGCTGGCCACGGGAGCGGCGACGTGGGCGATCGCCACCTTCGCTACCTTCCTGCTCATCGTCCTGCAGCGCTTCTTCAGCGTTCAGTACTTCTTCATCGGCGGCTACTGCGGCCTGTTCAGTACGCGGCTGGCGCTCTTCACGCGGAGGGCGCGGCTGGCGCGGTTCGCGTTGTGGGCGTTCGGCACGTACTTCTTCGCTGACCGTTGCGCTATCACCCGGTGCGGCATCCAGTGGCTCACGCAGTTCGCGCGGCTGGCGCTCTTCACGTGGCTTGCGGTCGCGTGGCTGGCGCTCTTCGCGCGGTGGGCGCGACTGACGCACTTCCTGCGGCTCGCGAACTTCTACGACGTCACGCGGGCTGCGTTCTTCGCGCGGTGCGCGATCCTCGCGTGGCGCACGCTCTTCGCGCGGGGCGCGTTCTTCACGCGGTGCACGCTCTTCGCGGGCTGCACGTGGCTGACGCTCTTCACGCGGTGCGCGATCCTCACGTGGACCACGGTCTTCGCGCGGCTTGCGCTCTTCGTTGTTGCGACCACCGCGGCTGCGGTTCTGCTGACGACCGTTGCGGCGCTCATCGCTGCGCTGTGGGCGTTCGCTGGTTTTCTTCTCGACGACAGCAGGCTTTTCTTCTTCCTTGCTGGCGAACAGGCTGACCAGCGACTTGACCAGGCCCTTGAACAGGCTTGGCTCGGCGGCGGCAACTGGCTGCGCGGCTACTGCTTCAACCGGGGTTGGTGCAGTGCGCTGCGGCGCGGTCTTAATTGCGGCTTCCTGGCGAACCAGGGTGCGCGTTGCGGCGGCCTGCTTCTCTTCTTCCACTTCAATGGTCGCCATTTCATAGCTGGATTGAGTGGACTGAGCTTCCGGGCTGTCGTCACGGATGCGGGTGACTTCGAAGTGCGGGGTTTCCAGGTGATCGTTCGGCACGATCACGATGCGTGCACGGGTGCGCAGTTCGGTCTTGGTGATCGAGTTGCGTTTTTCGTTGAGCAGGAAGGCGGCAACTGGAATTGGCACTTGTGCGCGAACTTCAGCGGTGCGGTCTTTCAGGGCTTCTTCTTCGATCAGGCGCAGAATGGCCAGGGACAGCGATTCGACGTCGCGGATGATGCCTTGACCATTGCAGCGTGGGCAGACGATACCGCTGCTTTCGCCCAGGGATGGACGCAGGCGCTGACGCGACATTTCCAGCAGGCCGAAGCGCGAGATGCGACCTACTTGTACGCGGGCGCGGTCGGCTTCCAGGCTTTCACGGACTTTTTCTTCCACGGCGCGTTGGTTCTTCGCCGGGGTCATGTCGATAAAGTCGATAACGATCAGGCCGCCGATGTCACGCAGACGCAGTTGGCGGGCGATTTCTTCGGCCGCTTCCAGGTTGGTCTGCAGGGCAGTTTCTTCGATATCGCTGCCTTTGGTGGCGCGTGCCGAGTTGATGTCGATGGACACCAGGGCTTCGGTCGGGTCAATGACGATGGAGCCGCCGGATGGCAGTTTCACTTCGCGCTGGAAGGCGGTTTCGATCTGGCTTTCGATCTGGAAGCGGTTGAACAGCGGCACGCTGTCTTCGTAGAGCTTGATCTTGCTGGCGTACTGCGGCATCACCTGATTGATGAAACTCAGGGCTTCCTGCTGCGCTTCAATGCTGTCGACCAGTACTTCGCCGATGTCCTGGCGCAGATAGTCGCGGATGGCGCGGATGATCACGTTGCTTTCCTGATAGATCAGGAAGGGCGCGGCGCGGTCCAGCGAGGCTTCTTTGATGGCGGTCCAGAGTTGCAGCAGGTAATCAAGGTCCCACTGCATTTCTTCGCTGGAGCGGCCCAGGCCTGCAGTGCGCACGATCAAACCCATGTCGCTTGGAGCGACCAGGCCGTTCAGCGCTTCACGCAGTTCATTACGCTCTTCGCCTTCGATACGGCGCGAGATGCCACCAGCACGCGGGTTGTTTGGCATCAGCACCAGGTAACGACCGGCGAGGCTGATAAAGGTGGTCAGGGCTGCGCCCTTGTTGCCACGCTCTTCTTTCTCGACCTGAACGATGACTTCCTGGCCTTCCTTGAGCACGTCTTTGATATTGACGCGGCCTTCTGGAGCCTTGCTGAAGTATTCGCGGGAGATTTCTTTGAGCGGGAGAAAGCCGTGGCGCTCAGAGCCGAAGTCGACGAAAGCGGCTTCGAGGCTGGGTTCTACGCGGGTGATTTTACCCTTGTAGATGTTGGATTTTTTCTGCTCACGGGCGCCGGACTCGATGTCCAGGTCGTAGAGTTTCTGCCCATCTACTAGGGCAACACGCAACTCTTCGGGCTGAGTTGCGTTAATCAGCATTCTTTTCATGTAGTACCGTCGGTTTCCGGTGCTGGCGGAAGCGGCGTTCGGCACACACGACTTCAGGGGTCGGTGTCAGGTGCGTCAGGAACGGTCGTAAAGCGTTCCAGTGTCTAGCGGCGGTCAGCCAATTGTGCTGGGCCGCGACGGACGTCTCCTGCTCGCTGTGATAACAGAAAGCACTAAGTCAGGAGGAGGAATCAGCTGTTGGTAGCGGACGAGATGAGGCGTCTTGGTAAAGCGAGCTGCTACGCGGACCAACAGTTGTACATCTCCACCCTACACGTATCGCTGAAACTCGGGTGCCGCTCGCGAAAATCCGCAGCGGGTTAACTATTACCGCAACCGTCCAAAGGGGCAGGTTGCGCATCATGGCTTAAAGGCTTTATTTCCGAGTTATTCACAGCCTTGGAGGCTTTTCTTTCGTTGAATAACCCGTCGGACGGCCTCACGTCCCAAATGGGTTGCGTTGGTTGGGGATGGCAGTTTTGGCGATCATCCGCAAACCAGGCCGCTTTTGGCGGCGTTCCCGACTATAGCAGCAATGATTAAGTGCTTCAATTCCATAAAAAATTGTTATGATTGCGCGATGACAAATCCTTCCCCTCCAACCTCCGGCGTCCAGCTGCTCGAGGTTGCGCCGGAACTTGCCGGCCAACGCATTGATAACTTTCTTCGCACCCAGCTTAAGGGCGTGCCCAAGACTTTGATTTACCGGATTTTGCGTAAAGGCGAAGTGCGCGTGAATAAAGGTCGGATCAAGCCCGAGTACAAGTTGCAGGCCGGTGACATCATTCGCGTACCGCCGCTGCGTTTGGCTGAACGCGATGAGCCCGAGCCGCTGGCTCAGGGGCTTTTGCAGCGCCTTGAGGCTGCAATTGTCTATGAAGACAAGGCGCTTATCGTGCTGAATAAGCCCGCAGGCATTGCTGTGCATGGCGGCAGTGGCCTGAATTACGGGGTTATCGAAGCCTTTCGTCAGTTGCGCCCGGACGCCAAGGACCTGGAGTTGGTGCATCGCTTGGATCGCGACACCTCGGGTCTGCTGATGATTGCCAAGAAACGCAGCATGCTGCGTCACCTGCATGAAGCCTTGCGTGGCGATGGCGTGGATAAGCGCTATATGGCGCTGGTGCGCGGCCACTGGGCTACGGCGAAAAAACAGGTCAATGCGCCGCTGCTTAAGAGCAATCTGCGTTCCGGTGAGCGCATGGTCGAGGTCAATCCTGAAGGTAAGGAGGCCTTGACTATTTTCCGTGTGCTGCGCCGCTTCGGCGAGTTCGCCACCCTGGTCGAGGCCAAGCCGGTGACCGGGCGTACCCACCAGATTCGTGTACATGCGCAGCATGCCGGGCACTGCATTGCCGGTGACAGCAAGTACGGCGATGACGACTTCACCAAGGAAATTCGCGATCTGGGCGGCAAGCGCCTGTTTCTGCATGCCTATGAGTTGGTTGTGCCGCTGCCTGAGGGTGGTCAGCTCAAGCTTGCCGCGCCGGTCGATGAAATGTGGGCGCGAACCCTGGAGCGTCTCGGTGCCTGATTCTCAGATGCGTGATTGTCAGGAGCGTCGCTACCAGCTACTGATCTTCGATTGGGACGGCACCTTGGTTGATTCCATCGGTCGGATCGTTGCGGCGATGCACCTGGCTGCCGATGCCTGTGAGTTGCCGCGCTGCACCGATGATCAGGTGTGCGGCATTATCGGTTTGGGTTTGCCTGAGGCGATTCGTTGCCTGTATCCGGATATGCATGATGCGCTTCGCGCGCAGCGCCTGCGGCAAAGCTACAGCGAAAACTACCTGGCTCTGGAGTCTGAGCCTTCGGCGCTGTTTTATGGTGTGGCCGAAGGCTTGGAAGCGTTTCGTGCGGAGGGCTACCGCCTGGCGGTGGCGACTGGTAAAGGTCGGCATGGCTTGCAGCGGGTGTTGGCGGATCGTGGCTGGCTGGATTATTTCGACTACAGCCGCTGCGCCGATGAAACGGCGAGCAAGCCGGACCCGCTGATGCTGCATGAGATTCTTGCGCAAAGCGGTGTTGTAGCCAGTCAGGCGCTGATGGTCGGTGACTCGTCCTTCGATCTGTTGATGGCACAACGCGCTGGCATGGATTGTGTGGCGGTCGGTTATGGCGCGCAGCCGTTGCAGGCGCTGCGTGCGTGTCAGCCAACACTGGCAATAGAATGTTTTACCGAGTTGCGCGCCTGGCTGGGTCGGCGTGCGTCTAATCAGTCAGTTTGAGGTGGTTTTGCATGGCAGATGAATGGAAAGCGTCGGCAGCGGCTGATGGTGACGGAAAAAGCTGGCAGCTGCTGGAGAAAACTCTGCTGGCCGGTGTGCAGGAGCAGCGGCGCGCGCGGCGCTGGGGGATTTTCTTCAAGCTGCTGACCTTCATTTATATCTTCGGCGCGCTGGCGTTGTTCTCGCCCATGCTGGCGATGAAAAAAGGCGCGACTACCGGCAGTCATACTGCAGTGATCGAAGTGCGCGGGATGATTGCCGATCAGGAGTCGGCCAGTGCCGACAATATCGTCAGCAGTCTGCGTGCGGCGTTTGAGGATGCCAATACCAAAGGTGTGATCCTGCGCATCAATAGCCCGGGCGGCAGTCCGGTGCAGTCGGGCTACATCTATGACGAAATTCGGCGTCTGCGCACCGAATATCCCGCGATCAAGCTGTATGCGGTGATCACTGATCTGGGGGCTTCGGGTGCTTATTACATCGCCAGTGCGGCTGATGAGATCTATGCCGACAAAGCCAGTCTGGTCGGCTCCATCGGTGTAACGGCGGCCACCTTCGGCTTTGTTGGGGTGATGGAGAAGCTGGGTGTGGATCGCCGTGTGTATACCTCTGGTGAGCACAAGGCATTTCTCGACCCGTTCCAGCCACAAAAGGCTGAAGAAACCAAGTTCTGGCAGGGTGTGCTGGAAACCACCCATCGTCAGTTTATTGCCAGCGTTAAGCAGGGGCGCGGCGAGCGCTTGAAGGATGCCGAGCACCCAGAGCTGTTCTCGGGTCTGGTCTGGTCGGGCGAGCAGGCCTTGCAGTTGGGTTTGATCGATGCGCTGGGCAATACCAGCTATGTGGCGCGAGAGGTGGTTGGTGAGAAAAACATTGTTGACTTCACTGTGAAGGAGTCGCCATTTGATCGTTTCGCGAAAACCCTGGGCGCCAGCATGGCTGAGCGTATTGCCCTGTGGATGGGTTTTCAGGGGCCGGCGCTGCGCTAGCGCTTGAGTTTGCTGAAGGCGAGCCCGGTCATTGGTCGGGCTTGTTGCTTTAGGGGATATCGATACCGCTGGCCAGTAGCATGTCTACTAGGCGAATCAGTGGTAGGCCGATCAGGCTGTTGCTGTCACTGCCTTCGGTGTTGCGAAACAGGCTGATGCCCAGGCCTTCGGCCTTGAAGCTGCCGGCGCAGTCGAAGGGTTGTTCGGCGGTCAGGTAGCGCATGATTTGCGCTTCGCTGAGTGGGCGGAAATGCACGGTGAAGGGTATGCAGTCGGTTTGCTGCTGGCCGGTGGCGCTGTTAAGCAGGGTGAGGCCAGTCAGGAAGGTCACGCTATTGCCGCTGGCGGCCAGTAATTGCTCGCGGGCGCGCTCAAGGGTGTGTGGTTTGCCGAGGATCTGCGTGCCGAGTACTGCGACCTGGTCCGAGCCGATGATCAGGTGCTGGGAGTGGGTTGTGCTGAGTGCCTGGGCTTTTTCCAATGACAGGCGGCGCACCAAGGTGTCTGCGTCTTCATCGGGGTGCCGTGTTTCATCGATGTGCGGGGCGCTCCAGGTAAAGGGCAGGCGCAGGCGGGTGAGCAGTTCGCGGCGGTAGGGTGAGCTGGAGGCGAGCACCAGAGGCAGCACGGCGATTTCCTTCTATATAGGAGTTTGCAGAGGGTGGGCGATTCTAGCTGTCGCCCCATATGCTGGACAGGCCGAATTTCCTTTGACAGCGGCGGGTTGCATCCCTAAAATGCGCCGCCTATGTCAAATGGCCCGATTCCACCTCACGTTGATCCGCGCAAATTAGCCGATCGCAGTGCCACCCTCGAAGGTGAGCTGCAACTGTCCGATTTGCAGCGACTCTGCGGCCCGCTTGCCGATAACCAAGGCATGGTGCGTACGAAGTTCTTCTTCGAGCGCGACGAGCGCAATGCTGTAGTTTTTCACAGCGAGCTTGAGGTTGAAGTCAAGATGGTTTGCCAGCGTTGTCTGGAGCTGGTCACTTTGCCGATCCATAGCGCGTGTGATTACGCTGTGGTGAAAGAGGGTGCGAATACCCAGTCAGTGCCGCAAGGCTATGACGTGATTGAGTTGGGTGAAGACCCATTGGATCTGCTGGCGCTGGTTGAGGAGGAGCTTTTGCTTGCCTTGCCCATTGTCCCGGCTCATGACCCTAAAGATTGCCAGCAGCCGACCGGCCTCGAAGAGCCCGAGTCGAGCGAGGACGAGGTAACGCGGTCCAACCCGTTCAGTGTATTGGCGCAGTTAAAGCGTGACCCAAACGTTTAGGAGTTAATTAGTTATGGCTGTTCAGCAGAACA
>Ga0209504_1001752_pt1 | contig 15878 bp, 10 predicted proteins | sample COGITO_mtgs_1005_FD_184791 | JGI IMG/M metagenome (GOLD analysis project Ga0209504, IMG submission 184791) | Pelagic marine microbial communities from North Sea - COGITO_mtgs_100511 (SPAdes) (version 2) | ecosystem: Environmental > Aquatic > Marine > Epipelagic ...
TGATTTCGCCAGAATTTGTCACCCGCAACGCGTTCACGATACCCCAAGGGCTGTTACCTGAGGCAATTACATCGATCTGCTGTGCTGAGAATTCAAGACTCAAGTCACTCGAACTCGCCCCTTCATTGCTGAGCCAAAAACTAGATGAACCAGAAACCGCTAGACCCAGCTGTTGGTGCGAATAGTTCGGCAAGAGGCCGGCTTCGATCTGCGCGCCGTCTGGAGTGCCGTTGTGATCCAGATCCCAGGAAGCATCGTAAATAGCAAAAGTGCCTGTGTCGCCCGTGACTTCGTTGTCGGTGAAAACAAAGGTGCCTTCGCTGGCAGTTGAATAAGTGTAGTCAAAGTATTCGTCCCATGTTAAATCATCTAGGCGTCCGTTACCACTATCCCAAGTGTAGTCATGTAATTCTAGGTCTTCAAAATCCAAAAAAACGAGCTGCGAGTTCGTTTTATAATAGTGGTATTCAACGCCGTAGTTAGGTGCCAAATCACCGTCCCAGTAGGAAACTCTGACAGTATCCGTGAGCTCTGTGGGTTGAGCATCTAAAACGCCTGTTGTAACAAACAACAGCGATAAAATAAAACTAAATCTAACCATATTAAATCTGTACACTCAGAATATATATTGGGCAAGTATTAAGAGCCAAGCCGAACGCTGAAAAAGCGTGTCCGCATTGGTCGATTCCGTCTACGGGTTATCCACTCTGGATGCGGCCATGCCTGCAAAGTGAAGGGAATAGGAGCGCACGTGTCGATTTCAACTGCTCCCTGGCAATGCGCCGCCAAACCTGAACGGGTCGCGGGGTAAACCCGCTCGCTACAATGGCAATCGCAGGGACAGGCGTTACGCCAGATTAAATCGCGGGGTAAACCCGCTCGCTACGCCACCCTAACGACAGATGATTATAAATTGCCCGCAGCAATTGAATCTCAGGCGATCCAGTGCAACCTATGTCTATGTGCCATCGGTCGCTTTCAGCCGATCACAGTCGTATCGCCGCCAATCAAAAGGGCTCACTTGTTCGTGGAATTGTATCTTTGCCATGCCATCAGACTATAAGGACTATTACGCCGTGCTGGGCGTCGAGAAAAATGCCTCGCAGGATGAGATCAAAAAAGGCTTCCGTAAGCTTGCGCGGAAATTTCACCCCGACGTGACGGATAGTTTTAATCAGAAAGCCTCCGACGCCAAATTTAAAGAGGCCAATGAGGCGTACGAAGTGCTCGGCGATCCGCAAAAAAGGAAACACTATGATACGCTAGGTGCCAACTGGCAGCAGGCGGGCGCTCGACCTGCTGGGCCTGGTTTTGGCGGGCAAGGACGTCGCAGTGGTAGTCCGACCAGCGATGGGGTGGAGTTTAACTTTCGCGGCACTGGCTTCAGTGATTTTTTTGAACGATATTTTGCCGGCGGGGAGGGTGCCCGCTACGATGATTTTACCAATCAGGGGCGCTCCGCCCGCGATTTTTCTAGGCGCGGCAACGACGTAGAGGCTGAAATATCAGTTAGCTTCGAAGAAGTCATGCAGGGTGCGAATCGGGACATTTCCTTGTTGAAAACCAATTCGGCGTCTGCAGAAAAAACAACGCACCGTTATCAGGTGAAGATTCCAAAAGGGATCAAGGAGGGCCAGCGCATCCGCCTAGCGGGGCAAGGCGAAGCGGGCGCAGGTGCTGGTTCGGCCGGCGATCTGTTTTTGCGTGTGCGCTATTTTCGGCATCCCTTTCTCCGCAATGAAAATGAAAAGCTTTATTACGATCTCGAGCTGGCACCGTGGGAGGCCGTCCTCGGCACCGCCATCGACATTCAGGTGTTGGACGCAAAAGTAAGAGTGTCGATTCCGCCATCCAGTCAGAATCGTCAGCAATTGCGCCTGCGTGGACTCGGCTTGCCAGACCGACTCGGGAAGCGTGGCGACCTGTATGTAAATCTATCAATCGAGGTGCCTAAGTCCGCGGATGCCGACGAGCGGCAGCATTGGGAAGCGCTGTCGAAATCAAGCACCTTTAATCCTAGGAGAGATTAAAATTATGAAATATCCAATCATTGTGCAGTCAAAAACAACCGTCCATCCGAACAGACTCTACGATCACACGGCTGCCGCACAGCTAGCTGGCGTGAGTGTCCGAGTGTTTCTCATCTACTGGAATCGCGACATCATCGAACCAGCCATGAATACCGGTCGCTACGGCATCTTTTTTAATGACGAGGCCATCTTCACGGTGCGTAAAGCAGAGCAACTGAAGCGCGACTTGGGGGTCAATTATCCAGGCGTGCGCGCAGTCCTTATTTTGCAAAGACGTATAGAGGAACTAACTGCGGAAGTTCGATTTTTGCGGAATTGAATATTACCCTAGCAGCAACGCTTTCCTGCCCCATGCATGCACGCAGCAGGGTATCATGCTGAGGTCGCATCGTGGGCTGTAATGGTAGGGACTGGCTAGCCCCAAAAACCTAATTTAAGTGCTTGCTTGAGCAGCTTGTATTTCTAACGTCATTAAGTAAATTCTGCCGTGATGTCTCAAACCGCAGCTACTCTGATCCTCGTGTCTTTCAAATTCAATCTTATGAAATACGTCCTTACCTTGCTCGCTGTTCTCTCGATTGCCTCTGCGGCCTTTGCCAATACGCCACCCAACCCGCAGGTGCTTTCAGCCGCCATGCGCGATGGCACGACCATTATGGACATCACCTTTCGGGTGGATGATTTAGATGACGCCACGGTTAAGGTGCGCGCCTTGGCCTTTGTCGATGGCGTGCGCTCGTTTGCCAATGTGCTGCGCCCCAGCAGTTTTGTGGAGGGCACGGGCGCCAATCTGGGCGACACGATCCAGAGTAATACCGACCATACGCTCGCCTGGGATGTCGGCGCTGACTGGGACATCGACCTCGGGCAGGTGAAGTTTGAAATCCTCGCGATGGATGGCCGTGGCTTGTTGGCCTTTGATTGGATTACGATTCCGGCTGCGGGTGGTGAGCCGGAGTTGACGATCAGCAAAGATTCGCCGACTAACTCCGCAGTGCTCGATGCGCTATTTTGGCAATATGCGGATGGCGATGCGGGGCTGCTGCTTGAAAACGGCGTGCTGCGCGGAACCGCCGCCAGTGGTATTTTCGCTGGTATCGACTTAGTGAGTGGTGTCGCCACGCAAGTTTACGCCACTCCGTTTGTGCTTAAACAGATGGATTTGGATCCAGCTTTCTCAGGCGAGGTCGCTTATGCAGCCGTCACCGCACGCGCGGGACTGTCTGGTATCGCAGGCTGGCATGCAGCGAATCGCCCCTTTGCAGGAGTCGATATCATCGTCGGCTGGGGAAGAAACACCAGTGGCCAAGCTACCATTCCCGCCGGCCTGAGCGGGGTCACGGCGATTGCCGCGGGAAGAAATTTTAGCCTAGCGCTGAAGGACGACGGCACGGTGGTCGGCTGGGGCGCTAACGGTCAGGGCCAAACCAGTATCCCCGCCGGCCTGAGCGGGGTGACGGCGATTGCCGCGGGAAACAATTTTAGCCTAGCGCTGAAAGACGACGGCACGGTGGTCGGCTGGGGTTCCAACAATTATGGCGAATCCACGCCGCCCGCGGGCCTGAGCGGGGTGACCGCGATTGCCGCGGGGGATTATCACAGCCTAGCGCTGAAAAACGACGGCACGGTGGTCGTCTGGGGGGAGAACGGCCCTTGGGGTACAAACACGCTGCCGCCCGCGGGCTTGAGCGGGGTCACCGCGCTTGCCGCGGGGATCCATAGTCTGGCGCTGAAAGACGACGGCACGGTGGTCGGCTGGGGTCCCAACGATAATTATGGTGCAAGGACGCCGCCCGCGGGCCTGACGGGGGTGACCGCGATTGCCGCGGCGTATTGGCATAGTCTGGCGCTGAAAGACGACGGCACGGTGGTCGGCTGGGGTTCCAACAATTATGGCGAATCCACGCCGCCCGCGGGACTAACGGGGGTGACCGCAATTTCCGCGGGACAAAATTCCAGCCTAGCGCTAAAGGACGACGGCACGGTGGTCGGCTGGGGCGATAACAGCTATGGCCAAATCAGCATCCCCGCCGGCCTGAGCGGGGTCACGGCGATTGCCGCGGGAAGCTATCACAGCCTAGCGCTGAAAGTGGCGGCACCGTAATCGGCTAGTGTTTGGATTTTAAATACCTGTCGTTGAATTTCTAATTATTGATGAAAAAAGCTGGTCTCACCTTGGGGAGCATTTTGCTGTGTGCCGTCGCGCATGCGGCGACGGTGAACCTGATCCAAACCGCGACAAATGACGCGGATGGCTCTACTCTGGGTGCGGTTTTTTCGGATCAATATCTGGAAACCGCGCTAACCTATACCACGGGGACCGCACCTGCCGAATATAGTGGTTACGGCTTCACCCATTGGAGCAACTCCAGCTATCCAGCCACCAGCTATCGCGACGTCTGGGGCCGCTCGCTTAACCCCATCTCCTTCGTGCTGCTGGAGGACACCACCGCCACTGCGCACTACCTGCCCACCACGTGGGATGCCGATGTCGACGGTCTACCAGATTGGTATGAAATCGAATATTTCGGCGATCTCACCCGCACCGCCGCATCCGATGGTGATGGCGACGGCATTCTACTTTCTGCGGAATACGCGGGCGGCACCCACCCACTGTATGGCAACAGTCAGTCCGAAGGTGGCGTGGCCTGGGCCGACTCGGGCTTGGTAGTGGTCAATCTGGCGGGCTATGCTAGCTATACGCTCAGCAGTGAGCCAGCGGGCAGCGTCGATCAGTCGGTAATCGTGCCGCCGGGCACCGTCGTCGCCACTCCGGATCTCTCCGCCAATGCAACCTTTGGCTACTGGACGCTGGACGGCGTGCGCCAACAGGATGCTTGGGGCGTGGCTTACCCACAAATCAGTTTTACAGTCGAGTCGACCGATCGCGTGGCAGTGGCCTATCTCTTTGCTGGTGATAGCGACAGCGACGGGGTGGACGACGCCTACGAACAGTATATCTACGGCAGCTTAGCCAACGATGGCAATTCGGACACAGACGGCGACGGCATCACGCTGCTGGCCGAATTTACTGGTGGCACCAATCCGCTCTACGCGAACGCGCATCAGGAGGGTGGCGTGGCATGGGCCGACTCGGCGATGGTCACCGTCAACTTGGCGGGCTTCTCCCGTTATACACTCAGCAGCCTGCCGGCCGGCAGCGTCGATGTGAGCGCGATCGTGCCCGACGGCACCACGATCACCACACCAAACATGACGCAGGCCAGCTTCGGCTATTGGGAGTTGGATGGTGTGCGGCAGCAGGATGCCTGGGGCGTCGCCCTGCGTGAACTTTCTTTCATAGTGGATGGCGTCGATCGTAGCGCGGTGGCGCATCTGTTTGCCACCGACAGCGACGCGGATGGTATCAACGATGGCTTTGAGCAGTATCACTACGGCACCCTCGCGAACGCTGCCGATTCGGATAGCGATGGAGATGGGCTCACGCTGCTCGCTGAATACACGGCCGGCACCAACCCGCTGTATGGCAACAGCTCGACCGCAGGCGGTGTGGCATGGCACGACTCGGCTCTGGTGGTGGTCAACTTGCAGCCCTTTGAGCGGCTGGAAAACATTTTGGTGGACGGCATCCTCGATGGATTCTTTTCACCCGCTCCGTCCCTACCTACGGGGATCGATGTCGGCGACTATGCGGCACTCGCGGCATGCGACTGGGATGGCGACGGCGATATGGATCTGTTCGTCGCGCATGAGGCGGGGCTGCGCATCTGGGAAAATATCGGCACCGCCAATAACCCCAACTTCCACGAGCTCACGACTGGCTTTAGCGGCCTCTCGTCTTACATCGCTGGGCTGAATCGCCCGCGGATCGCAGGTGGCGATTGGAATGGCGACGGCTACGGCGATCTGGTGATCGGTGGTGCAACAGGCACCCTACGTCTGATCGCATCTGCGGGTGCCTGGGCGGCCGATGGCTCGGGCACCGATCTGGTGACCGGCTCGACCTCGGCACTGCCCGCGCTGGGCGATATGGATGGAGATGGGTTGGACGATCTACTGGTGCTGCTCGCGGATGGCACCGTGCGCCTCTATCAGAACGACGCCACGTCGATTCCGTTTACCGGTGCAGGCACAGACAACTTCCTCGGTATCGCGACGACCGATGCCAGTAGCATGGCGACCGGCGACATCAATCAAGATGGCCTGACCGATGTGCTAGTGGCGGACAATCAAGGGCGTATTTGGGAGTTTCTGCAAAACCCTGACAGTAGCTTTTTACTCGTGAGTAAGGTCTGGGGCGGGAGCAGTGCGGGCTTTGCCTCGGGGCTTGCGATTGCGATTCTCGACCTCGAAGCCGATGGCGACATCGACCTCATCGGCGGACTCGCCAACGGCGGGATGATCGCCCTGCGCGATCCGAGCGTGGGCCGCCCGAGTGGCTTGGTCGCGACGCCCGGCGCGGACTCTATTCTGCTAAATTGGAACGCCAGCGCGCAGTCCCGCATCCGCGGCTACTACCTCTACCGTGGCGATGTCGTCGAAGGCCCTTTTGCGAATCTGGCACAGAGCATCATCCCGCTGCCCCGCTACACAGACGCTACGGTCACACCCGGAGCGGGCTATTTCTACTATGCGACAGCGATCAGCCGCTTCTTCCTGCCTGGTAATTCGGAGCCCCGCATGCTGGAAAGCTTGCCCTCGGACTTCGCCACTGTGTCTGCTGGTGAAGTCACGCTTTCGCTGAGGCCGATCCGCGGCAAACCCTCCAAGTATGTTCGCGTAAAACTCGCGATTGATAATGCTTTGGGTATTCGGGGAGACGGCTTGCAGATCGAAGTGCTTTACGATCCGGCGGTGATCGTGCCAGCGGCTCAGGCCGATTCGAGTAAGGAATCTGTCATCAGCACGGGGCTGTCGCGCAATCTCGTCTTTAGCGATAATGGAGCAAGCGCGAGCGGCACTTTGATTATCAACGGCAGTGCCGGAAGTCTCGAAGCGGGCTCGGGCAAACTCTTCACGTTACAGTTTAAAGTCGCCGCTGCCGCGACGCTGGGTACACAGACAAGCATCGCGATCAACAGCGGTACAATGTTCTCCATAGAGGGCGATCCAGTCACAGTTCTGATCGACGGGCCCACTACGCTCGAAATCGAGAACGATTACATCCCAGGAGATATGAATGGCGATGGCATCCTGAACAAAGACGATGAAGACCTAATCAAATATTTCATGAAGCCCAAATCACCCACACCCTCGCCGGAGCAATTACAGGCGGGCGATCTGAATGGAGATGGCGAAATCAACCCACAAGACTTGGTCCTATTCAAGCGGCTGCTACGCGGTCTCGACTAGACTTGCCGACGGTACATATTTAAATCAAAGCAACATGAAACGTTCACACAAATTACTTCAAATACGCCACGCAGTATGGGCTGCGGCAGCTGCGTTGATTTGTGTCTCGTCGCTACGGGCTACCACTTACGAGTTATCCCTGCCTCAGTACCAAGCCAATGCAGGGCAGACCATTCGCGTGCCGATCAGGCTAAACGATGCAACTGGCTTGGCTCGTGTACGTATCCAGATCAACTTCGACGAACAGGTCGCGGAGTTTGTGCAATTAGTCGAAGGCGCGCTCGGCAGTGACTTCGACTTAGTCGCGACTCAAGAGCAAGGAGTGCTGACGATTGATGGGACCCGTGCCGAAGCACTCACGGCAGGGAACGGTGTACTGGCATGGATCGACTTCGAGTTGAACCCAGGCGCGACCACTGAGGCCTACACCGATCTGGCGGTGGCGCAGTTCGATGCAGGTGATGAGACTGGCGTTACCGATCTAGCAGCCTCCAATGCCTTAGAAATCATCCACGGCTCAATTACACTGACGATTAATCCGAATATCGATAACAGCGGCAATCGTCTGCCCGATTGGTGGGAGGTGGGGCATGGCCTCGACCCTTACACCACGCTAGCTGAGCAAGATGATGAAGGCGATGGCCTAAGTCTTCTCGCGGAATATGCTTTCGGCGGCAACCCCTGGGTAAATGATGCGGCGAGTCTTCGCGGAAATATTCATTTCAATGCCTCCGACTATTTGCTCTTTTCCTTTCGCCGCCGCACTGACGACGCTAGCTTAACCTATACTGTGTGGGAATCTGGAGATTTGACTAACTGGACTCAAGTTGATCAGAACGCTCGAATGTCTGGTGCGCCCGTCAACCTCGGAGGGAACGTAGAAGAAGTGAATATACGCAGCGCTAAGCCGATGAGTGATCCGACCGTTGCAACACAGTTATTCATGCGGCTTGAGGTTGAGCGATAGCGCCGAGGTACGTTGCCCAGATCAGGCGTGTCGTGGGATTTTTAGGGACATGATATTTTTAGGGACAGGCTAAAATAAAAATCGCTGACCTGAGTATCTTATTACGGCTGATTTCTCGCATCATACTGCCCAACTCTTCAATTTTTCAAGCTGTACTGAGGGCAGTTATCGTGAATCTTTATATGAGGCTTCTCGCTCCGCTCGGATGTGCGTTCGACCGCTTTTATTCTCATCCCTTATATCTTCATTTGGCAAGTTCGGCGGCAGGGGGATTCCAGTTCCCTTCGAGTATTTCCCAGCCGGGAAGATAAAGCCGAACAATGTAGTTCCACCCCTCTGTTATCGGCAGAAAGTTCGTCTGGTCGGGGCTCCCACCAAAGCGGATCGTCGTTGTGCCATCGTCGTTCTTCTTTCCAGTGACGTTGTTCACTGAATAGGCGTTGTGCTTGTTTGGAGTGAAAAACCCTTCCTTATTGTAGACGGTGACCGACCAGAAGGCTTGCACCGGCACATCTTTAGGCATCGTGAGCGTGTATGCCGTTTTCCCATCGTTTTGCTCGGGCACCACGTTTACATACTTGGCACCGCTCGGCGGATTGCCCCCCCAGCCAAGAGCTGTGGCCGCCAAGTGAGCGATCGGGTCAACGCGACCCCTAGCGCCCATCCCTGCCGAGAAATCGCTCAGCTTCGAGGTAAGCACGTTGATGTCCTTCCGAGTTTGCACCAGTGATTCCTCGTCCCAGTCCGGCAGGTCTAGATTTCCAGGCGAGGCCTGCTTGACCTTGATCGCGTCCTGAAGCGCATGCGCTGCTTTTACGTCGTCAGGATCGTTGGGATCGACAAAGGTTCGGAACAGAACAAGAGCATATCGCGTTCTTACACTATCCAGAGTGAGTGTGACCTCCCCAGGGCCGTTCTTCAGGACTGGATTGTAGTTGTTTTGGTCAACGACCAACAGAGACTGGAAACGATCCGGCGAGTCTGGCTTCGTGATGGTCACCGGGGAGATGAGATCGAACACGCCCATAGAGTAGAGCGTGTCGCGGTTCCCGCGAATCGTGGTCTGATTCTCAACGGAGTAGACCTCCCGCATTTGCAGCATCTTGCCGACTCCGCCAGCTTTCGCCGCGTAGCCACTAAATTGCAAGTCGCTCTCTGCACGAGTGTAGTTCTCAATTGTGACAGGTATTTTGTCGGCGTAGACCGAGAGGAGCGACAGGGATAGCAGTGTCGCCAGGGCAAGTGGAATGGTTTTCATAATGCTTATTCTTTATATTGGTTTGGTTTGTTCCGCCCCGATACTGGAGGCAGGTCTCAAGTGATATTCCAAAAAGAACAAGAGTAGTTCGGCGGTGTTGTTAATACCGTCGGCCCATTGATACCCTTCGTGGTAGGTCAGCTAAAACAGATTTTTTAAACTTATTTCGACAATAGCATAGTTGTTAGGAAAGAAAAGCTGTGGCAGGTTTTTCTTGCGTTAGATATATCAACTTCCAACAAGAGCTGAGAAACTAGATGGGGCCAACCAATCAACCACCAAAAACCTGCCCTGAAGTATGGCGACAGCACGGCTGACCGCTTCATTCACAGTGAGCCGATGCAGTCTGGCAAAGAAAACGCCACCCCAGACAGGTGTGCGAGACTCCGCCCCACACAAGGGGAAGCCTCACACTTTTTTTAACCTCCAGGGGATTAAATAGTTGGAAAGGTTTCTAGGCAGAAGCCAACAGCTTCCTCAGCCTTGCTGATGGTAGTCTTCGTCAGCTTGCCGTTAATCAGCCTGAGTTGTCGAGTAGCCCGCTCAGCTGAGCCAGTGCGGCGCTGGCAGGCTTGAGTACCTTGCGTTGTATTCCATGCTGTTTGTCAGAGTGGTATTTTTAGGGACAGGCTAAAGTGGTTTTTTAAGTGGTTTTTTAGGGACAGGCTAAAATAAAAATCGCTGAACTGAGTATCTTATTCGGTCTGATTGCTCGCGTCATGCTGCCCGACTCTTCAATTTTTCAAGCTGTACTGAGGGCAGTTAGCGTGAATCTTTATATGAGGGTGGTCGCTCCGCTCAGATGTGCGTTTGACCCCATATATTGTCCCTTTGTATGGTCCTTTAAATTTCAGGGGTGAAATGGGTTCGGGCTTCGCCCAGTCGGCTCAATTGGAAATGTTAGAGGATAGGACTAGTCCCGAAGGACTAATTTAACTTCTTGTGTGACGCTATAATCTTAACAGTGTTATTCATACGCTTTATGGTGTGCGGCTGACTGAAAATATGGCATAACATGCTATATTTGGTGTAGTAATCGACATTCAAACCTCTTATGTTGGTAATGCTGGCAACTTAGCGGATCGCACGGGCTATGCGGCGGTAAACTGGGGCTACCACGTCGGCATACCTTCTTAAAAAAAAAGCATGATCATATTAAATTTAACTAAGCTTCGCGCAGTGGCGATGGTGAACGGCTGGAGCGATCAGTGGAGATATTCGATCAACGGAACAATTGCCACCGAACCCGTGAAAATTGTAGAAGTCCCCCGCGAAGGCACTGTCTTCGTTTCAAACGCCAATAATCCCGACACTGCTGAAGCGGCATGGATCTGCTTTAGATACCCAGGTTACAAATCACCCGAAGAAATCGCAGAAGCCGAAGAAGCCAGACGTCGTCTGACTTCAAGCTTATCGCGGTGCTGGTCGGGGTATGAGCCGAGGACTTAGGTAACAAATCTTCTAAGGACATCGGTAACACTCCAAGTTGACGTTTTTAAATGGTCGGGCCGACAGGATTGCTTCGCCCTCTACGCATTCCTGATTCGCAACGTTCGTTGCTGGAATGCTTCGTTAAACCTGCTGGTTCGCAGGTCCAAACCGCTGGCGGCCAGCACCCACAAAAAAACGCCAACAAGTTGACGTTTTTTAAATGGTCGGGCCGACAGGATTGCTTCGCCCTCTACGCATTCCTGATTCGCAACATTCGTTGCTGGAATGCTTCGTTAAACCTGCTGGTTCGCAGGTCCAAACCGCTGGCGGCCAGCACCCATAAAAAAACGCCAACAAGTTGGCGTTTTTTAAATGGTCGGGCCGACAGGATTTGAACCTGCGACCCCTTCACCCCCAGCGAAGTGCGCTACCAGACTGCGCTACGGCCCGACTCAGAAAAGGCGAAAAATGGCGCAGTTGATGAATGGGTCAAGCCTTTATCGGATTCCTATGGCGTTTCGGATATCTCGACGCGTAGGAAAGCTTTGTCAGTGGCAGAAATCGGATCGACCAAACGATAGGTGTAGCGATCAAAGCCTCCAGATTCTGAAACAATACTGATCAGTTCGACTTCGCTGCTCAGGCTGCTCCAAGTTCCATTTAAGTCAGTGACGGTTTCGACTGTGTAGGTGAGGCCGTTTTCGAACTCCGGCTTGCGGTAGCTGATTTGTAAATAGCTCTGGCCGTTGTCTTCAATAGTTTCGCTGATTGGGAGTATATCAAGGTCTTGTGCTTCTGGATCACCGCCAAAGGCTTGTTCGAGTAAGTTTTTAATGCCATCCGCGTCTGGGTCGTCGTCGGCATCGCGCTGATCGACTGGCGTGCTGGCAGTAAATGAGGCGGAACTCCAGAGGCTGTAGTCTTGATAGAGTTCGCTGCGCCAGGCTAGGGCGTATTCGGTGCTGGTTGAACTGCTGGATGCGACGGTTAAGGTGTAGCTGTCACTGACGAGAGCATTGCTGCTATCACGCCAGATATGTTCGATGTTATCGACAGGACTGTCGCTGGATTGCGAAACTGCTCCAGTCAGCGAAAGTGAAAGGTTGGCGAGGCTTGGGGTGTATGTGATTGTTTTGAATGGCCCTCCTCCTGTTTCTGTCCGTGTAACGTCTCGGTTCCATGTGATTAGGGCGGAGAGGTTTCGTAGCTCGAATCCTGCGGGGACGTTGATGGTGTATGTTTCACTACTGCTATTGGATACGCTGCTTAGATTCCACCCGCGTTCATCCACCATGCTGCTGGTTGTTTGTTGTCCTGCTTGTTGGATGAAATGATTTTCATAGACGTCTAGTTGGCCCGCGCCATACACATCATCGATTGGGCTGGTTATTACATCATCGATTGGGTTGGTTGTTTGATCCCAGCTGGGGAATGGGGACTTGTTCGCACCCGCCAGTAGGATAGCTTTAAGGGTCAGCTGGTCTTTGGCGTTATCGTCGTTTCCTGCGCTTTCGATTAGAAGTGCGGCTGCGGCAGTTACGTGTGGAGTGGCGTAGCTAGTCAGGTTACTATCGGAGACGATTTCTGGTTTTGTGCGTCCTGCGGTATCGTTGACTGTGCCGCCTCGACTGTGTTCGCCGTTACTGAGTCCTACGGTGATGCCATTATACATGCTACCATAGATGGTGGGGACGGTTGTGCCACTGCCGTTGTTGAGCCCTGCGATTGGAAGAAAGCCATCTCGATCGACGGCATAATCCATTTTTAAGGTGTAGGCGCTACTGGGTGCGTTGCCAATATAGCTGTGGTTCTGAAGTGGGTTGTTTTCGGTGCTTGGAGTTCCTGTGGTGCCCCATCCGTTGTTGTTGAGGAAGTCATCCGCCTGATAGCCGTCAATTTGTGTAATTCCAATGGCGATGCCTGTCGTGTTTCCGTAGAGATTTTTACCTACAGTGGTTGCATGGCCAAGGCTCCCGCTTGCGCCTGACCGAGCGGTTATCGTTTTTCCTGAAAACTCTGAATTATTAATATCTGCAAGATAGTTACTTACAGTTCCGGCTTCAACTTGAGTGACACTGACACCTGATCCAGTGGGCACCGAGATTCCACGCAGGTTCAATTCATTCGCTAGTTCTGTGTGGCGGATAGTATCTTTGTAGGCGCCGAAAGCAGCGGATGTTAGCAATAGAAGGCTAACGTATAGGAGTCTAGAGGATATAAGCATTTGGAGGGTGCGCTAAAAGTTGGGCTACTGCTCATGGTGCCTGTTTGGGTCGATTCTTCAACTCTATAACCATCAGGGAATTGTAAGTCAGGGGGCGTTGTTTTGGGGCGGTTGCATTTATTTGGGTAGCGATGGCTGCCTGAGCTGTCCGTGGCCCGACACAAAAACGGCCCGTCGATGCAGACGGGCCGTTGGTGCAAATTGATGCTGGTTGGGCTAGTCGCGGTTGCCGATCAGCATATAGAGTAACCAACCGAGGCTCGAGACGAAGGCGGCGACATAGGTGTAGGCGGCGGCGTCGAGCGTTTTGTTGACGCCGACCATCTCATCTTGATCGACGATGCCGAGGCCGACGAGTTGCGCTTTCGCGCGTTTACTGGCGTCGAATTCGACGGGCAGGGTGACCAGCTGAAAGACGGTCAGGATCAAATAAATGCCGATACCGAGGTTGATCAGCATGGGACTGTGAAACAGGAAGAAGCCGCCGAGCATGACGAAGGGCAGTGCTTGCGAGGCGATACTGGTGACGGGTACCAGTGTCATGCGCAAGTTGAGCGGCGCATAGGCCTGCGCATGCTGGATCGCGTGGCCGGCTTCGTGGGCGGAGACGCCGAGTGCGGCGAGGCTGGAGCCGTGATAGTTGTCTTGGCTGAGAGCGAGGCGCTTATTGGTCGGATCGTAGTGATCGGTCAGCGTGCCGTGGCACTCGACGATCTCGACGTCGTAGATGCCCGCGCTTTCCATGACCGCCTGGGCGGCTTCGCGGCCGGTGATGCGTCCACGCGAGGGCACTTGCACATATTTGCCGTAAGCGCTTTTGACTTTCATTTGCGCCCAAAGGCCGATGGCAATAGGAATGAGAATGAGTAGGATGAAGTTCATAGTTCAATAGATATAAAAGATCTAAGATCCATCAATAGCAATTTCTGTTCCGTTAAATCGTTCGGCTGGATTAGACCTGCTAAATTTTGAATAAGCGCTGGAATAAAAGACCGAGTGCTGGTATCTTATCAGTCCAACCATTCAATATAAATACTATGAAATTTCAAAAAATACTCTCATTATTCTGTGTCGTTGTTCTCGGTCTAGCTGCGTCGGCCTCAGCTGCGGGTGACGGATGGATGACTGATTTCGAAGCGGCTCAAGTTAAAGCGAAGGCTGAAAACAAGCCGATGCTGCTTGATTTTACCGGCTCTGACTGGTGCGGGTGGTGTATCAAACTGGATAAAGAGGTGTTTGGTGAAGCCGCATTTAAGGACTATGCCGCGGCTGAGTTGGTGTTGGTTGAGCTCGATTTTCCACGGGGTAAAGGGCAGTCCGCTGAGTTGAAGGCTCAAAATGAAGCGCTGGCGAAGCAGTACGGCGTTCGCGGCTTTCCGACAATTCTGGTCTTGTCGCCGGATGGCGAGCTGATCGAGAAAACCGGCTATCAGCGTGGCGGACCTGAGGCTTATGTGGAGCACATCAAAGGTATATTAGCAAAATAGTTGGTCCCCTCAGATTATTTTCTAAACCGCACGTTCCTTTTGGGGCGTGCGGTTTTTTTAGGTTCATCGTCACTGTCGGAGAATGGTAATTCTAAGGAGTGAGGGCGACTCGCCCTCATTAACATCAACATCGGCTCAACGTGGGCGAGTCGCCCTCATTAACATCAACATCGGCTCAACGTGGGCGAGTCGCCCTCATTTACATCAACATCGGCTCAACGTGGGCGACTCGCCCTCATTTACATCAACATCGGCTCAACGTGGGCGACTCGCCCTCATTAACATCAACATCGGCTCAACGTGGGCGAGTCGCCCACACTCCTATAACTGTCTACATCTAACCTTCGACTGGATTAGATATGAGATTGCATGGTGCCTGCGCACTTCCATTGTGGTCGCATGCAAAAACAACAAGCGTTGGTCATGTGGATCATTTGGTTCGTCTTTTTACAGATGGCTTTTGCCTATCATTTTGTGTTGGAAGATGGTTTTCCTTCGGGCGACAATGCCGCTGAGCCGATGGCGAGCTGGCTTTGGGTGCTGTGCTTGTTGCCGATTATCCTCGCGACAATAGTGCGTTGGTGGGTGATCCCTAAATTAAAGGATCAAAAGCAGATGTTGAGCGCGCTGATTGTCGGCCTCGCATTGACGGAAGCGTCGATCTTGTTCGAGTTGTTTCAGATCGGCTCAGATTACCCGCAAAATCAGATCGCGGTATTGATGGTCGCGGTGTTCAGTTTGATTCAGTTCGCGCCGATTTATGCCACCCCGGGGGTGGATGTTGAGAGTTGAGGGTGAGAGTGGGCGTCTGTTTAGCTGCGCTCAAAAATCGCTGCGTTCGGGGTGTCGCGCTTGGGCCGGCCGAAACGGCGCACGATTTTCCAGCCCGCGATCTCGGGATTGAGGTTGCCTGGCAGCTCGAGGATGACGCGGGCGTCAGGGCTGGCGAGTTCATCGGCTTTGGCAAAGATGCGTGCTAAGTTGGCTTCGATATTGTCGTAGGGTGGGTCGATGAAAATCAACTCTGCGCGCTCGCCGCCGGCGGTGCGTGCATACAGATCGCGGGCGATGGTGTTGACCGCGCTCTGGGCGAGTCCACAGCATTTCAGCACGGCCTGCTGGTTCTTCTTCATACAGGCGAGGGCCTGCTTATCGATTTCGTAAAACG
>Ga0209504_1001760_pt1 | contig 15805 bp, 12 predicted proteins | sample COGITO_mtgs_1005_FD_184791 | JGI IMG/M metagenome (GOLD analysis project Ga0209504, IMG submission 184791) | Pelagic marine microbial communities from North Sea - COGITO_mtgs_100511 (SPAdes) (version 2) | ecosystem: Environmental > Aquatic > Marine > Epipelagic ...
ATAGATGCGATCGCGCTCGGCTTTAATCTTCCACAGCTCTTCGTGGCCCATGATCACGGTGTCGATCACCGTGAACTCTTCGTAGGCGAACTGATCCTGGCGCAACTTACCCAGGCGCACGTTCGGTTCCAGCATCACCTGGCCACCGGATGGCTCCAGATCATCACCGAGAATTTTCATAAAAGTCGACTTGCCGCAGCCGTTAGCCCCGATCAGGCCATAACGGTTGCCGCCGCCAAACTTGACGGACACGTTCTCGAACAGCGGCTTGGCGCCGAATTGCATGGTGATATTAGCGGTGGAGATCACGAATCTTGGTCCAGTTGAGCGGGCGCACGGGCGCGAAAGGGGCGCGATTGTAGCGGGTTACGACCATAAAAGGCAGCAGATGGGACCGGCGGACGGCATCGGAGTGTTTATCGATGAGCAAGGCGGGTGGACGGATAAGCGGCTTGAGCTGCATGAATGCGGCATCTGCTGTGCGTTTGGCGGAGTGCCAGCTGGGCCGGGCGATTATTTAATAGCCCATGCGTTCGCTCTGGTGCCTGGCGTGCACGGCACAATTACAGCCAGTTCGGCCATGGACGTTTGCGTGTCCATGGCCGGTCTTGTGCGGGTGCGATGGGTATCGCGATGCTCCACCCATCCTACGAGCTGGCAGGCAGTGTTTGGCCTAGCGTGCAGCGGTGACTTCATTGAACTTGATCACCCGCTCGTAGTTATCCAAGCCTTGAAGCACCAGCTTGACCGAGGGGATGGTGCTCAGGTCATTGCGTGTTTGCTTGAAGATCAAGGTGACCTTGGTGTTGAGGTTACGCACCAACTCGATAGAGCCGTATTTCAGTTCTTCATTGCCCACCAGGGTTTTTTCCAGGCGCAGGTTATTGCCATCGGGCTCGAACACCGCGCTCACGCTGCGTACCTGCACTTCGCGGTCTTTGTTGGTGCTGTTGAACTCGAACACGCAAGAGGGTGTTTGCGCGATGAAGTTGCAGTTCACCAGGCTAATGCGCACGTTATCGACCATCTCTATGCGCTTGCCAAACAGTGTTGGGCTGTCGTTTTCGACCACGCGCTCTTGCGCCTTGGCGAACTCGAAGGAGGGTTTGGCGTACTCCATACCAATCACAAAGAAGCCCGCCGACAGGCCCGCCGCCAAGATGAAATTGACCATGCGCCGGGGGATGGTGGGCAGGCGCCAGGCAAAGATGGCGATCATCATGGCCATCATGAACACGAAGGCGGCAAAAAAGGACAAGAAGTTCTTCCAGTTAACAATCCCCAGCCCAAAGATCGAAGGGTCCGGGAATACATACGTCACGATTGCCCAGCAAATGCCGATCACGCTGGATAAAGCCCCCATCATCCAGGCCATCAGTTTTGCCGGTGTGCTCTTGCTATTGGCTTCCATAGTCACGTTTTTACTTCCTGTTGTGGTCAGTGTGTTGGGTTAAGTGGGCGTCTTCTGCGCCCTAATGCTGTGCATCGTTGTTGCGGTGAAGGGGTTACGCACATCGCCTGCTGCGCTTGGCCTTGGGCGTGGCAGCGCGTTGCGTTTTGCGGCGTAGGGTGGAAAACCGCAAAGCGTTTTCCACCGGTTGGCCGCGTTGTGGCCAGTGGTGGGCCATGTTGCAATTACCTTGCGGTGGGCAATGCTGCGCAGTTGCCCACCCTAGGGTTTTTTACCGCGTTTGGTTTTGGGTGCGGCGGCGCGTTGGGTTTGGATGCGTGCGAGTAACACGCTGGCCGGTTCGTCGCTGGGGTCTTGCGGCACCAGTTCGCCTCTAAAAGCTTTGGCGAGGATACTTTGGGTCAGGTGGTTGACGCGCGCTTGGGCGGTTTTGATTTTGGCTTCGAGTTGGTCGGTGAAGGCGAACAGTTGCTCGACGCGGCGGACTATTTCGGCTTGCTCTTCGAGTGGAGCAAACGGAATAGCCAGAACTTTCATATCAGTCAAATGAAGGTTTTTAATGGCGCTACCAACAATTCGGCTAGACACATCGATTCCGTCAACCCATTTCATTAAGGCTATGTTGATGAAGTGCATATTCACTAGCATTGAGGCAGGCTTTATTAGAGCTACGCTAACGAATAATGAGAATTCAATGGTTCTAGGAATTATTGCTGTCCTGCCAATCGTTCCGCTTTTGGTAATTAGCAAGTCACCTTTTTCAGGGTGGCAACGCTTGCAAAGTTCAGCGTGCTCTTCAGTGGTTATGAACTTTGTATTGGTGAAGTCGATAACACCATAACGGATGTCTTTGACAGAAATGAATGGAACTCCGTGATCCATATAAGTAGGCGTGTGATGCGTGCCATCGACAATTTTGGCTGCAAGCGAATCAAGTGAAACCCAGCGCCAAGTGTCTGGGATTTCATATTCTTCATTTGTTAGATGGCTTGCCGGTACCTTCTTGGACTTTGACGATAATGAGCGATCGCTCAATATTTTATTTATCTGTGCGCTTAGGTCGATTCTTGTATTTTCTGCACGCCAGTCGGCGGTTAGCCTGCCGGAAACCGCAGCGGCGAGGACGGATTGGCGGAAGCGTTTGAGCAGCGCGGGAATGGCGTCGATGCGGGCTTTGAGGGTGTCGACTTGGGCCAGCAGTTCATCGAGTTTTTGGGCGATGCGGGTTTGTTCGGCGGATGGTGGCAAAGGCAACGGAAAAGCTTCGAGCTTCTCCGTATCAATACTTTGTACGGTTGTTCCGCCTTTGGCGCATGCCGAAAGTATTTCCTGCCCAAAGCTCTTGAGCATGTAAAACGATAATTTCGGTGATATGCCTTCGTTTGGCCTCAGGACTTTGATGTCTTGGTTGACCGTCATATCTGCGCCCGTTAGTGCAACCGGAAACGTGTGTTGAAGAATCCCGCTACGGGTTACCATTAATACCGATCCGGTCTGATATAGCACCATCCCGGCTTTATCCATCGCAGTTTGCGAAATCTTGTCTTCGGAGTCATTCAGTAGATCTTTCTTCATGTCTTTGGGCGATACCCAGGGAACATCGGAGCTCGACCAGAAATCGGAATTAGCTTTTGACGGAGTTTTACCCCCGGACAAGCCGCCTAGACTCTTTAAAGAAAAGTGAGTCCAGCCAGCAGGCAATTCGCCACTCATTCCTCACTCCCCTCAACCACCGCCAAGCCCATCACTTGCGCCATCAACTGCTTCTGCGCTGCTACTTCATCACCCGCGCCCAGCGCCTTCATCAACTCTTCCAGCTCATGCAGGGCCTCGGTCAGTTCGGCCATGGCTTCACCGGCCAGCACTTCCGGTGCGGGCAGGTCTGCCGCATCCATACTGTCGGCATCCTTAAGCCAACTGATATCCAGCGAATCGCCGCGCTCGCGTATCTGCTCGCGGCTAAATACGCGAAAGCGGCTGAGTTCGCCGATGCCTTCGACATTCTCGGCGCGCGGGCTGTTGCCGTTGGCGTCCGAACCGTAGGCATCCTCAAAGGGCTTTAGGTGGCCGGGGCCGAAGGGCGTGCGTTTGCCGAAGCTGGGCATATTGCTGCGCAGGTCATACACCCACACGCGCTGGGTGCAGCCGTGTTCCTGGCGCGGGTTAGCCTGGGTGCCTTTTTGGAAGAACAGCACGTTGGTCTTCACGCCCTGGGCGTAGAAGATGCCGGTGGGCAGCCGGAGGATGGTGTGCAGGTTGCATTTGTCCAGCAGGTCGCGGCGCACTTCGGTGCCGACGCCGGCTTCAAACAGTACGTTGTCGGGCAGGACCACGGCGGCGCGGCCACCGGGTTTGAGGCCACGGTAAATGTGCTGCAAAAAAGCCAGCTGTTTGTTGCTGGTTTTATAGGTGAGGTCGTCGCGGGTCGGGCCGCCGCCGCCTTTGGAGGTGCCGAACGGCGGGTTGGAGAGAATCATATCGACCTTGGGCAGGCCGGCCCCTGTTTGGCCGAGGGCGTTGCCCAGGTGCACCACGCCTTCTTCATCACCCTCCATGCCGTGCAGCAGGGTGTTCATTAGGGCCAGACGACGAGTACCGGTGACCAGTTCGATGCCAACAAAGGCCTGGTTGCGCTGGAAGGTCCGCTCGCGCTCGTTGAGTTCGTAATGGTCGTCGGTGTGGCGTTTGATATAGGCGTCGGCGGCAATCAAAAAACCGGCGGTGCCGGCGGCCGGGTCCTGGATGGTTTCACCCGGCTGCGGCTGAATGCAGTTGATGATGCTGTCGATCAGCGGGCGCGGGGTGAAGTACTGGCCCGCGCCGGATTTGGTTTCGGTGGCGTTCTTTTCCAGCAGGCCTTCGTACAGATCGCCGAGACCGTCTTGGCGGGCGCTGAACCAGTCGATACCGTCCAGGCTTTTGATCAGCTGCTCCAGGTGACGCGGCTCTTTCAGGCGGGTTTGCGCATCGGCATAAATCGCGGCGATCAGTGGGTCGGTGTTCTTGCCCAAATCCAACAACATCTGCCGGTAGTGATCAAGCAGGTTAAGTCCGGATTTATCCGCCAAATCTGGCCAGCGCGCACCGGCGGGCAGCTTGTGGGCAAAGCTGGCGTTGTTCTGTACCTGCTCGTATTCCATCTTGATAAACAGCAAGAGCACCAGTTCGGTGACGTAGTCGCTGTAGTTGATGCCGTCGTCGCGCAGCACGTCGCAGAGGTTCCAGAGCTTCTGGACGATATCGGAGTTGGTCATGGGGCGTTGTTCTCTATGTTGTTCAGGGTGTGAGCCGAATAAGGGGGGGTTATTCGGCTCATCCGGTAGGCGTTGTGATGATGCTCAGGCAGCTGATGTCGTCATCGGGGGGCGGCGCGGGCAGGCTGCCTTTTTGCAAAAAGGTCTGTTGCTGCTGCTCGCTGAGGCCGGCCCAGAAGCCGTCGGTGGCCAGCAGCCAATGTTGGTTGGCGTTATGGGGCCAGTGGTTTATTTCGGGGTTGCTGGCGCGCCTGGGGCTAAAGCAGCGGGTCAGGCGGTGGCGTGATGGCATGTGCGCAAGTTCCGCGTGGTTGAGGTTGCCTTGCCAGTTGGCGACGCAGTGCGCGGGGCTCAGCCAGCTGATTTCGCCACTGGGCTCAAGCAACCCTAGGCAGCAGTCACCTTCATGGATGCTGAACGCAGCATCACCTAGCAGGCATAGCGCCAGGTAACTACAGGCTGCCTGTGGATGTGCATCACGCAGGGCTTTATGGCTGCTGGCGATTAGCTGCCGTAGCGCTTCGGCCAATTGCGCGAGGTTCAGCTCTGTCGCAGGTAAATGGTTGAATCCCTGGGCAAGCGCTGCCAGTAGGGCCGTGGCCAACTCACCACTGCGCGGGTGACTGCTGCTGCCATCGGCGATCAGGTAAAGGCTGGCGTGTGTCCGCTCACTATGACCACAGGCATCGCGGTTGTCGGGCGTGAGGGTGCCGGCCTGGGTGTGCCAGTGTAGGGTGGCGCGCATTTAGGCGGCGACCTGGGCGATATGGCGCAAACGCTGCCAGATAATCTGCTCGCGCTCGTTATCGCCGCGGGCGGCGTCCTGCACCAGGTAGCCGAAGTCGTTATTGCCCAGCAGGGCGGTGAGCTTTTCTGCCAGGTAGGTGCGTAGTTCGGGGGCGGCAGCGTCGACTTCCTGCAGCAGTTCTTCGCGGCCGTTAACCAGGTTGAGAATGTCCTCAAGATCCTGGCTACCCAGCGGGTTCTGCGCACCGCGTCCGGTATAGGCTTCCAGCTTGCTGCCCAGGAAGTAGGGCGGGGTGAATAGACGAATGCGGCAACCGCTGGGCAGTTCGTGCCATTGCGCGTTGGCCAGGCCATCTTTGAACCAGCGGTTGTTGCAGCCCAGCAGGTCGGCGGTTGCGGCATCTTCAGGCATAAAGTCGACCTTCAATTCACCGAGGCGCATGCGGCAGATGACCTCATCCTGCGGTGATTGCTTGAAGCCTTTTTGCCGCAGTTGTTCGACCAGCTGTTGCCATTGGGCATAGCCGGCCAGGTGAACAACCAAATCGACATCGTCGGTGTAGCGCACTTCTTCACGGCTGAACTCATCAGTCAGCAGTAGGGCCGTGGTGCAGCCGCCGACGAATGCGACTTTTTGGCAAAGGTCTTGGCCGAGCGCTTGGGCGACCACTTCGAGCATCTGGATGTTGTGGGCGTGGCTCATGCCTGCAGCACCTTCTCGCGCAGACGCTCGTTGGCGAGGTTGGCTTCCCGGGCATTGCCCAGGCGAATGGCATCGATAAGGGCCAGGTATTCATACAGGCACGGGTCTTTCTTCACCGCGCCGGGTACGGTTCTGAACAGTGGAGTGATGGATTGGCCCTTACGATTGCCGTAGGCGTCTGGCCAGACATGAATAAGGTCGCCACCGCTCATCAGCGTGCCTTGCAACACCGGGGCGGAAAAGCTGGTGGGGATGCCCCGAACAATTTCTGCCGGCTTGACCGGAAAGACGTAGCGCAAGCCGTGCTCGATAAAACCCAGCAAGGCTTTACTGTTGACGCGAGGCAGCTGGGTGTTTGGGTCTACCCGCAATAGCCCGATCTGCTGGCAGCGCTTCAGCGCTGAGGCAATTTCGGTTTTGCTGATGCCGAGCGATGCTTGCAGGGCGCGAACCGAGTAGCTGTCGTTGTGCACGGGCGGGTCTTGTTCGGCATCATCCTCCCAACCTTGCCATTGGTCGGATAAGTAGGCGTCGCTGTGTTTGATCAACTCGGCTGTTTCGCCCTCAAGCCTTTGTTGCAGGCGTTCACGCTGCTCAAGGCAGATCAGTTTGATCAGCAACAGAACGTCTTGACTTTTCATGGTGACCTCAGCTATCAACTGTCCTTTGTCCTAGGACTGAGGACAGTTTAAGCGTTGATGCATAGCGCCTGTCAAATCGCTTAGCTCACTGCTTGCCAGAGGTTGGCATTTAACGCGTCCAACACTCGATCCAGGTTGCCGCCCAGGTTGCGATCCAGGGCTTTGAGGCCGCCATCGTTACGGAAGGCATCGTTGACCTGCTGCGGATCGATGATCACTTCATGCACCAGTTGCTTGGCCAGGCGCTCCAGCCATTTGCGTTGTACGGGCGTCCAGGGCTGTAGGGCGTAGATATTTTGCATGGCCTTGGCCACACGTTGGTCAAAGGGCAGCAGGGCTTCGCCGATGGCGGCCTGACGGATATAGCCGATGATGCTGGCGGCGATTTCCTGGTTGGTCTGGTTGCGCCAGGCGCTCTTCAGGCTGGCTTCGCTGAAACCGTGCTGATCGAGCAGCAGGCGTACTTCGCGCAGTTGCTCGCGGGTTAGATCTTTGGGGCGGTTGACCACCACGCCGAGGGCGGCGGACTGGTTGAGTTGCTTGTGGATGAATGTGTTGAAGCTTTCCAGGTAGTCGGCGGGTTTCTGGTGCTGGCCATAATCCTGCCGGCGCTCTTTCAGCTCGTCGGTGTGGTTGGAAATAACTGGGTAGTTTTCTGAGCCGAGCAGGGCGCTGACGGCCGCCAGTTGGTTAATCAACTGGCTGTGCTGGCGGACGAAGTTGGCGGCTTGCAGCGGGCCGAGTGCGTGCAGGTGCGTGTGCAGCTTGGCGGGCTCGACGCCCCAAGCATCCTGCAGCTCATCGAGCTTTTGCTTGAGGCTCGGCTTGCTCTCGGCCTTGTGCTGGGCCTTGCGTAGGATGCGCATAACCCGTTGGCCCAGCTGGTCGAGCACGTCTTGGGCGTGGCTGCTGTCTGCCTGACTACCGGGGGCGTCATGGCTGGCGCCGCCGGTAAGCTCGCTGACCAGTTGTTCCAGGGTGATGTTGGGGTTCTTCACCAGCGGCTTCATGGTGTCGACTGCTTCGAGGCTGGCGTAGAGGTCGACGGGATCAAAGATGCGGAACACGGTTTTGCCGATGTCGTCGCAACGGCGGGTGGCGCGGCCTTTCATTTGCTCGTAGAGGATGCGCGAGCGCACGCGGCGCATAAACACCAGGTTGCAGATTTTCGGCACGTCGATGCCGGTAGTCAGCAGGTCAACGGTGATGGCGATATTGGGGTTGGGCTCGTTCTTGTAGCGGCGTATCAGGGTTTCAATCTTGTCGCTCTGGCCGGTGATGATTTGCACAGCAGCTTCGTTGTATTGCTCGCCGTAAGCTTGCGTGAAGGCCTCATCCAGCAGGTTTTTCACGCGCTCGGCATGGGCCTGGTTGACGCAGAAGATCATGGTTTTTTCTTCGCCGAACGGGTCCAGCTCTTTGGCCAGTTCGGCACAGATGACTTTGTCGAAGGCCGGCGTGATGACGCGGCGGTTGAACGACTCGATGTTGAAGGTGAGTTCGTCCTCCAGCTCAGCTACATCGACTTCGCCGGTCTGGGTGTTGATGACGCTGACCGACTCGCCTTTTTCAAAGCGGATGCCGTGTTTGCTCAGCTGGGTTTCGTAACGGATCGGCGGTTCGTGGTCGATCAGCCTATCGTCGGCCACGGCTTCGCGGTAGCTGTAGGTAAACACCGGTTTGCCGAAGATTTCACTGGTGTGCTTGGCCGGGGTGGCGGTGAGGCCGATGCGGCAGGCGTCGAAGTAATCGAGCACGCGGCGGTATTGCGAGAGGTATTGGCTGTGATCACGCACGGCCAGCTCGCCTTCGGTCATCTCTTGGTCGAGGGTGTAACCACGGTGCGCTTCGTCGACGATGATGCAGTCGAACTCGCCCACCGCCGGCGGTGTATCCGAACGGAAGATGCGGCTAACCATGGCCTGCACGGTGGCGACCTGGACGCGGGTTTGCGCCTCGGCGGCCATGTCGCCCAGCTCTTTGATGTCGTAGATCTGCGCCAGAGTGCGGTTCTGCTCCAGGGTCGTGTCGTTAAACGAGTCGATGGCTTGTTGGCCCAAGGCGCTGCGGTCAACCAGAAACAGAATGCGTTTGAATCGTTCGGCTTTCAAAAAACGATACATCAGGCCAATTGCAGTGCGGGTTTTACCGGTGCCGGTGGCCATGGCCAGTAGGCAATCGCGCTGGTTACTGGCCAGGGCTTGCTCAACGGCGCGGATGGCTTTTTCCTGGTAGTCGTGCAGTTTGAGATAGGTGAAGCCTTCGGTTTCGAGCCTGGCTTGGGCTTCTATCCGGTTGCGTTTGAGCAGGTTTTCTAGATCACCGGGCGTATGAAAATCTTGCAGCGCTCGGCGCGTGTTGGCTGGGCTGCGTAAATCGCGGAACCAGGTGCCGGACTGCTCGGCGAGCTGCTTGATAAAGGGCCGGCCGTTACAGGCGAAGGCAAAGGGCACAAGGAAGTGGCCACCCTGACCATCGTTCCACGGCTGCAACTGGCCGGCCTGCAGCCAGGGCTGTTGATGCTCGACACTGAGAACGAACTCGCGGGCATAGCGTTCAGCCTGGGGAATGCGGTCGGCAATGTTGACGCGTTTGCGCTTGGCTTCGACGATGGCGATAGGCGTGAGGCCTGCAAACAATACATAGTCGGCGCACGCCTTGGGGCTGCTGGTGGGCCATTCGGCGATGGCTTTGTACTTGCCTTTCTCGGGGCGCGCACCTTTGTTGTAGGTGAGGTCGAGCGAGTCGGCTTGCCAACCCGCATCCGTCAGTTGTTGGTCGATGAGAATGCGGGTGAGGTCTTCGGTTAGGTCGAAGCTGCTGGTGGCTTGCTGTGTCCGCTTGGCTACTTGTTGGCTGGCTTGCGGTTGTGCCGCCAGTTGCTGCTGCAGGGCTTTGAGGCTTTGTTCATGCTCGCTCTGCAGCTTGTGGAGAGCGGCTTCATGCTCAGCGGCTAGCTGCTTAAAGCTGCGTGACTCAGCATCCATTTGTTCAGCAAGCACGGCGTACTCTTCGGCTTCGCGCTTGCGCAGTTCTGCCAGTTGCTGATTGCTCTCCAGTTGTTGGCTGGAATCATTGAGTTGGGCTTTGAGTTGCTCCATTTCGCTTTGCAGCTCGCGCAACGGAGCGCTGGGGTCTGCTGGCGTGAGGAAAGGCCCTGCTTTGAAGGTATGGGCATTTTTGCTAAATGACTGGTGGTACCAGATGGCCAGAGCGCGAGCGACTTTAAGCCCGTCCATGGCCTCGCGGTGCTGGGTGCGGAATTGGTGGGTGGCTTTGTTGCCCTCAACGCGCAGGGTGTGGAACAGGCTGCGGATGTTCTGATCCAGCTGGATCTCGCGGCTGAGCTTGTAGAGCAAATCGGACTGAGTAGTGGTGGCTTCGAACTCAATACCGGCGCGGCTGGCGAGGTCTTGCGCCAGAGCCTCACCCAGTTGACGCAGTTTGATCAGGGTGGTGTTGGGATCGCTGGCGAATACCTGCTCAGCTGTACTGGCTAGCTGCAGGAATACAGGGTCGTGTTCCTGGAGAAAGGCGAAGTTACTGCTGGCTGCCATAGTCGATCCCTTGAGTCCCTATCCTTTGGCTGCGCCTAGTTAGCATCTACTGCGCAAAAGTTCGCAAAGCTTACCCAAGGTGGTTGTGTTTTGGCCATGGCCAGAGGGTAGACCTTGGCCCGCGACTTAAAGCAGCAGGCTAAGTTTCAGGCGTTTGGACAGTTTGGCGACAACCAATTGGTGTGAGCGCATTAATAGCTCACGTAATTCGTCATCGCCTAAAGGGTAGGGCGCAGCCATGCTGACCCAGTTTGCGCGGGCCAGATAAGGCGCAGGGCGGATGCCTGGCCGGTCGCAGAAGCCAAGAAACAGATCGGCATCGACTTTGAATGCCAGACCGTCGCGGCCGCTTAGGTGAAATAGCGCAAACATCTTGGTTTCGGCGACCGAGAACACCCGCACGCCACCCCATTTGATGTCTTCACGGGCGCCCGGCAGTTTCAGGCAGAACGTGGCGACCTGTTCGGCAGTCATCATGCTTGTTACTCGCGGTAGAAAACCTGCACGAGATGATAGCCAAATTGGCTTTTCACCGGCCCATGAACTTCGCGCACCGGCTTTTTGAAGATGACTTGGTCGATGGCGCGCACCATCTGCCCCGGGCGCACTTCGCCGAGGTCGCCGCCTTTTTTACCAGACGGGCAGGTCGAGTATTTGCGCGCCAGCACATCAAACGCCTCACCGGCGGCAATGCGTTTTTTTAGCGCAGCGGCTTCTGCTTCGGTTTTAACCAGTATGTGGCGGGCCATTGCCTTTGCCATGACGCAGTCCTCGGTATGGTGAAGGGCTATTGTGCCAGTATTTTCAAACGCTTAGCGCCGGCCTTCAAGACTTGGATATTTTCCCGGGAAGGCTGGCCGATCTTGGCCTAACGTAATACATCCAACTTGTGGGATAGCGCCTTATGGACCTCAACGCCATGCTGAAAATCCTGTCCAGTCAGGACGGGTCCGATCTTTACCTTTCGACTGGAGCACCGCCGTGCGCCAAGTTCAATGGCGTGCTCAAGGCGTTGAGTGCTGAACCGCTGAAAGCCGGTGAGGTGGCGGATATTGCAGACGCGGTGATGGATGTGGCGCAGCGTGAGGAATTCGAGCGCGAGTTGGAGATGAACCTGGCCATCTCCATTGCTGGCGTCGGACGCTTTCGTATCAATATCTTCAAGCAGCGCAACGAAGTGTCGATTGTGGCGCGCAATATCAAGCTGGACATCCCCAAGTTTGAAGACCTTAAACTCCCGCAGGTGCTGCTCAAGACGGTGATGGAAAAGCGCGGCCTGGTGCTGTTCGTTGGCGGCACCGGTTCGGGTAAATCGACCTCGCTGGCCGCGTTGATTGATTACCGTAACCGCAACAGCGGTGGTCATATCATCACCATCGAAGACCCGGTGGAGTATGTACACAAGCACAAAAAGTCGATCATCAACCAACGCGAAGTCGGCGTAGATACCCGCAGTTTTCACGCGGCACTGAAGAACACCCTGCGCCAGGCCCCAGACGTGATCCTGATCGGCGAAATTCGCGACCGCGAAACCATGGAACATGCCCTAGCCTTTGCCGACACCGGCCACCTGGCAATTTCCACGCTACACGCCAACAACGCCAACCAGGCGCTGGACCGCATCATCAACTTCTTCCCGGAAGACCGACGCCCGCAACTGCTTAACGACCTGGGTAACAACCTCAAAGCATTCGTCTCGCAGCGCCTGGTGAAAACCATCGACGGTAAACGCCGCGCGGCGGTTGAAGTACTGCTGGGCACGCCGACCATTCGCGACCTGATCAAACGCAACGAGTTTTCCGAGATCAAGGAGATCATGGAAAAGTCGAAGAACCTCGGTATGCAGACGTTCGACCAGGCACTGATTGACCTGGTCAACGATGGCTCGATTGACGAAGACGAAGCGGTGAAAAATGCCGACTCGGCAAACAACGTGCGGCTAAAACTCAAACTGTATCGCGACAACCCGGCTGCGCCGGTGCAGGCCGCTGCAGCCGCTGCAGCCGCCGCAGCCTCGGCACCCGCTCCAGCGGCTGCCGAGGCACGGCCGACAACCCCAGCCGCTTCAGCGGGCGAGTGGGGGCTGGAGCTGACGCTGGAGGATATCGAAGAGGAGTCACTACCGCCTGAAGACCCAGGGCGCAAAGGCATCTGAGTTTTATCAGTTTTGCAGTTGCACCAGGTCGCGATACAACTCCAGCGCCTGTGGGTTAGCCAGGGCGTCGGTGTTTTTCACTGGTTTGCCGTGCACCACGTTGCGCACCGCCAGTTCGACGATCTTGCCGCTGATGGTGCGCGGTATATCGGTCACGGCGATGATCTTGGCCGGCACATGGCGGGGTGTGGTGTTGCTGCGAATGACCTGGCGAATCTGCGCCTGCAATTCGTCCGTAAGCTGCACACCATCACGCAGGCGTACAAACAGCACCACGCGCACATCGTCGTCCCATTCCTGGCCAATGGCGATGGACTCCAGCACGGCTTCGACCTTTTCCACCTGGCGATAAATTTCCGCTGTACCGATACGCACACCACCGGGGTTGAGCACCGCGTCAGAGCGGCCGTGAATCACCAGCCCGCCGTGCTGAGTAACCTCGGCATAGTCACCGTGGGCCCAGATACCGGGGAAGGTATCGAAATAGGCCGCCTGGAACTTGCTGCCGTCTGCATCCTTCCAGAAGCCCACCGGCATGCACGGAAAATGCTGCGCGCAGACCAGCTCGCCTTTCTCGCCGCTAACCGCTTGGCCGGTTTCGTTCCACACCTGCACATCCATGCCCAGGCCCTTGCATTGCAGCTCGCCGCGCCACACCGGTAGCACCGGGTTGCCCAAAGCAAAACAAGACACTATGTCGGTACCACCGGAGATCGACGACAGACAAACATCCGCTTTTATATCGCGGTAGACGTACTCGAAGCTCTCGTGGGACAGCGGTGAACCGGTCGAGAGGATGGCTTTCAGGCGCTGCAGCTTATGCGTACTGCCGGGCTTGGCGCCGGCTTTTTCCAGCGCCGCAATAAACTTGGCACTGGTGCCGAAGATGCTGATGTCCTCCGCGTCGATCAGATCAATCAAGCGCTCGGCGTCTGGATGAAAGGGCGAGCCGTCGAACAGCACCAGGGTCGCGCCCAAGGCCAGGCCTGAAACCAGCCAGTTCCACATCATCCAGCCGCAGGTGGTGTAGTAGAACAACGTGTCGTCAGCCGTCAGATCGGTGTGCAGGCCGAGTTCCTTGACGTGCTGCAGCAAGGTGCCGCCGGTGCCGTGAACGATGCATTTGGGCACGCCGGTGGTGCCGCTGGAATAGAGGATGTACAGCGGGTGATCGAACGCTACGGGCGTGAATTGGGGCTCGCCGCCCGCCTGGTAGAAGTCCTGCCACAGCGCGACTTTGGCCGTTGAATGGAAATCGGCGGCTTTGGCTTGGGCATTGGAATAGGGCACTACGAGTAGTTGTTCAAGCGTGGGCAGCCGCTCGATAATTTCATTGAGCTTGGCCGTCAGGTCCAGGTTCTTGCCGGCATAGCGGTAACCGGCAGCGGCGATCAGTACCTTGGGCTCGATCTGACCAAAACGGTCGATCACCCCCTGGGTGCCAAAATCCGGCGAACAGCTCGACCAGGTGGCGCCGAGGCTGCTGGCGGCCAGCATGCCGACCAGGGTTTGCCAGGTGTTGGGCATAAATGCGGCAACGCGGTCACCTATGCCAACGCCGGCTTGTTGCAGGCCTTTTTGCAGGCCGGCGACATGGGCGGCCAGTTCGGCGTAGCTCAGTTGTTCGCGTGAGCCGTCTTCGCCAATAGCGACCAAGGCAGGGTGGTTGTCACGACGGCGCAACAGGTGTTCGGCAAAGTTCAGCGTGGCGCCGGGAAACCAATTGGCGCTGGGCATGGCTGGGTCTTCACGCAATACAGCTTCGGCTTTGCCGCTGAAGCGAACCTCGAAGAACTCGACGATGGCCTGCCAGAACACCTCGCGCTGATCCACACTCCAGGCGTGCAGGGCTGGGTAATCGGCCAGTTGCAGATTGTGGCGCTGATTGACGAAACGCCGGAAGGCATCCATCCGCGTCGCTGCAATACGTTCGGCAGAAGGCGTCCATAGGGGCTGTTGCATCATGCTTCCTCAGTTCTTGTTATGCCGGCGCGATAAGCCGGCTTATTGCTGCAAGCCTAGCGGGTCGCCGGATGCGTGAATGGGCCTCGGCGGTGGCTTTGCTGGCACACCTGCCGCGCTGCTGTAGCCGGCGCGCACCGCTCTCGGGCAATCGGCAGCGTGCTTGAGGGCGGGGCTTTACAGTATGTAAAGAAAGCCTGACACCGCCCATGCCGCTGTGGGCTTGTTATTGGCTGGCCAGTTTGGCCCGTGCCACTCGCGAGCCGTTGGCTTTGTCCAGCACCGTGCAAATACGCTGGCCAGCGTCGATCAGCTTGTCCATATCAATGCCAGTGGCGATGCCCAAGCCATTGAGCAGATACAACACATCTTCAGTGGCGACGTTACCAGTTGCGCCTTTGGCGTAAGGGCAACCGCCCAAACCGGCGACCGAACTGTCGAATACGTTGATGCCTTCCTGCAGGCTGGCGTAAATATTGGTCAGGGCCTGGCCGTAGGTGTCGTGGAAATGCCCGGCCAGCAAGTTGCGTGGTACTTCACGGCCAACCACGTTAAATAGGTGACGGGTTGCACCTGCGGTGCCGGCACCGATGGTGTCGCCCAGCGAGACTTCGTAGCAACCCATCTTGTACAGCTCGCGAGCTACGCTGGCGACCTGCTCGGGCGGCACGCTGCCGTCATAGGGGCAACCCAGTACGCAAGAGACATAGCCACGCACGCGCACACCGTGCTGCTTGGCCGCGTCCATTAGCGGCACAAAACGTTCAAGGCTTTCGGCGATTGAGCAGTTGATGTTCTTTTGCGAGAAGGCCTCAGAAGCAGCAGCAAATACGGCGACTTCTTTTACCCCGGCCTCAAGCGCGGCCTCAAAGCCTCGCAGATTGGGGGCGAGGGCGGCGTAGGTAATGCCGGGTTGCTGTTGGATCTGCGCAAACACTTCGGCGCTGCCGGCCATCTGCGGCACCCACTTGGGCGAGACGAAGCTACCGACTTCGATATAACCCAGCCCAGCGGCGGACAGGTCATCGACCAAGCGCACTTTGTCGGCGACGCTGATCGGTTGTTTCTCGTTCTGCAAACCGTCGCGCGGGCCGACTTCGACCAGGCGCACTTGTTTGGGTAGGTTCATGGCTGCCTCGTTGTGCCTATTGATGGGTATCGTTGCGCTCAACCCATCCTACGTTGCAATGGTTTGATCTGGTGTCACTGGGCTGTGGGAGGGGCTTTAGCCGCGAGATGTATATCGTTATTGTCGCGGCTAAAGCCCCTCCCACGGATAGTTGCTCTATGCGCTTGTTTCGTCGAGTTCGACCAGCACCGCGCCTTCGCTGACCATCTCGCCTTCGTTGCAATACAGCGCCTTGATCGTTCCGGC
>Ga0209504_1001761_pt1 | contig 15801 bp, 11 predicted proteins | sample COGITO_mtgs_1005_FD_184791 | JGI IMG/M metagenome (GOLD analysis project Ga0209504, IMG submission 184791) | Pelagic marine microbial communities from North Sea - COGITO_mtgs_100511 (SPAdes) (version 2) | ecosystem: Environmental > Aquatic > Marine > Epipelagic ...
AGCTCGGATTACCTGTCGTTCTGCTACAGCCAGTTGGCCCAGCCCAAAGAAGCCCTGTGCATCTTCGGCCATAACCTGGCGGCGCAGGATCAGCATCTGGTTCAGGCCTTGCAGCAGGCCCGACTGAAGACCTTGGCCATCTCGATCTACCCGCACAATCCGATGTTTATCCAGCAGCAGAAACAGCACTACACCACGCTGTTCGCCGAACAGGACGTGGAGCTGCGTTTCTTCGATGCACTCAGTCATCCGCTGGGCGATCCGGCATTGCGCATCGCAGCCCCGCCGGCGCAATAAGCTACTCTCGGACGGGTCGAATGCCCCAGCCAGTGGAGCGCTAACTAAACTATCTCTGGCTACGACGAGCCAATGCTAACCTGCTACCCGACCGCTTTCATGCTGGGCAAACAATTGCTTTAGGCAAAAAAATACCGCGCTCAATGAGCGCGGTATGGGGATAGCAATCAGTCAGCGCACAACTGTGCGATTAAAGAATAATTGCAATCAAGATGATGAGCGGGATTGGCACACCGAGTACCCAGAGCAGTAAAGAGCGCATAAGATTCTCCAATATTGAAAAGGTTGGGGATCAGCCGAGGTCACGGCTATAGGTCACTTGATCACGCTGGCGACCACCAAAGGTTGCAGTCAGGCTGGCGATAAAGGCACCACACAACAGGGCAATAAACATCCAAAGTGATGTCCAAGCAGCCGCTTTTTTCGCGGTATCTGCAGCGGCACGGGCTTGCTCTTCAGCCTGTTGCAAGGCCTGCACAGTACGAGCATAGGTTTCCTGCACGCGCGCCTCAGCTTGGACCGTAGTCAGGTTGGTGTTCTGGGCGACTACCTGCCCCAGATACTGCTTATCGTCTTCACTCAATTGGCCTTGAGCGATGCTGCTGGTGAAGATCCGTCCAGCCTCCATACCCGCCTGAGCCGTATCTGATGGCGGCGTCATGCCATCAGCAGCAGGAACAGGATCAACTGAGCGGAACAACGAGTCCGTGTAATAGGACATCCAGTCTTCTTGGCTCGCCGCCGCAGCCGACGTAGCAGCGGTGGCAGCACCGGAGGCCACATTCGCACCGACTTTGGCACCTGCACCCAAGATCCCACCGACGGCCCCCAACACCAGCGTTGCGCTCAGCAACGTTGCTACCGACCACGCCAAAAAGCCATGGGCTGTATCACGAAAAAAAACTTCATCACCATGCACCGTCGCCCAGTGGGCACGTAACCGCCCGGCCAGGTATCCGCCCACTGCAGCAGCGGCTACTTGGGTTAGGGTCAACCAAAGGATGGCTGAGATGCCCATGGTCTTGGCGCTCGCGCCTTCATTGGCCCAGGGGGAAATGGCACTGAAACCGAAACCTGCTCCCAGCAGTAGCAGAATCAGCGACAGTGATGCTGCGGCCAGTGCCCCAGCGAATATCGCGCCCCAAGAAACGCCGGCCCCGTGGCCGGGATGAACGCGATAGGCAGTAGTAGATTCAATCATGGCGCAAACTCCCTTTATTTTAAGTGCAAGAATTTAAGCTGCATGCTGTTTTGATCCAGACTTGGCCGCCGCTGTTAGCTCTTTTTTAAGCTGAACTTTCATTTCTTCCATTTGCACACCAAGCTCTTCCAGCTTGGCTTTACCCAAAACCTTTTTGGCTTGCACAAACATCTCGCTCTCTTCTTCTTTGATGTGGTGCTCCAACAGCTCTTTGACGACCTTGGCGCGGCCAGCAAACTCTGGGCTTTTTGGGTTGGTGTCCTTCAAGTCTGGCAGCACCAGTGAATCCACAGTGCGATGCTCTTCCTTGGCCTCGTAATACATCTCAGCCTCTTCCTTTGCGCCGGCCGCTTTAAAAGCGGGGTAAAGAATCTCCTCTTCGAGCGCGGTGTGTACGGTCAGCTCCATTTCCAATTTGCCTACCAAGTCGGTACGCGTTTTGATCGCGCGCTCGGTGGTTTCGCTGAGCTGAGCGAGAAGGTTCTTGACTACTTTATGGTCGGCTTTGAGCAGGTCGATTGCATTCATGGTCGAGGTCTCTCTCTTCGGGCTGTTAGTTGGATTGGTAAATCACACGAATGAATAGAGCACCACGCATGCCAACCCGCAGGGAGATATTTAATTCTTATTAAACAAATAGTTATGAAATAAATAACACTATAGAAGCATGCAAAATGCATGATTGTGCAAAGACGGCCAGGGCAATTTGCACGGGAAGGATGGAATAAAAAGGAAGCTGAAGACGGTTTACCCTGACCGGTATACGAAACCTATCCGATACGGCTTACGAGACTCAGATTTGAGGCTGTAGCATGGCGTTGCGCCAGATATCGAGTACAACTAACGCGCAGAAACGAGGCGAAATTAACCACTTCGCCGCGGTAATCCATGACCTCGTCATACAGCTTGGTGATCAGTTGACTGGTGGTCATGCCATCCACTTCGGCAATCTCGCGCAGAATGTCCCAGAACTGGTTTTCCAAACGCAGGGTGGTGACCACGCCGCGAATGCGCAGTGAACGGGCGCGGGACTCGTAGAGAATCGGGTCGGCTTTAACGTAAAGCTCACACATGACGGCTCCCCTCGTTGGATGCTGGGGCCACGCAGGCCCCAGATGTGACTTCGATTTTATAGCGTGATCTGAGTGCCCAGCACTTTCAAAAACGCGGCCAACCAGTTCGGGTGCGCCGGCCAGGCCGGAGCAGTGACCAGGTTACCTTGGACGTGGGCCTGATCCACGGGGATGTCGATGTACTGCCCACCGGCCATTGTCACGTCCGGGCCACAGGCTGGATAGGCACTGCATTCGCGCCCTTTCAAAATACCGGCCGCTGCGAGCAACTGAGCACCGTGGCAAACCGCTGCAATCGGCTTAGCGGCCTTATCGAATGCCTGCACCAGCGCCACAACTTGAGGGTTCAAGCGCAGGTACTCAGGCGAACGACCACCGGGAACCACGAGAGCATCGTAGTCTTCAGCCTTAACTTGGGCGAAGTCGAAATTGAGGGCGAAGTTATGCCCCGGCTTTTCGCTGTAGGTTTGCTCACCTTCAAAATCGTGGATAGCGGTGCGTACGCTCTGCCCGGCGGTCTTGTCCGGGCACACGGCGTGCACCTGGTGACCGACCATCAACAGCGCTTGAAACGGCACCATGACTTCGTAGTCTTCGACGTAGTCGCCGACCAGCATGAGAATCTTTTTAGCGGCCATTTGCGTGCTCCCTTTGTGAGTTGAGAAGCACAGAGTGTTATGCCGATTCGCCAAGCGTGGGTAATAACCCGGTACTACAGGGCGAATCGCGGATAAACGGCGCACAGCAAATAAACAGGAAGCGAGCCGGGCCTCACAGGAAACCCGGCGTTTTGATGGCGTTACTCGAGCACTTCTTCATCACGGTGCAGCACATAGGTGCAGCCCGTGTCGTCATCCAGATAATCGTGCACGTAATACATCACCACCTCACCCAGGCTCGGCTGAGCCGCGACATAGTCGCCGATATCCACCGTGAAATGGCTCTTTGAGCCGGGCTGGGCTTCGCATTCAATACGCGCATTCACAAACAGCTCAGGTGCGCTGTCGCCAAAATAATCCTCACGCTCTGCCGCGTCCCAATCGGCCGGAGCCTCGAACGGGCCACAGAACAGCACTTTGGCATCACCCAGATCCACTTCCTCAGCATCCGGGTCCTGATCCTTTTCATCGGCGCGATAAACCGTGCAGTCCTGCGCTTGCGGGTTTTGCAGGAGGGCCAGACGGGCCGCCAGTTGTTGCTCAGTATCCATAGGGGGCATAACTATCTCCGAGCGGTTGGCGCTTAAGGTCCAGGGATGAATAGGGTCTTTTGAGGTTGCATAGCGCTCGCCCCGAAGAGGGCGGCCGCGACGTCAAGAGAACCTAACCATGCCCGTTTTAACTGCGCTTAGCGAGAGAAAGTCCGCCGATCAAATGGACAGAAACAACTCAGCCCAGCATCCAGGCGCACAGCCGGCAACGCCGAGGCGTCAAAGCTTGCCGCGGCGCTGCGCGCGCTCTTCACGGCGCGCCTGCTGCTGCACTTCGGCCAGCACTTCTTGCACATAGTCAATGTGCCGATTGGACAGCGTGCGCGCCTCTTCAGCGCGGCCTTCGATAATCGCTTGGTACAAAGTGCGGTGTTGTTCGATCAACATGTCGCGGGTCTCGTCGCGCTGCGCATACATGCCGCCGATGTTGGTCAGTACATTGCGCTTGAGCAGATCGAACAAACCACGAATGGTGTGCAGCAGCACGGCGTTGTGGCTGGCCTCGGCAATCGCCAAATGAAAGTTGGCATCGGCGGCGCCCTCTTCGGCACGGGTCACCTTACCGCTGCGGCTGTAGCAGTCCTGCAATACCGCAAACGCATCGCTGAGGCGCTGTCGATCCAGCTCGGTGGCGCGTTGCGCGGCGTAAAAGGCGCAGGAGCCTTCCAAGGTGTGGCGAAACTCCAGCAGATCGCGCTGGGCTTCGGGGTTACTTTCCAACAGGTGCAGCAGCGGATCACTGAAGGTCGAACCCAGGGTCTCGGCCACATAATTGCCGCCACCATGCCGACTGAGCAGTAAGCCCTTGGCCGCCAGTTTCTGGATCGCTTCACGCAGCGATGGCCGCGACACACCAAATTGCTCGGCCAGCACACGCTCGGCCGGCAAGCGTTCGCCGGCCTTGAGCGTGCCTTCGAGAATCATGGTTTCCAGTTGACTGACGATATCGTCCGACAAACGGCGCTGACGCACCGACCCCACTTCCATTATCCGCACTCCACTGGTTTGACCACCTGCCACGGGCCTCTCGGGCCCTCTGCAGGTCAGCCTATCGCCCACTCGGCGCACAGGCAAGGCGGCACATTCCGACCAAAGTCGTAAGGCAGCTAATTGACAGGCTAAAGCGGTCACTCTTACCCTGACCGCGCAGTCGTGTAAATTGGTATTACCAATTTACACGACTAAGACAATTCCAAGAATCCAACGAGGTCACCCCATGCCGGCTCTTGCCTATCGACTCGCCATACCGCTGCACCCGCATTTATCCATGCTCAACGCACAGCGTTAAGGGGAGGCCGTCATGTCAACTGGTCTTCTTGCTCTACTCGCCTTTTCCCCCATCCTGCTCGCCGCCATTCTGCTGATCGGCCTGCGCTGGCCAGCCAAACACGCCATGCCATTGGTGTACCTGCTCACCGCCTGCGTTGGCCTGTTCGCCTGGGACATGAGTTTCAACCGCGTCCTGGCCTCCACTGTGCAGGGGCTGCTGATTACCCTCGGCCTGCTGTGGATCATCTTCGGCGCGATTTTGCTGCTCAACACCCTCAAGCATTCGGGCGGTATCACCGCGATTCGTGCCGGCTTTGCCACCATCAGCCCGGACCGGCGCATTCAGGCCATCATCATTGCCTGGCTGTTCGGCTGTTTTATTGAGGGCGCGTCCGGCTTCGGCACACCTGCCGCCATCGCCGCACCACTGCTGGTAGCCATCGGCTTCCCGGCTATGGCTGCAGTGCTGATGGGCATGCTGGTGCAAAGCACGCCGGTGTCGTTCGGCGCGGTGGGTACGCCGATCATCGTCGGGGTCAACACCGGCCTAGACTCGGCCACCATTGGTGCACAGCTGGTTGAGCAGGGTTCGTCCTGGGCGCAGTTTCTGCAGTTGATCACCAGTGAAGTGGCAATCATCCACGCCATCGTCGGCACCGTGATGCCGCTGGTGATGGTGCTGATGCTGACGCGCTTCTTCGGCACCGAGAAAAGCTGGAAAGCCGGTTTTGCAGTGCTGCCATTTGCCGTTTTCGCCGGATTGGCCTTCACCATCCCTTACGCCCTGACCGGCGTGTTCCTCGGCCCTGAATTCCCGTCCCTGGCCGGTGGCTTGATTGGCCTGGCGATTGTTACCAGCGCCGCACGCATGGGCTTTCTGCTGCCGAAAACCACTTGGGATTTCGCCCCGGCGGACAAATGGCCGGCTGAGTGGCTGGGCACCGTGGAAATGAAACTCGACCAGCTCACCGCCAAGCCGATGAGCGCCCTGCGCGCCTGGCTGCCCTATGTGCTGGTGGGCGCACTGCTGGTGATCAGCCGGATCTTCCCCGAGGTCAGCGCGGCACTCAAAGGCGTAATGCTGAACTTCCCTGATCTGTTGGGGGAAACCGGCGTCAGCGCCAGCTTCCAACCGCTGTATCTACCGGGCGGGATTCTGGTGACCGTGGTAATCGCCACCTTCTTTCTGCACGGCATGAAACTGCGCGACCTTGGCTCAGCGGTCAAAGAGTCCTCTGGTGTGCTGCTAAGTGCAGGCTTTGTCTTGCTGTTTACCGTGCCAATGGTGCGCATCCTGATCAACTCCGGAGTCAATGCCGCTGAGCTGTCGAGCATGCCGATCCTGATGGCGCGCTGGGTGGCCGATAGCGTGGGCGGTATCTACCCGTTGCTGGCACCGAGCGTCGGTGCACTGGGCGCGTTTATCGCTGGCTCTAACACGGTGAGCAACATGATGTTCAGCCAGTTCCAATTTGGCGTGGCCAACAGCCTGGGCATCTCCAGCGCGCTGATCGTCGCGGTGCAAGCCATTGGTGCGGCGGCCGGCAACATGGTCGCCATTCACAACGTGGTCGCGGCGTCAGCCACGGTCGGCCTGCTGGGCCGCGAGGGCAGCATCCTGCGCAAGACCGTCTGGCCTACCCTGTACTACGTACTGTTTACTGGCCTGATCGCACTGTTTGCGGTGTATGTACTGGGCATCAGCGACCCTCTGATGGCGAGCTGAACTTGACCGACCGCTGCGCGTCGCCAGCCCGGCGCGCAGCCTTATACGCCTACCCCTTACTCCTGATTCCGGGTGACTCCATGATCATTTCTGCCTCCACCGATTACCGCGCCGCTGCCCAACGCAAGCTGCCGCCGTTTTTGTTTCACTACATCGACGGCGGCGCTTATGCCGAGCACACCTTGCGCCGTAACGTGGCGGATCTAGCCGACATCGCCTTGCGCCAGCGCGTGCTGCGCAACATGTCCGAGCTAAGCCTGGAAACCCGTCTGTTCAACGAAACCCTGAGCATGCCCGTAGCCCTGTCACCCGTGGGCCTCACCGGCATGTATGCACGCCGTGGCGAAGTACAGGCGGCCAAGGCCGCTGCGGCCAAGGGCATTCCCTTTACCCTGTCCACCGTTTCGGTGTGCCCAATTGAAGAAGTCGCCCCAGCCATCGACCGGCCTATGTGGTTTCAGCTGTATGTGCTGAAAGACCGCGGCTTTATGAAAAACGCCCTGGAACGCGCCAAGGCCGCGGGCGTTACCACCCTGGTGTTCACCGTGGACATGCCCGTACCGGGCGCGCGCTACCGGGATGCCCACTCCGGCATGAGCGGCCCCAATGCGCCACTGCGGCGCATGCTGCAAGCCATGACCCACCCACGCTGGGCCTGGGATGTCGGCCTGCTGGGCAAGCCCCATGACCTCGGCAATATTTCCGCCTACCGCGGCAACCCCACCGGCTTGGCCGATTACATCGGCTGGCTGGGCGAGAACTTCGACCCCTCCATCAGTTGGAAGGACCTGGAGTGGATTCGTGAATACTGGGATGGCCCGATGGTCATCAAAGGCATTCTCGACCCACAGGACGCCAAGGATGCAGTGAGCTTCGGTGCCGACGGCATCGTCGTGTCCAACCACGGTGGTCGCCAGCTTGATGGCGTGCTCTCCAGCGCCCGTGCAATGCCGGCGATTGCTGACGCAGTCAAAGGCGATTTGGCGATTCTCGCTGACTCCGGCATCCGCACAGGCCTGGATGTGGTGCGCATGATTGCCCTGGGCGCCGACACGGTGATGCTCGGCCGCGCTTTTATCTATGCCCTGGCCGCCGACGGCGAAGCGGGTGTGAGCAACCTGCTGGATTTGATCGAGAAAGAAATGCGCGTGGCCATGGTGCTGACCGGGGCCAAGGCGATCAGCGAGATCAGCGCCGATTCGTTAGTGCGCGAACTGCACCACGCCGCATCCTAAAGCTGCATTTTGATCTGGAGCCTGCATGAGCCTGCCTGCCGCCTTTCTCACCGCTGTTGAATGCCTGATCCCGGCAGACCGTCGTTTCGACGATCCGCTGTCGACCCTGGCCTTCGGCACTGACGCCAGCTTCTACCGGTTGATCCCCAAGCTGGTGGTGCGTGTCGAAGCCGAACTGGAGGTGGTCGACCTGCTCAAGTTGGCGGGCGCACATCAGGTGCCAGTGACCTTCCGCGCGGCCGGCACCAGCCTGTCCGGCCAGGCCATCAGCGACTCGGTATTGATCGTGCTCGGCGATAACTGGAACGGCCGCGAAGTCCGCGGCCAGGGCACGCAGATTCGCCTGCAACCCGGCGTTATCGGTGCCCAGGCGAATGTCGTGCTCGCGCCCTTCCAGCGCAAAATCGGCCCCGACCCGGCCTCGATCAATGCTTGCAAGATCGGCGGCATCGTCGCCAACAACGCCAGCGGCATGTGCTGCGGTACCGCGCAGAACAGCTACCACACCCTAGCCGGCATCCGTTTGGTGCTGGCCGATGGCACGGTGCTGGACAGTGAAGACCCAATCAGCGTCACGCGCTTTTTCACCACCCACGCTGACCTGCTGGAGCAACTCAGCGAGCTGGGCCGCAGCACCCGCGCCAACACTGAACTGGCCGCGAAAATCCGCCACAAGTACCGACTAAAAAATACCACCGGGTTGTCGCTCAACGCCCTGATCGACTTTGATCAGCCGCTGGATATTCTCAGCCACTTGCTGGTCGGCTCCGAGGGCACTCTGGGCTTTATCAGCGCGGTGACCTACAACACCGTGCCCGACTACCCACATAAGGCCAGTACGCTGCTGGTGTTCCCCGATGTGGAAAGCTGCTGCCGCGCGGTCAGCGTGCTCAAGCAACAACCGGTGTCCGCCGTCGAGCTGCTCGACCGCCGCAGCCTGCGCTCGGTAGAAAACAAACCCGGCATGCCAGAATGGGTCAAGGCGCTGTCAGCTAATGCCTGCGCCCTGCTGATCGAATCGCGCGCGGCCAGTCAGAGCCTGCTGCATGAACAGCTGCAATTGATCATGACCTCCATCGCCGACTTCCCCCTGGAAAAGCAGGTGGATTTCAGCGAAGACCCGGCCGTCTACAACCTGCTGTGGAAGATCCGCAAGGACACCTTCCCCGCCGTCGGTGCGGTGCGCCAAACCGGCACCACGGTGATCATCGAAGACGTGACCTTCCCCGTCGAACAGCTCGCCGAGGGCGTCAACCGCCTGCTCGCGCTGTTCGATAAGCACAGTTATGACGAGGCGATCATTTTCGGCCACGCCCTGGAAGGCAACTTGCACTTCGTATTTACCCAGGCCTTCGAAACACCTGAACAGATCGCCCGCTACTCAGCCTTTATGGACGATGTAGCGCAGTTGGTAGCGGTGGAGTTTGGCGGTTCGCTCAAAGCCGAACACGGCACCGGCCGTAACATGGCGCCCTTTGTCGAGCTGGAATGGGGCAGTGATGCCTACCAGCTGATGTGGCAGATCAAGCGCCTGCTCGACCCGCAAGGCATCCTCAACCCGGATGTGGTGCTGTCGGATGATCCGCAACTGCACCTGAAAAACCTCAAGCCGCTGCCGGCCGCCGATGAGATCGTCGACAAGTGCATCGAGTGTGGGTTCTGTGAGCCGGTGTGCCCGTCCAAAGGGCTGACCCTGAGCCCGCGCCAGCGCATCGTGATCTGGCGCGATATCCAAGCCAAGCAGCGTGCCGGCATCGATACCCGCGAGCTGGAGACGGCCTATCAATATCAAGGCATCGACACCTGCGCCGCCACTGGCCTGTGCGCCCAACGCTGCCCGGTGGGCATTAACACCGGCGACTTGGTGCGTCAGTTGCGTGGCCGCGACGCTAACAATCAGCGCAGCGCCGACTGGCTGGCAAATAACTTTCGCCGCGCCATGCAAGGCGCACGGGTCATGCTGCACGTGGCCAGTGGCGCGCGCATGGTCATGGGCGCGCCCTTGCTCAGTCGCACCTCGGCGGCTATCAGCAAAGCCAGTCAGGGCCGCGTGCCGCAGTGGACGCCGGCCATGCCGCAACCGTTGCAGCGTTTGCAATTACCCAAATCGAATCAAGATGCACGGCCACGCGTGGTCTATCTGGCGGCTTGCGTGTCCCGCGCCATGGGCCCCGCGGCAACCGATGCCGAGCAAATGCCCCTGCTCGACAAAACCCGCGCGCTGCTGGAAAAAGGCGGCTTCCAGGTGGTGTTCCCGGATGACCTGGATAACCTCTGCTGCGGCCAGCCGTTTGCCTCCAAAGGCTATGCCGAGCAAGCCGAACGCAAGAAGCAGGAGCTTATCGATGCATTGCTCAAGGCCAGCCGTGGCGGCCTCGACCCGATCTACTGCGACACCAGCCCCTGCACCCTGCGGCTGATTCAGGATGGTTTGGATAGCCGGCTGCAGCTGCACGACCCGGTGAAATTTATCCGCGAGCAGTTGCTCGACCGCCTCGACATCACCGCCCAAGACAAACCGGTAGCGGTGCATGTCACCTGTAGCACCCAACATCTGGGCGAGGCTCAAGGGCTGATCGATATCGTGCGGCGCTGCACCTCAGAGGTAGTGATTCCAGAAGGCATTCACTGCTGCGGTTTTGCTGGCGACAAGGGCTTTACCACCCCCGAACTGAACGACCACGCCCTGCGCAGCCTGAAATCCGCCGTGCAGTACTGCGAGGAAGGCATCAGCACCAGCCGCACCTGCGAAATCGGCCTCAGCCAACATGGCGGTATCGACTATCACGGGCTGGTGTATCTGCTGGATCGGGTCAGCCGTGCACGCGCGTGAAGGGAAACCAGAACAACGCAGTACGCAAAGAATGAGGTGATACGCGCACATCCTCGTCAAAAAAAATGAACTTTGCCAAACACGCAGCAGTCATTTTTTATGCCTGAATGATTTAGGCGGATGTAGATCTCGCCCCGTGGACCATGCCTTGAGAGGCAGCCAAGGCCGAGAAACAATCAACGATGAGAGGACTATCACATGAAGCGTACAGCCCTGTTTTTTGCCGCCGCCGTACTGGCCTCCCCTGCGTTTGCCGCTGATGACCTGTGCACGGTCAAAATGCAGCAGCTTGATGACAACACCAATGCGATGGAAACCTTGGGCTCGCCCCTTAAGGAGCAGGTTGAAGAGCATAAAATGATGGCTGAAAAAGCCAGAAGTGCGGGCAACTCAGAAGATTGCGCCACCCACGCGACTAAAGCGTTAGAGCTGTTAATGAAGACCGACAGCCAAGTCAATTAACACCGACTGAACAGCCTGAGCGCCCACCCACGCTGACTAATGCGTATGGGCGCCGGGCATCGGTAAGCAATCGTACGATCCATTACCTGATTACCAAAACCACTATTGCTATCGCGCGAGCGTGATTGCACCCATCTGTCGAACGCTGCAGTTCGCCAACGCCTAGCGCCCTCCTGGGGCCCCCTGCCCTAACAAACTGAGTGCCACGCGCCGCACCTGTGCCAAATCAATTGGCTTAGCCAAGCAGGCTTGCGCACCGCGTCGACGTGCTTCAGCAAACACCGCTTCATCCGCAGCAGCGCTGATGACCAACACAGGAACACCTTGCAGCCGCGGATTCAGACGCATGGCATCAAGCACCTGCATCCCGTCGCCATCGGGTAAATCCAGGTCGAGTAATAGCAGCGTCGGTGTGCATTGCTCCAGCTCGATCAGCGCGCGCTGCACCGACCCGGCACCGCGCACGTCGGCAAACTCTCGCAGCGCTTCTTGAACCACTTTCAGACAAGCCGGGTGATCTTCAACACACAACACCTCGGCCAGCTGTTTGGGCTGCATCGCCACTGCATCAATATTAGGAGCAACCTGAGCGGCTGGAGCTGCAGCGCCTGGCAGATCAATCCAGAAGCGGCTGCCGCTGCCGGCAACACTGCTAAAACCCATTTCCCCTGCCATCAAGGTGGCCAGCTCGCGGCACAACACCAAACCAATCCCAGTACCGGGAATATTGGAATTCTCTCGACCAAGACGCTGGAATGGCTGGAACAAGTTGGCCTGCTGCTCGGCACTCAGGCCTGCACCATTATCCTCAACCCACAAGCGCACACAGTCGGAACGCACTTCATAACCAATGCGCAATAAACCCTGCGGGCTGTTGTACTTGATCGCATTGGACAGCAAATTGAGCAGCACCTGACGTACGCGGCGCATGTCCGCCTGCACATACAGACCCGTGTCAGCCTCAGCAACAACCTGCATGTGCAACTGACGCTGCTGCACCTCCGGCAGCACCAGCTCGGCACAGCCATGCAACAGTGCGCCGACTTCCACCGCTTGAAGCTTGAGCTGCTGACGCCGACTTTCAATGCTCGACAGATCAAGAATATCGTCCACCAGTGACGTCAGATGGCGACTGGCATTGACGATCTCACGGGCATAATCGCCTTCTAGCTTGGCTTCTGGCTTGTCCTGCGCTTCCATTTCGATCAATTGGCCAAAGCCATAGATCGCATTGAGCGGCGTGCGTAGCTCATGGCTCATGCTGGAGAGGAAGCGACTCTTGGCCTGGCTGGCGGCCTGAGCATCCAGGCTGGCGCGGCGCAAGTCCTCCTGCACCTGTTTAAGCCGAGTGATATCAACGTGGGTGCCAGCCACGCGCAATGCACGCCCATCAGCGTCACGTTCCAGCACCTTGCCGCGGCTGAGCAACCAGACGTATTCACCCTGCGCATCGGCGTAACGGTACTCGGCCTCAAACTGATCTTCACCGCTGCTGGCAAACAGCTGACGCAGATGGCGAATCCGCTCTAGATCATTGGGATGCACACGCTGGTTAAACTCACTGAAACTCATCACCGCATGAGCCACACCAAAACGCTTGAGAAAGCGCTCGCTGAGGCTGATGCTCATGCTGGCCGCCTCGACTTCCCAGAGACTTTCAGTGGTGCTCTCCAACACCAACTGAAGAATCCGCTGCGCGTCTACACGCTGCGCCTCACTGGCCTGCAACTGCTCGCCAGTATGCTGCACGGCCACCGCCATGCTCACCAGCTCGTCGATCTGGCTACTGGGCGCACTGGGTTGATAGTTGCCTTGACCCAACTCGCGCATCATCCCGACCACCCCATCAATCGGTTGCACCAACTGCTCGCTCAAGCGCCGCGAGCGCACCCACATCAAGGCAAAAAACAGCAGATAGAACAGCCCCAGGCCGACAATTAACAGATAGCCGATATGCAGGTAACGCTCAGCCAATCGGTTCGTTTCGCTGTAGATGCTCGCTTCATCAACCACCAACAGCAGCTGCCAACCGGTCTGCGGAATCTCACTCCACGCGATCAGTTGCTTGCGCCCACCCAGCACCACTTCCTGCACATTGCCCTGCCCGGCCTTCATGGCCTGCAACAACGGCTGCATTTCCGTGCGCTTGGCCAGGTTGAAGTCTTCAGGCTTGAGCACCTCACGGCGCACCGCTTCGGCGTAGGAGTATTCCGTCAGCTCGCGCAGGCCAAAATCCTCTTCACCGGCACGCGGGAGGGCCATGATGTTGTGATCACGGCTGACCAACATGGCATACCCCTGCCAAGGCACCCCCAACTCGCCAATCTCCCCCAACATCTGTCCGACCGTGATATCCAGCCCCACTACGCCTTCGAGAAAATCATCGCGATAAACTGGCGCCACAGCCGACATCATCCAGCCCATACCCGCTGGGTCTAGATACACATCGGTCCACGCCACCTTGCGACCAGGGTTGTGCGTAGCGTCCGCCAGGTAATAGAAGTTGTAATCAGGTATCACCATGTCATGGGGATACTGCTCGGGCGTCATAAAGAAGGGGTAGATGCGGTTATAGCTGTCCCAACTATTGAAGTAGGCCGCCGCCACCATGGGGTTAGCCGCCTGAATCGAGCGCATCAAGGGATCGAGCTGGGATAGGCGCAAAGCCTTGGCATGGTCCTGCTGCGCGACTGGCGTACTGTTGGCATAAAAGGATGCCGCTCGACCATCATCGCTGCGGCTGAAAAACACGCCGCTCTCAGACAGCGCATGGCGTTGGCGCTCCAGTGCATCGGGCTGAAAGCCTTCGTTACGTAACGCATTGAGCGCAGCGTCACGAAATATCTGCACCTGAGCTTCGACTGAACGCAAGCGCCCGTCGATCACCTGCCCCTCACGCATGGCCGCAGCCGAGAGATCGTCTAGCGCGCTCTCCTGCAAATGTTCAATCTGCGCATCACGAATGGCCGCATTACTCAGCAGATATACAGTGATCAACACTGACTCGACCAGAATCAGCGGAATCAGAGCGCTTTGCACAAAAGCGCGCCAGATCCACTGGCGCAAAGGGTAACGCGTCGTGCGCGGCATACGAGGGTCTCATCCAAAAGACAAAGCGAATGTGCAGGATGCAATCATAGCCGGCAACTGTCATCAGCGTCCGACAGGCAATTGTTGGGTCGACGCTGTGGAACCTTTGGCGTAGACTCGCGTCCCAGTACCAGCAACACAAGTTTTGGGGCCGATTAGGATTCGACGCCGGTAGTGAAACTTGAGGGGCATGCCGAGTTGGTAACAGAACTCGTAAATCCACTGTTGCAAAACTCTATAATTGCCAATGATGACAATTACGGTGCTCAACTAGCTGCGTAAGCAGCCTAGTCGCACTTCTGGTAGCTTCGGCTCCAGCAATCATTAGGGGATGTCTGTAAACCCGAAATGATTGTCATATAGAACAGAATCGTCGCCTAGTACGTTGTGGACGAAGCGCCTAAAACTTACACAACTCGCCCAAAGCACCCTGCCCGTCGGGCGGCCAAGGGTTAACTCAGTAGACACGGCTAAGCATGTAGAACCAACAGCGGAGCACTGGCGGACGGGGGTTCAAATCCCCCCGGCTCCACCAAATAAGCCCTGAAACCCGTCTAAAACGCGGGTTTCAGGCACGATTTGATGGCAATGGATTTCATACAGTCCTTCTGTGAATCCAAATAGGTATGCCATCATGTCCAAGCGTCAAAGCAAAACCGGTGTTCAGCACCTTGTCTACCAAGCCAAAACCGGCTTTCAGTTTTACTTCACTTTCCCGAGCAATATCGGCTCACATCCCAAACTGCCCGCACAAATTCGCTGGTCGCTAGGCCACGATGAAGCTCTCGCTCGCGACCTTGCCAAGCACCTGAACGCACGCATTCAGGATTTGCTCCAGCCCTTCAAAAATCCGCTCAAAGAACTCATTCCGGAGCTCTTCCTGTCCAAGCTTGATCTCTTTCAAGCTGAAATCAGGCGCTTTGTCGACAGCCAGCAGAAAATCTGGGCACTCCGCCCCGCCCCTGCCGTGCTTGCCAACTCTGACTTGAGCGCCGGGCATGAGCGCCTGCTGAAAGAGTGCCAAGAACACACCGTGCTTTATTGCAATGAGCCGGGTAGTGAAATCCACTTCGCCCTGTTCCCTAGCGAAGCCCTGCGTCACGCTCTCAAGTTCGGTTTCACACGCTTCGACTGGCCTCTCGGCACCAACGATCCAGTCGTCGCCAACGCCGCTGCCGCTTACATCTACAGCGCCATCACGGTGCTGGAAACCACCCCGATGGCCAAGAACATCCACAACGCCGGCCACCCGCTTATCACGATGCTGTCGTTCTACGAGTACCTGTGCTTTGCTCGGCCCGACCAGGGCCGCAATCTGCTGCATATTCCGCCGGGACTGCCACAGTCGGCACATAGCACGATGTTTCACTTGAGCCGGATTTCCGGGCAGGCCGACCACTTTGTG
>Ga0209504_1001763_pt1 | contig 15790 bp, 10 predicted proteins | sample COGITO_mtgs_1005_FD_184791 | JGI IMG/M metagenome (GOLD analysis project Ga0209504, IMG submission 184791) | Pelagic marine microbial communities from North Sea - COGITO_mtgs_100511 (SPAdes) (version 2) | ecosystem: Environmental > Aquatic > Marine > Epipelagic ...
TTTAATGAGACGATGGCATTGGCCACTATTGCTTTTGCTGCTGCCTCTGGTGCTTTTTAAAACTTTTGAAGTCTCACAAATTAATCACCCTAACTATGCACGCCTTAATGAGTTGCCTGTGGTCATCACGCTTCTAGATGTAGGTCAGGGCTTGAGTGTGTGGGTGCGCCAAGGCAAACACAATATGCTTTATGATGTGGGTAATTATTACCCTAGTGGCTTTAATTTTGTTGATGCTGTGATCTTACCCGAGATGCGTTTGGAGGGGGTCCATCAACTTGACCTAGTCGTAATCAGTCATTGGGATATGGACCATAGTGGTGGTCTAGAAACCTTATTGCAGCAACAAACTGTGCAGCGACTCCTATTGCCCTCTGAGCTTAACTTAAAACGCGAACAGAACTTAGGCTCTATAGCCGAAAACACCAGTCGATGCGCCAGCACAGCTTGGCAAAATCTTTGGCAAGATAGCTCTAGTCAACTTCTGTGGCGCCAAATTGCTTTAGTCGAACAAGGTTTGCAGGGTAATAACGCCTCCTGCGTCATATTACTCCATGTTTTTGGGCGTCAGGTATTAATTACTGGAGATATTGAAGCTAAGGGGGAAGGCAAGCTGTTAGAAATGATTGATAACCTAGATTTGACTTCATTGGCGAGTGAGGTGCTTATTGCGCCTCACCATGGTAGTAAAACTTCATCTACTGAAGCCTTTCTGACTCATGTTAGGCCAGCTTATGTGTTAGTGTCTGCAGGTAAAAATAACCCTTATGGTCACCCTCATAAAAGTAAAACCAAGGCCTATTGGAAACAGGGTAGTCAATGGTATAACACAGGGCGCCAAGGCCAAATAAAGATGGTGTTTAACCCCAGTGGTGAATATCAAGTGCTGCCATTTTCACCATAGGTTCACCCTAAATGAGCCCTAGATAAGCCCTAGATAAGTGAAGTGAACTGAACACAAGTGTTTGATATAAGTGCTTGATAGCGCTCCGGTGTGGGTTATAATGAAGTCATCAAGGTATGTATTGTTCAATTTAGTGGCACTCTGTACAAAATCAACTTCAGTCCAGCTATTTGATCGCCAAATAGAAAACAAACGTTCACTAGGTGCAAGCGCAATATGGAACAAAGGTGACACAAAAGATACTCAACGCTTGGTATAGGGGTGCTTGGTGGTTATATTTACTACAACCCTTTTCTATCCTGTATTTATGGCTCAGGCATTGGCACCTTGCAAGACAACCTAAGGTGGGGAAAAATCCGCTACCCTTAGTGGTGATTGGCAATATTACCATTGGCGGTACTGGTAAAACACCATTAGTAGTGGCCTTAGTCGCAGCTTTAAAAAAGCAAGGCTTGCGGTGTGCAATTATCAGTCGTGGGTATGGTGGTAAGATAGGGGCAGGACCTCATTGTGTGAGTGCAGGGGATAGTGCCCTTATGGTGGGTGATGAACCTTTGTTATTGAGCCAGTTAACGCAGGTGCCTGTTGTTGTGGGATGGTGCCGTAAAGCCAGTATTGCGTGGCTGGCAAAGCAGCAACAATTTGATTTAGTCATCAGTGATGACGGTTTACAGCACAGTGCCATTAAAGGTGACGTAGAATGGTGTTTAATTGACGGCAAGCGTGGTCTTGGAAATGGTTTGTGTATCCCAGCAGGCCCCCTTAGAGAGCTGCCCATTAGGCTCACTCAGGTAGATCAGGTATTCATCACTGGGGTGGCCGATAACAAAGTGGGCAAACAATTGCAGCAACAGATGCCAGATCAACTGGTATGCAACATTCAACCTCAACTGGAGCAATTAAGGCGGGTGAGTGATGATGAAATGGTGCCTTGGCCTGATACTAATCACATCATAAATGCGATTGCTGCTATAGGACATCCTCAGCGCTTTTTTGATGACTTACGTGATCGTGGTTATGAGGTCCATGGCAAAGGCTATACTGATCATTATCTATTCAAAGCCCACGATTTACCTCAAGGTAGGCTGATTATGACGGCTAAAGATGCAGTTAAGTGTCGACCGTTAGCCCAAGGGACGAGTGGACAACCAACTCTGCAGTGGTTATATGCAACTCAAGCATTAACCATAGCACCTGCGCAAATTGATGCACTGTTATTAAAGTTGGGTATAAAACCTAACCACACTAATCCACAAAATAAGGATCTCCATGGATAAGAAATTACTAGAAGTTCTTGCCTGCCCTGTGAGCCACGGCCAGCTGTTTTATCATGCCCACACCAATGAACTATTTTGCCCAGCCAGTGGCTTAGCTTACCCTATTGATGCCGGCATTCCTGTTTTGTTAGAGGCTCAAGCAAGGCCACTTACAGATGAAGAGAAGCAAGCTTAATGGCATTTTCAGTGGTCATTCCTGCACGCTTTCAATCTAGTCGTTTACCAGGTAAACCGTTATTGGACCTCGGTGGTTTAAGCATGCTGCAACGAGTTTACCAGCAAGCATGCAAGAGTGATGCATCCCAAGTTTACATCGCTACAGATCATGGCGATATTTTGCACCATGCAAAGGAGTTCTGCGAACAAGTGATCATGACGCGTCAAGATCACCCTACAGGCACTGATCGATTGCAAGAGGTTGCTCAATATTTGTCTTTGGCCGATGATCACATCATGGTTAATGTGCAAGGTGATGAACCATTTATACCCCCAAGTTTAATTAATCAAGTTGCCAGTAACCTGCAGTACCAGTCTCATGCGTCTATTGCGACTTTAGCTGAGGCCATAGACGATATTGAACAGGTGTTTGATGCTAATGCAGTAAAAATAGTTCGTAATGACGCTAATATGGCGATGTATTTCTCCCGAGCACCTCTGCCTTGGGATAGAAAATGGAATCAAGTTGATGCGAAGCAAGCACAAAAAAATGTGTACTTACGTCACATTGGCCTCTACGCGTATCGGGTGGGATTTTTGCACCGTTATGTGAGTTGGCCACAGACGAATTATGAAAACATTGAGTGTCTTGAACAGCTTAGAGCCTTACACTTCGGTGAAGGTATCCATGTGGACTTAGCGCCTGAGGGCATACCTGCTGGGATAGACACACCTGAAGATCTAATGCGAGTGCGCGCTTCTCTAAATGCAGCAGTGTTGGATTCTTAATGGATCTGCAATACGATGTTAGCCTAAAACCCTATAACACCCTCAGTTTAGATGTTAAAGCTGCCTATTTTGTCTGCATCAGTGACCTGCATGATTTAGATGCTGTACGCAAATTTTGTCTTGATCAAAAGTGTCCGTGGCTACTCATAGGCGGTGGAAGTAACTTAGTATTAACCCAAGATTTTGAAGGGTTAGTAATGTTTATGTCTATGAATCAAGTATTCTGGCCAGTCGAGGCTGCATCAACTAAGCCAATGGATCATTTTACTGTAATGGTGCAAGCGGGTTATGATTGGGATCTGTTGGTTGCAGAGTCATTACTGAGAGGTGCGAGTGGGCTCGAAAATCTATCATTAATACCGGGGCAAGTCGGTGCCGCTCCGGTACAAAATATTGGCGCTTATGGGGTAGAGCTCAAGGACACTCTTGAAAGTGTTGAAGTGTTTAACTTTGATACGGGAAAAATATTCACCTTGGCTGCAGTGGATTGCGAATTTGGCTACAGAGACAGTATATTTAAACGCCATCAAAGTTGGATCATCACCCAAATCCAATTACGTTTAAGTCTTAATTATAAACCACAAGTTGGCTATGGCATTATTGCAGACACCATTAAAGTTCTGTCTGGTGAAGTGGCCGCTAAAGCGTCTCCCCAGCAAGTAAGAGATGCTGTGATCCACATTCGCCGCGCTAAATTGCCAGATCCAAAAGATATCCCTAACGTCGGTAGCTTTTTTAAGAATCCTATCGTCAGCGATAGTAAAATGAAAATGTTAGCCCGTCAGTGGCCGGGACTTGTGGCCTACGCAATAGGCTCTAATGAGCATAAGTTGGCAGCAGCTTGGTTAATTGACCAGCTAGGTTGGAAGGGTTTTGTACAAGGTGAAGTGGGCGTGCATGAACATCAAGCGCTCGTATTGGTGGGTTCAGGTGTCGCCACAGGTCAGGAAATTTTGGATTTAGCTCAACGAATCAAAGCTGATGTGGCTGAAAATTTTGGTGTCATGTTAGAAGTAGAACCTCGGCTGTTTGATGGCCGAGGTGAATTTTACCTAGAACTATAGTCTAGCCCTCTTTAGCGGAAGCTTCCTCTGCCGCAGCTTTTTCACGGCGACGTTTCTCACGCGGATCGTTGTGGGCTCTTTGGCGAGGTGAGCTAGGGGCTGCGTTTTCTCCATCACCAGTTGGCTTAACTTCGGCTAAGGCGGGGGACGCCTTAGCCTCTGGAGGCTGCTCTGATATAGCAGCAGCGCCAGATTCTTTGACCGGTGTTGTAACCGACTCAGGATCTGATTCAGTAACTGGCGCAGCAACTTCAGCCTTGACTCGAGTTCTGCTCTTTACTTTGGTTGGCGCTTTAGTAACCTCGACTTGAACTGGGGCAGGCGTTCCTTCAATCACTGCTTCAGGACTCAACTCCTTGACAACTTGTTGGGATGCACTAGAAGTTGCTTCCACAGCCACCTCTGGAGTTGTCTCAAGCGCATGACTAGTCTTATCTGCAGTGGTTTCTTCACTCAGGTTTTCAACTACTGCCTCGCTCGTTTTAGTTTCTTTAGGCTTACGTTCACGTGGTTTACGTTGGCGTGGCTTTTTATCAGCCGTGTCTTTTTTGGTGGTTTCTTCTTTACTTGCCTGTTCTGCATCAGCACCAGTTTCATCAGTTGCCACAGTTGGACTTTCAATCCCGACTTCAATCCCGATTTCAGCCACGACTTCTGGCTGAGCTACAATTTCAGTCGTCATAAGCTCGACAGGAACTGCTGTGCTATTCGTTTCTAAAGCTTGATCAACTGTTGATTCAACTGTTGATTTAGCGTTGCTACGCTTACCGCTGCGATCACGACGACGTTTCTGATCACGACTGCGGTTAGCATTCGATTCATAAGCCTCCTCTGGTGCTGCTGGGGTTGGCATCACTGCGTCTAATGGTTCGACCGTTTTAGTCTCTCGATTTTTATTGCGAGTTTCCTGACGGCGATTATTGCGTTTTTCGTCTGTGTTACGATCCTTCTTGCGCTCGGCATTACGACTGTCGTTGCGAGTGTCTGAACTCACTTCGTTACGTTTCTCGTCTCGAGACTCATTACGTGGCTCATTGCGTCTATTACCATTGCGACCACGACGTCGATCATCATTTTGATTACGGTTTTGAGTGTTCCGAGCACTATTGCGCGAATCGTTGCGAGCAGATGTTGGTCTAGTTGGCGCTTTTGCAGCGACACCTTTCTTCGGTGCACCCTTAATTAAACGACTTAGGGCACTGATAATGCGTGAGCCTAGACTCTCCGATGAAGCTCGCTTAACTGGAGCAATACTGGCCTTAACTGGGGCAGTTGAGTCTTGCGCAGTGGGTTTTGCTACCTGAATGCTTTGAACCGCTGGCTTTTCTGTGGCAAGAGGGGTCTTAGCATCAAATTCCTTGGCATCAAAGTGATGTTGAGCTAAATCTATCTCGTAACTCGTCTCACTGGCTTGGGCTGCTTCATGGTCATCCCTAAGGCGGCTCACTTCAAAGTGTGGCGTTTCCATTTGTGGGTTTGGAATGATCACAATGCGAACGCCCGCAGTTTTTTCAACTTCTAATATTTCTGCACGCTTCTCGTTGAGAAGGTAAGTCGCCATGTTGACTGGCAATACGACCCTAATCTCGGCGGAGCGATCTTTACTGGCCTCTTCATTGATTAAACGAATGATCGACAGGGCAAGAGATCCTACATCACGAATGCTGCCTTGACCACTACAACGAGGACAAACGATGCCTGAAGTTTCCCCTAAAGATGGACGCAAACGCTGGCGTGACATCTCCATTAAACCAAACCGAGAAATACGACCCACTTGTACACGCGCACGGTCGAGCTTGAGGCTGTCACGGAGTTTGTTTTCTACAGCACGCTGGTTGCGCATAGGCCCCATGTCGATAAAATCGATCACAACTAAACCACCCATATCACGCAAGCGCAACTGGCGGGCAATCTCCTCAGCTGCTTCTAGATTAGTGTTCAGCGCCGTTTCTTCGATGTCACTGCCTTTAGTTGCTCGAGCTGAGTTAATATCTATTGAGACTAGAGCTTCGGTGGGATCAATAACGATGGCTCCACCGGATGGCAGGGTCACCTCACGTTGAAACGCAGTTTCTATTTGAGATTCAATCTGAAAACGATTAAACAAGGGAGTTTCTTGGTCGTACAGCTTGATCTTATTCTCATAGCTTGGCATGACTTGTTGCACAAAAGTTAACACGTCTTGGTGCACTTTAGGTTCATCAATTAGCACTTCACCAATGTCTGGACGCAAATAGTCGCGCATCGCACGGATAATGACATTGCTTTCTTGGTAAATTAAGAAAGGGGCTGGTTGTTTGTCCGAAGCGACAGTAATAGAATCCCACAACTGCTGCAAGTAATCGAGGTCCCACTGGATATCTTCAGCACTGCGGCCAATGCCAGCTGTGCGCACGATAACGCCCGATTCTGCTGGCACAGTCAATTGATTCATTACATCACGCAACTGAGAGCGTTCTTCACCTTCAATGCGGCGAGAAATGCCACCTGCCCGAGGGTTATTGGGCATTAATACCAAATAACGCCCAGCCAGACTTATAAAAGTAGTTAACGCAGCACCCTTGTTACCGCGCTCTTCTTTGTCGACCTGGACCACAATTTCCTGACCCTCTTTCACCAGTTCTCGGATGCTAGAACGACTACTTTGGGACTGGTCTTTGAAGTACTCTCGAGAGATTTCTTTGAGGGGTAAGAACCCATGGCGTTCGGAACCATAGTCTACGAACGCAGCCTCTAGGCTAGGTTCTACACGGGTGATCCGGCCACGGTATATATTGGCTTTCTTTTGTTCACGAGCGCCAGATTCAATATCTAGATCAAACATACGCTGGCCATCAACCAGCGCAACGCGCAACTCTTCAGAGTGAGTTGCATTAATAAGCATTCTTTTCATGGTGTTCAAATTTCTTGAAACCCATCTACCCAACGGCAATTAATATTTTTACGGGTGCACGAGAGCTCGCTAGAGCCCTAACGGTGGGGGAAACCATTACCTTCTCGGATAAATGTAAATTCAACTGTACAATTTACATTATGTTATTGGTCTGTTTTATCTAGCAATATCAATCATATAGGCTAACGTACAAGTTCACTCACCAGCAGCTCAAATCATATGAAAAGGCTCTGTTTATTCTATAGATTGGGACATTGCCCCTTTGTGCCTGCCTCAGCACTGTCATCATTTGTTCAGACCGGTCCATGGGTAGGGTACATCTCCACCTAAACACCAAGCATAAATTAATTCGCCGTAACTGGGTAAAACGGTTTGTTTTACGTTAAATAACTGGGAATACCCCAAGTTACAGCCTATTTCATTCGGATTTTGAGGTGCTGGTAAGAATCAAGCATAACGTCAAAATCAACAGGCTAGGTTTGTCAGGCCCCACCTAAAATTGGTTAACTGAACTGGGCCATTATCTTTGTGCCCACTGACTGTTTCAATGTCAGTTTCAGTGATCATATGTTACCATTTAAGGCCTTGTCCCGCAAATAATTAAGCCACTAGTTTATCGTTTATGCCACAAAAGCCAACCCCCCCACCCCCATTGACCGCATCGGTTGTTAAATTCATTCCTATTGATGATGATAGGGTCGGGCAGCGTATCGATAATTTTCTCATGACTCAGCTCAAAGGAGCTCCTAAAAGCTTAATTTACCGCATTGTAAGGAAGGGGGAAGTAAGGGTTAACAAAGGCCGTATCAAACCAGATTATAAACTCAAAAATGGTGACCTTGTGCGCGTGCCACCCGTTAAGTTACCAGCGCCGAACGCGCCACCAGCGGTAGGCAAAGGCTTAGAAAAACAGTTGCGTGAGGCCATTTTATACGAAAGTGTGGGCTTGCTGATTATCAATAAACCCCATGGTTTAGCTGTGCATGGCGGCAGTGGCATCAACCTTGGTTTAATTGAAAGCTTGCGTCAATTATACCCAAATGAACGGTCTTTAGAACTTGTTCACCGCCTAGATAGAGATACTTCGGGCTGTATTATGGTGGCTAAAAAACGCTCCACTTTGCGAGCCATTCACGCCCAACTTAGAGAAGGTGGTATCGATAAGGTTTACCAAGCATTAGTTATTGGTGGCTGGCCCAGATCTTGTCAAAAAGTGGATGCCCCACTAATGAAAAACGTCGTGCAGTCTGGTGAACGCATGGTGCGCGTAGCACAGGAAGGTAAACGCAGTATTACACGTTATCGAGTGCTACAAAACTTAGGCCCATTCACCCTCATTGAGGCTAAACCCATAACGGGCAGAACCCACCAAATTCGGGTACATTGCCAGCATATGGGACATCCAATAGTGGGTGATCCTAAATATGGTTTAGACGATGTTAATCTAATGCAGCGACAATTAGGTCTAAATAGACTATTTTTACATGCTGCTCAGTTGCGTTTGGTCGACCCAAGTACGGATAAAAAAATCGATGTGCGAGCGCCCTTAGATCAGCGGTTACAAAGCGCTGTTGAGCGTTTGTGCTAAAATCAGACTCATGCGTACTGTGGCTGGCACTATCAATATTGTTTCGTTATGCTCCAGACCGTTTAAAAATCAAAGCAGGTGTCCTTTATGTATAACACTGATCTAGATAAAAATCAGGCCAACTTTCAAAGCTTATCGCCTTTGTCGATGCTCAAACGGGCTGCGGAGGTTTATCCGGCGGTTGAAGCCCAAGTATATGGTGAGATACGTCGCACTTGGTTGCAAACATATCAACGAGCCTGTGCTATGACTGATGCACTCAAAGGTCGGGGTATAGAGCTGGGTGATACGATTTCTTTAGTCGCTCATAACGGTCCAGAATTATTTGAATCCCATTATGCAGTACCCATGTCTGGCGCCGTGCTTAATGCCATTAATACTCGTTTAGACGCGAAAACAATTGCTTTTATTTTTGATCATGCTGAAACTAAAGTGGTGTTTGTAGACCGTGAATTTTCTGAAACTGTGGCCTCAGCATTGACTTTGTGTCAGGTAAACCCCTTAGTTGTTGACATAGATGATCCTAGCTTTGAAGGCGGGCGGCTTATTGGGGAGTTGACTTATGAACAGCTTATTGATGAAGGGGATCAGGACAGTGAGTGGCATATGCCAGCAGATGAGTGGCAAGCCATCAGTCTGAATTACACATCGGGTACCACAGGCAATCCTAAAGGAGTGGTTTACCATCACCGTGGGGCTTACTTAACCGCTATGAGTATGGCATTTAGCTGGGATATGCCCAAGTACCCTAAATTTCTGACCGTAGTGCCTATGTTTCATTGTAATGGCTGGTGTTTCCCATGGACCACAGCTTTAATGGCTGGAACTAATATTTTTATTAGACATTTGAAACCAGAAGTTCTACTTAAACTGATTAAACAAGAGCAAGTAACGCATTTTGGTGGGGCACCGATCGTACTCAATATGCTTAATAATGCTAATGAAAAAGACAAAACTGGCATTACCCATCAAGTTAAAGTAATGACTGCAGGTGCAGCTCCTCCAGCAGCTGTTATTGAAGCGATGGAAAAATTAGGCTTTGATGTGACACATGTTTATGGCCTAACTGAAACTTATGGCGCTTGTGTAATTTGTGAGTGGCAGCCAAATTTGTGGGACCATTTGCCCAAGTCAGAGCAAGCGGCGTTAAAGTCTCGCCAGGGAGTAAGAAGCCCAGCACAAGAAGATCACTCAGTCATGGATGCAGAATCGATGCGACCTGTCCCCAAAAATGGTGAAACGATTGGTGAAATATGTTTACGTGGCAACATGGTCATGAAAGGTTACCTTAAAAATCCATCTGCAACAGCTGATGCTTTTGCGGGCGGCTGGTTTCGCACTGGTGATTTGGCCGTTTGGCATGCCGATGGCTACATGGAAATTAAGGATCGTGCGAAAGATATTATTATTTCAGGAGGAGAAAATATTTCTTCAATCGAAATAGAAAGTGTGCTCTACAGCCATCCAGCAGTTTTTGAAGCTGCTGTTGTGGCAAGGCCTGATGAGAAATGGGGAGAAACCCCGTGCGCTTTTGTGTCTTTAAAACCTGATGCCCAAGCAACAGAAGTAGAACTGATTGAATATTGTAGGGACAATATGGCGCGCTTTAAAGTACCCAAGCATGTTGTGTTTGGCTCCTTGCCAAAAACAGCGACAGGTAAAATACAAAAATTTGTACTGCGTAAAATGGTGCCTGTTTAGCTAAATTAGGGTAGAATTTTGGAGGTTTTAACAAGATTAATTTTTGGCCTATTATAACTCTCAGAGACAAATGTACCTAATGGACGATCAGATCGATAAAGTTAAGTTGCACAAAATTGCCAATGACCTACTGTCATCAGGAGAACAGATCAGTGTGCAAGCTATTGCAGATATAATGCGTATTAAACCCTCTGAAGAATTAGGCAGGCAGCTAGAGCATTGGTGGATCAAGCAAGAAAGCAGAGTTGCTTTTCGCCGCACTATTCAGCCTAATAATCGGCCTGATATTCCAGAAACCGTTTATCAAACAGTGCAAATGATTTGGGATAATGCCCTTAGGGATGCTCGTTTAGAATTAGAACTCAATGCCAATAGTGACAGACTCGTTAATGCGACAGGCATTGCTCTGGAAGACGAAATTTATTTAGCTAAAGCTCAGTTAGAAGCAGTTGAAGGTTCCAACCAGCGTTTGCGTGTGCAGTTAAAAGATAGCCAAAATAATTTAAAAAAATTAGAAGCAGAGCGAGCCATGTTGCGCAGCAATTTACAGTCTGCTGAAAAAACCATTAGCTCCATGAAAAACACGGTGTCTGAGGCGAAAAGTGAAATGAAGCGGGCCATTTCAAGTAGTGATGAAGCTAAGAAACAGCTTGATAATCGCATGAAAGAAGAGACAACCCGAAACAATACAAATATTGGTAAATTAGAATCCAAGGTCAATTACTATCGCCATCAACTGGATAAACTGAGGGATGATTGGGGCAAAAAAGAAGCCGGATTAAACTCTCAGGTTCAAGAATTGCAGGGTGTGGCAGCCAGAGGCACAGTGACCCAAGACACCCAGTTTAGTCAGATTCGCAGTCAGGAAGAGGAATTGCGTAAGTATAGAGGGGAGATTACTAATCAGTCTCGCCACATGTCACAATCTAATAGTCAAGCCTTAGCATCGACCAACAGAGTAAAACGTTTAGAAGATGCTCTGCAACAACGTGAATTTGATGTTAAAGAATTACAAAAACGAGCGATGGTAGAAAAGTCTGATGCATCAAGGCGAGAGAAAGACCTGCGCAAATTAATCAAAGCCCGAGAAGTTGAAGGTCTTGAAATTAATAATAACCTCCTAGGTCTGCAACGCACATTGATTGCCCGCGAGGAAGAAATTAGACGTCTAACGGCTAAATTATAATCAGCGTCAGCTTTTTTTGTCGACCATCATCGAAGCAGTTCCGTCTGCAACTAACTTGGTGTTTACAAAACATTGAGTTTTCAGGCTTACCCTGCCACGACGTTGATTAATATCCGCTACGGTCACTGTGGCCACTAAAGTATCGCCTATAAACACAGGGGCCTTAAACTTAATCTGCTGTTCTAAATAAATACATCCAGGGCCTGGCAGTTGAGTACCTAACACCGTTGAAATTAAGCCTGCACTAAGCATACCGTGCGCAATGCGTGCCTTAAAAGGAGTCGTGGCGGCATATTCTGAGTCTAAGTGCACTGGGTTAGTGTCGCCAGTAAGCGCTGCAAAGGCATCAATGTCCGTTTCTGTAATCGTTTTTTGATAGCTTGATTCCATACCTATGGTTAAATCTTCTAAATAATACCCATGTTGGTTATTCACATACTACTCCTTTAAAAGTTGCCTCGTGAGTTCTTAGTGGAACCCGTGGGTCAGCATGATAGGCATTATTTCGCTTGGCTACAAATGTCAGGCTAAAATTACCTTAATTATGATACACACCTTAAATTGCAACTGATCCAAAAAGAGCGCCTAACATGAGTGAATACCAAGCCCCCTTAGAAGAAATGAACTTTGTTATTAATCGTTTGCTTGATTTACCTAATTTCGCCTTAGCAATTGACAACCAAGATGCCAGCGAAGATTTGTTGCAGGCGGTGTTGTCCGAAGCGGATAAGTTAGCTCACGAAGTATGGTCTCCCATCAACCACTTTGGTGATCAACAAGGAGTGACTTTAACAGAAGGTGGCGTTAAAACGGTCGAAGGTTTTAAGGAAGCTTATCAAGCATACGCTCAAGGGGGCTGGAATAGCCTCTACTTTGATCCACAATATGGTGGGCAAGGGTTACCGTTCACTTTTTCTATGCCCGTGTCAGAGATGATGAATGCGGCTAACATGGCACTTGCACTTTGCCCCATGTTAACCGCAGGAGCTACGGAAGCAATCGCTGCCCATGGCAGTGATCGTTTAAAGGATATTTACCTAGGTAAAATGATTAGCGGTGAATGGACTGGCACCATGAACCTCACTGAACCTCATGCAGGCACAGATTTGGCAGTCATTACCACCACAGCAACTCCTGATGGAGATCGCTTTCTAGTTAAAGGCCAAAAGATTTATATCACTTGGGGCGACCACAGTATGACTGAGAATATCATTCATTTAGTGCTGGCTAAATTGCCAAACGCGCCTGATGGCGTCAAAGGCATTTCCTTATTTCTTGTGCCTAAGTTCTTAATCAATGCAGATGGAAGTTTAGGTGAGCATAATGATGTGTATGCCATTAATGTAGAACACAAAATGGGTATCCATGGCAGTCCCACATGCGTTATGAGTTACGGCGATAACGAAGGTGCTGTTGGCTATTTAGTGGGTCAACCCCATCAGGGTTTAGCCGCCATGTTTACCATGATGAATAATGAACGCTTACTCGTCGGTTTGCAGGGCGTAAGCTTGTCAGATCGAGCTTACCAAGGAGCCCTTAGGTATGCGCGGGATCGAGTGCAGTGTGCTGCCCCCGGCACTAGGGAACGAGGTGCTATTATTCACCATCCAGATGTGCGCCGCATGTTAATGACGATGCGCAGTTTGACTGAAGCTTGCCGAGCCATGGCCTATGTTAATGCCGCCCAAATCGATTTAAGCCAGCTGTCACCGGATGCAGCCACTAGAGGCTTAGCTCACAAGCGTGTTGGGTTACTTATTCCTATTGTAAAAGGGTGGTGTACTGAAATTTCGCAAGAATTGACCTCCCTGGGTGTGCAAATACATGGGGGCATGGGTTTCATTGAAGAAACAGGAGCAGCACAACACCAAAGGGATGCTCGCATACTCACCATTTATGAGGGTACGACCGGTATTCAGGCTTTAGACTTAGCGGGCAGGAAAACCCTCTACGACCAAGGTGCAGCAATGGCAGATCTAGTGCAACAAATGCGTGATGATTTGAGCTTACATGGCCATGCTGTCACTAAGTCACACCAGTCTGCGATGGCTGAAGCCATCAATGGCCTTGAATCGAGTTACCAGACTCTTCTGCAACAAGCTCCCAACGATGTTATGTTTGCTGGAGCAATCAGCTTTGATCTCTTAATGTTGAGTGGTTATGTGTGTGGGGCATGGCAAATGATGCGCAGCGCTAGTTTAGTCGCGCAGGAAGACAATGAGAGCTTCAAGACCAATAAATTAGTTACTGTAGCCTATTATTTAGACCATATCCTGCCTCGCTTTGAGTCGCACCGCCGTTCTATATTAGCCGGTAGTCAAAGTGTAATGGCCATTGCCGTGGGAGACCTTTAATCGGTTTCGATTGAGGGCGTTAAATTCAATGATTGTTGAATTATCCTAACCCATCCTAGTCATGGCTGATTCTTTTTTCGTTCTATAACGAACTTGGAGTCACAGTCTTTTAGTTTGGGTTATTGTCAGCTCCTAAGTGAAACACCTGTTGGTAAAAAGCCAGTTCAGCCTCCATGGCCTGAATGATATTTTTGGCTTTTCTAAAACCGTGACCTTCATCTGCAAAGGTGACGTGTGCCACCTTAATGCCTTTTGATCTGAGTAACTCAACCATCATTTCAGCTTGATTGGGAGGTACAACTTTATCTTTTAGACCCTGTAAAAAAATCACAGGGCAGTTGAGACCTTCTGCATGGTGGATTGGCGAGCGTGCGATATAGATGTCTTTTCGTTCGGGGTAAGGACCAATAAGGCTGTCAAGATAACGGGACTCAAATTTATGCGTATCAGTCGCTAAGGTTTCTAGGTCACCAATGCCATAGAGACTGGCTCCTGCTTTAAATGTATCAGTAAAGGTAAGGGCGGAGAGCACTGTGTACCCGCCAGCGCTGCCGCCACGAATGAGGCAACGCTGCGCATCTATTTTCTGTTGTTGAGCCAAATAGTGGATAGCATTTTCAGTGTCTTCAACATCAGCTACACCCCATGCGCGCCTTAAAGCTTGGCGATAAGTTCGTCCAAAACCAGTACTGCCACGGTAGTTAATATCCACAACAGCAAAGCCACGACTAGTCCAATATTGTAATTTCAGATTTAAACCACTGTCAGTTGCACCTGTGGGGCCACCATGACACATCACAATAACAGGAGGCAGTTCGTTAGCTTGGCCACAATAGGAGGCGCTGGTGGGATGGTAAAAGAACGCATGCACCATTTGGTGATTGCCACTTGGGAAAAAAATTGATTTGGGCTGAGCAAGATTAGTCGTTTCTACATCTAAAGTCGCTGGAGCGTAAATAGAGGTAACAACAGCCTGTTGATCGATGCTGATGAGTTCATGAGGCAAAGTTGCAGCACCTGCAACGGTGTACAAACGACCTTGATGGCAGGCGAGTGCGTGCATACTGCTGTAAGGGCTTATAATTGGACTTAGCTGCGCCGTTGTAATGTCAATAAAACCGCTATGCCAAAGACCTTTATCAGTCCAAAGGCAAGCAATGGTGTCGGTATTGATAAAATCATAGGTTGCCATACCAAACTGCCATAAGGGTGTAGCAAACTCCCCATCTAGGGCTAACACTGGCCTGTTTTCAGAACCATCAAAATGGTAAATATTCCACCAATTCGTTTTGTCAGATACAAAATATAGATCAGAGTCAGGTGACCAATGAGGCTGAAAGATAGCCTCATCACCGTTACTTCCAGCGATAACTCTTGGCTCGCTAATACCTGTTTGGCTCAGGCTAGCCAAGCATAATTCACTGCTATCCCAGGGCATATTAGGGTGTGACCACTGAATCCAGCAAAGTCTTGTTTGATCTGGACTTAGGCGCGGGTAAGCATAAAAATCAGCCCCAGCCTGTAATTTTTTAATGCTCGCCCTGTCATCGTTTAAGGCGATAGTCGCCAAATAATTTTCAGCTTCTTGTTGTTCCTGATGTTCTTCACAGACCGCAATTAGTCGCTGGTGTTGAGCATCGACAATAAGGTCTGCAAAGCGCCATGGACCCACTGGGGTAATGGCTATTGGTGTACCCAGCGTGTCAAGGTGTTGACGGTAAATACGCTGGTCTGCGGCATTAACAAAGTATAAATAAGCGTCATGAATTGTATAAGCCATACCTCCATACTCATGCACACCACTGTGATGACTAAAAGGACTGGGCAGTAGGTCAGTAATTTTGTCCTGTTCATTACACTGCATAATCACACAGCGGC
>Ga0209504_1001782_pt1 | contig 15638 bp, 18 predicted proteins | sample COGITO_mtgs_1005_FD_184791 | JGI IMG/M metagenome (GOLD analysis project Ga0209504, IMG submission 184791) | Pelagic marine microbial communities from North Sea - COGITO_mtgs_100511 (SPAdes) (version 2) | ecosystem: Environmental > Aquatic > Marine > Epipelagic ...
ATTCATTTGAATTAAATAGACGATGGCTTGAAGAGTTTGGTGGTTTACTTGGACTTAGGACTGATGACTTACCTAGTTTATTAAATATTTCAACTAAACCTTCCATATCATATGGATTAATACAGAAAATCTTAGGAATTATACTGTAACCTTGATCTTTGATATTTTCTTGTTCAGATGTTAATTCGTCCAATTCAATATCTACTGCTAATTGTGTTATTATTCTACTTTTTAGTTTAGGACATAAACATCCGATTACAATAATAATTAAAATTGTGGTTAATATCCTTTGTTGACCATCATAAATATTATTTTCATTATTATAATTTAAATTTATAATAGACCCCATTTTTTCAACATATTTTTTTTCTTCATAAATATTAAATATATCATCTAAAAATTTAGTTACTTCACCATATTCCCACGAATATTCACGTTGATTCATAGGGATTCTTAGTTTTTTTTGGAGAATATTATTCCATGATTCTTGATTTGTATTATATGGCTTTTCTCTTGACATTATATCATAATTAATCGTGGTTTATTTTTAAGTAGTTAATCACTATCATAATATTCACTTAAACTATTTTCATTTACCATTTCAATACATCCATTAACACAATCTGCTTGAACATAGTAATTAGATGTTTTTATAAAAGCATAAATTAAATCATCTAATTCCTCGTATGTCCATTTTTCAACTCCTACTTTATTATTTTCTATTGAAAGTAATACATCTTCGTCAAATAAACGAGGATCATTATCACCCCATTTCATTCTAAATCTTATCTGTTTATTAATATTATTATTATTACCACCGATACCTCCTTCACATCTATCTAAATATGGTAATTTTTTATTTGATTCTAACTTACAATTATATATCCATTGTTCAATAATATTTTTATTTTCACCATGTTCACATTTATATTTAAATTCTTTCCACCTTTCCATATATTTAGGTGGAGCGTCATTATCTATTTTAAATCTCAATTTATGAATATGTGTTTGTAATATTTCCATTATATATTGTGATTAAATATGTATTTAAATATTATTTAGGCCAATAATAATATTTATCATTTTCTAAATTCCGTCGTCTTTCTTCATATCCTCCATCATTTATTGATGGATATGGTTCAATGTTAGTGGGTTTCCAATCACCAACATAATACCACAATGGTTTGTTTTCTAATGCCATAATTCTCCATTCTTTTAAATTTATACTATCATATTTAATCAACCATTTCCATTGGTCATCACTCAATTCTTTTACACGGTTTTCCATTATTATTGTGATTAAATTTATATTTAAATAATTATTCATAAATATATTAGATATGGAACCACAAATAATTGATTATTACAATGAAATGCCATCCGGAGCAAATGTGATTGAAAAAATGAATGAAGAGTTTAGTATTCTGAATTCTGAAAATAATATATTAAAGAAAATAAATCAAGAATATTGTGACAGATTAACTAAATTAAAAAAATATGAAATGATAAAAATCAATGTGTCATCAAAAGAAGAATTATTTATAAAGGGGAAAAGTGTTATAGATAGTATACCTAAATTTACAACAATAATATATGATTTTTTAAATCACACTGGTTGGTGTAATAATTTACCTGAACCAGATGGAACAGGACTACATATAATGTGTCATGTAGGGTTGGGATATTGGGATTGTTGGGAAACAGATATTTTAGAATGGAGTGGATGTACATATGGATATGATAATAGTAATAATTTTCATTATAATAAATATCTTAAATTAAAAATAATAGAAGAATTACATACATTATTTAATTTAGAAAAAAAAAATATATTATCATGGTTTAATTATATAATTGATGAAGCATTTAATCAAGTGGAATTAACAATATATAACTTAATTGAAAACAATATATCACCACAAAATCCAGATATATTAAAAAATATAATTCATAAAATAATTATGACCAAATTATTTGGATGGAATAATGAAATGGATGAACCTCGTGAAGTATTAACAAATAATGAATATCTAATCCAAAACATATATTATTTTGTTGATTGTGAAAAGTGTGGTCAAATCTTTGTAGGAAATAATTATGATGATAATGATTAAATTTGATTTATTTATTTTTGTTTAATAAAACTATGGACTACAAATCACTTGGGATCAATATTAATTCTGACAAGTGTTGGGGAATCGCATGGAATAAAGGTAGCGGAATGCAGTGTCGACACAACAAAAAAGAAGGTAACTATTGTGTAAGACATAAAAGTAGTGATTGTAGACCTTGTGGCGATATATATAATGTAGTAGAAAAACCAATAATTGGAAAACAATTTAAAGAACATACATGGAATATTAATAAAATGAGTATTATAAAGACAATTGATTCATATGAAACTAAATTGATTAATAAAGGATTTAATAAAGAACAAATAGAATTTATAATGTCACCACTTCAAAATTCTAAATTAGTCGGAATCCCTGGTGGTGGAAAATCTACTTGTATTATTGAGTTTATTAAACATAAAATCCATATTGGCGAACTTAATAATAATAATGTATTATTATTAGCATTTAATTGTTCAGCTAGAGATGACCTAAAGAAAAAACTTATGGATATTGTTGATAAAAATAGGATAGATACATTTGATCAACAGGTCATTAATTTAAATAAAAATAATGGTATTGAAATACTATATCCAAAAGGTGCAGATGATGAAGAAGGGACAAAGAGAAATGAATATCATAATAAACATAATGTAAAATGTATTAGTCAAATAGTTGATCCAAATTATAATATAGATATAATTAATAATATCGAAGTTATTATTATTGATGAAGCTCAAGATATGAATTATAATAATTATAAATTAGTAATTACCATAAGTAAAAGATTAAATATCCCTGTAATTTTAGTAGGTGATACAGATCAATCTATTAATCAGTTCAGAGGTTCGGAGGATTCATTCTTTGAAAATCATGGTGATAAAATATTTACTTTAAAAATCAATTATAGATGTGATCAATCTATTATTGATTTCGCCAAATATATTTCAACTAATAAACATGATATTGAATCAGGGAGTTGTAAAGGTGGAAAAAAACCTGTTTATTATAATTGTGATAATGATGACATTGCTATGAACAATATTTTAGAGAAAATATTATCTAGAGGAGAAATTAAATTAAATGAAATGTGTATAATTGTTCATACTAATTATGAAGTAGATATGTTAAAAGAATTCTTTAAACAACATGATGAAATTGGTACTGGAGAAAAAACAGGATTACAAATTAAAACATATCATAAATCAAAAGGACTAGAATATCATACAGTATTCTTATATGGTTACAAAACTTTACCTTATGGAGAAAAAGAAAGTAAACGCAATCAAAAATATGTAGGTATAACAAGGACTAAAAAAGAATTATATATGTATTATATTGATAATCAGATTCTAAAGATAAAGAAAGGAAAATCATATGGTTCAACATATCGTGATAAAAGCACTAAATGTATATATTTAAAACATGTTCCTCAAGAATTATATGATATTGTTCAATTATAAAAATAATTTTATCATAAATAAACGACTTTATAAATTTTTTTTAAATTTGATTTAAAATTATATTGATAATATAATATTATATAATGGGTATGGGTAATAGAATGTTAGAAGGATACAATAATTCTACGCATGTAAATATGGGGACAAAAATTATAAATATTCCTAATAATGTTGATTTAGTAAATAATACTTGTAATGTATGTTGTTCAGAATTAGAACATGTTAAAAAATATAAATCATATTGTGATTATGAATGTAAAAATTGTAGAGGTTCATTTTTCGGATATGGTATTCAAAATTGTGAATGTAGTTATTCAGATGAAACTTATAATTATAATATATGTTTACCTTGTACTAAACAAGAATTAGATAATTATTGTTGTAATAAATGTAATATTTATATTGTCCCAAGCAAATATGAAGATATAAAAGAATGTTTTAAAGATATTAAATTCTCTAAAATTTATATGAATAAAAAATTTTGTGAAACGTGTAAATTATGTAATGATTGTTCTGATAATTATTGTGAAGATTGTTGGGTTAAATGTATAAAATGTAATAAACATATTAAAGAATATTTTAATGATAATTGTTGTAAAGATTGTACATTAAAATGTTCTAAATGTGAAAATAATACTAAAAAAAATATAATTAAAGATGGACATCAATGTTGTGAAAAATGTTTTGATAGTGATTTTAATCCATCAAATAACCATGAAAAATATAAAATTAATTTAAAAAAAGTCAATAATTATCATTATGAATTTATATCTTTTATAAAGATTAAAGAAATACATGAGTGTAAAAAATGTTCCGAAAAATATTGGTGGATATTAAATGATATAGATAAACCATATTGGCAATGTCATGAATCACCTTATTTACAAGATTGTTGTGAAAAGCATTTTAATAGAAGATTGAAAAGAAAAAGAAATAATTTTATAAAAAAAAATCCAGACCCAAGTAATAATGAATCTTTATATGTATTAAGAGAAATTACAGAAAAACCTTATTTTGAATGGTATAAAGAATATAATATTAATATTTGTAAAAATTGTAGTTGTGATATAAAAGTGAACAGTTATTATGACCAACAAAAATATATATATTGTAAAAAATGTAATCCAAGCAATAAATATCATAAATTTAAATGGAAGGACAATAATTGGATTCTTGATAAAGTATGTGTTCTAAAAAACAATAGACACCACTGGATAAATCCAACTGGAAAATATAATATTAATTATAAATGTAATTGTCATAAGTGTAATTTATCATAAAAGATATGATAAAGAATCTTGCTATATATATGATTTTGATGATTGATATAAATTTGATGTCAACATAATATTTTTTTTAAATCACAAATGGAATTCTTCAATCATGTTCAGAAAGTGTATACAGAAACGGATCATGACACCCTCAATCTAGATATACCATTGGCAATATTTATGATTAAACTTCTGTCTATTAAAGTGGATTTCAGTCATTTCAGAGATGAAAATAAATTTAATGAATATATGAAATCTGATAGACCTACTAAACTCAGATATTATTTGCAAATTAAATTTAGGGATGAAATGATAAAAGCTACTGAAGTTGTTAAACAAGAAGGGAATAAAGAAAATGAATATATTGATGGGTGTTTCCGTTCAAGAGAAATATATTATGATAATCGCATACCTCCATTTGAATTACGTAATGAATTATATGATAAATATTTAAAAGATAAAATATTTGATGATAAAATTCAAAATAAGATATCAGAATGGATTAAACCTGATATGGTAAATGGTGCTCTCAATTCAGAAATGAGAGGTCTTATTAATATGGAAATTAAAAAGAAATATTTTAATTCATTTAATAGTGAGTCTGCTATCATGATACAGTTTTTGATAAAATTTTCAGATAGAAAATCAGTTTTAAAACTACTATATTCTATGCGCGATGTTTATATATTAGGATTAGTTTAAAAATATCTATTACATATATAATGAACACATTTCTGAAAATATTATTATATATTTTTTCTATATTTATAATTTTGAATGTGATATTATTTTTATATTTCACAATACATTTTTACAACCAGACCAAAGATTTAAACGAAAGTATTCAAAAATCCGTTACTATGTTATCAATGATATATGTATTTTTGTTTTTTGGTGTTCGTGGAGAGTTAATGGATCACAATTATAAACCATGAGAATATTAGTTTTAAATTTGAATCCAATATTATATTTTTTTATAAAATGATTAATTTATTTCTTCGTGGTAGTGATTCAGGAAAAGCACAGGACGGAACGTGTAAGCTTAAATTTATAAAAATGGATATACCAGAGAATTATGATAATATACCTGGTAATGATGAACTACCAGATTCTATAAAAATTAAAGCGAGAGAAATAGGTTGTATTCTGATAGTGAGAACTAACAAACGTGGTAGTAAACCAGGTGCATTTTATTTAAAAGGTAATTTAAATTCTGATATAGATTGTGATATAGTAGAAAAAAAAATTATTGATAATTATTTGTCACATAAATATAAAAGTCCATTGTGTTGGATTTCTAAAGATAGAAAATGGTAATTGAATTCACGTTTATATTTTTTTATCTCAACTTATCACAATTATCTCAAAAAATTTGAGATAAAGATAAATTGAATTCAAACACCCAAGTTCTAATTGCTTTAACAAGTGAAAAGAACTTACCCACGATCAAACCGACTTCAACCGAAAATGTCTCTTACACTCGCTTTCAAGAATGTTCCACATGATATCGATTTATCCATTACTACTGAGGACATTTCTATGGCTCGTGATATCGGCATCCTCACGCCGCGCGAAGTCGTTTCATCCGACTTTGTTCCCGTAAAGGTCTTGGGCCAGAAGACACCGTCCTGGGCGAACAAGACTACTGGTATGTCCACACAGGAGTCTCACGATGCTGACTATCTTGCAGTTGTCCACGCTGCCGAGTACTTGGCTTTCGAGGAGGCGCACGAGGCTATGCTGGACGACCTTGCTGAGTTGTGGGAGGCTGACCTGGATGGGTCGATCTTCGACCTGTCTGAACCTTTCGGACACAAGTCTTGTCGTCGCGAGATCCTCCCATCTACCGCAACTGAAGAGGTCCGCGTGACGGCGATCAAGGCGGGATACTATATCGGATCTATCGGTGGTCTGGCCCCAAATGTCTACATCAAGACACGAATGCCGCTTGATCCCCATTCGATCTACCTGATGGACATCACCGCTACCCCTCTTGAAAGATTCTCATGGCGCGCGACCAAGGTGTATCCGAAGCTCTCGACGGCGGATATGCTTGTGTCCTGTGTCTTCATTCAGGAGTCATCCGGTCATCCAGCTGGGTTTCCAGGCAACCGCGACGAAACATCATCTCGGCAGTATCTGCTCCCCACACCACCATCTCACATCGGGACCATGGTAGGACGTAAGGGCAAGAACATCGCTTCTCTGATAGAATCAGTCAATGGATGGGATTCTTCTGAATCATTCGGCGAACCTGACATTACGATCACACCCACCAACGACTTTGCTGGATGTATCGTGACTTTCCACGAACCTCCCGAGTGCTTCTGGAAAATATCAGACATCGAATGGCTCATCTCCCACTTCCACTGCTAAACAAACATCAAAGACAAAAAACAATATAAAATAACAAAGACAAAAAACAATATAAAATAACAAAGACAAAAAACAATATAAAATAACAAAGACAAAAAAAATTTTTTTATTTTATTAAGATTTTAAAATAATATGATATTGATATAATTAATCTCTGAAACCAATTTGTTGGTCACCGTCCCAATTTGCTGCATTGTCAGGATCAAATGGGTCACCTTCTTCATCATAGTAATCACATCCTTGACGATACATAGATACATATTCTCTAAGACTAATTTGAGGTGGGCGGTTATTTTCTTCTTGTCGTTTCTTTAACTCAAAATACACATCCTTACAAATATGAGTATCAGATAATGCTCTATGTTCTTGTTTAGATTCTTTTTTAAATAGATCCTTATACAGATTACACAATTTAGGAAACTTGTCTAATTTTAACACTTGTTTACTTAATTCCATAGCACATTCATGGTCAATATTATTAATCATATCAATCATTTCTGTGTCATTGATTCTGTGTAATTCAGATAGTAATATATTCATATCAAAACCAATATTATATGAAATAATTTTGCCAATACCACTCAAATGTTTTTTTAGAACATCAAATACTTCTCTAATAGGTATACCTTCTGAATTGATATTAGAATTTGTTATTCCTGTAATCTTTGTAATAATAGGTAACAGACTTCCGAAATTATTTGGTTTTACGAGAGAAGAATATTCTACAATAGTTTCGCCATCATTATTAGTAATAACAATACCCATTTCAATAATTCTTGATGATTCATATTTATCTAATTCTGTATAATCATACCATTTACAAAATCCCTTGGTTTTTGGAAGTCCAGTTGTTTCGAGGTCAATAAAGAGATTCATTATATATATTTTTAATTATCTTAAATAATCAAATCAAATTTATTTATATTATAATAGTTTATCACATTCATCAACTGATTTAACTACTTCTTCAAACTTTTTTTTTATAAGTTCTATATCACCTATTTGCATATCACAACCATCTTCTCCACCAAAAAATACAATATATTTGCTTTCTAAATCATTAATCATTTTTTCATATTTTTTAAGTCTTTCATTTTCAACTTTCATGTCATGGATTTTCTTACATATGATTGTATGATACATATCAATATCTAAGTGAAGTATTTCTTCAGATGTAATATCCAATGATGGAATTATTTCCCAGTGTACTAATTTACTATATTCATCTCTTTCAAATTCGGCATAGATATCTTTTTTACTTAAGCTCAATATACTCATTATTTATATTAATATATCATTGTAATTTTAAATAAATAATCATAAAATATTGTGATTTATAATAAAAAAACGCATATTTATTTATATACAATTTAAAATATAACTTAAGATTTATAGATTTTAAATAGTGATTTATTATTATTATTATTATAATTTATTATTCTATCTAAATCTATATGTTCATCATTTAATAGAAGTTCTACTTGGTATTTTTTCGTATATGGTGAACACATTTCTTTCGCTAATTCACCATCTATAGTTCCGTCCATACATAAATCATAAAGTATGTCATCATTAAATGATTTCCAATCAACTGTTTCAAATATACCTGATGCTTTCATGTCTTTTATAATTTGATAGTATTCTTTAATAGAAGAACCAATATTTGTAAGAAGTTTTTCTTCTTTGTTTTTTTCATCATCATCTTCAGTATAAATTCTAATATTGTTATCATTAAAATTATAATTTTTTACAAGATATTGATTATTATTGGGTCCTCGTGTATCATATGTATACAGCGAGATAACTGGCATAATATGTAATAACATCATATAGATAAAATTCATATTATTATTTTTACTTGTTTTAATTAAAATAATCAAATTTAATATTAATTATCTGAAGAATAAATATTAGTTCAATAAAAAATAGTATATAGTTTATCACAAAATTTATTATTTCTTTTTACTGGTGTTTTTGTGTTGATAATTATTCACGGCACTTTTAACTTTATCCACTGGTTTTTTACCATTATAAGAATATACAAGATTACCTGTTTTTTTATAGATATCATACATTTTCTTTGCGTCATAGTATTTTTCGGGTGGTGGACGTGAAGATCCTAATAGGAAACCTGGACGCCATCCCTCATTCCAAAGTTTTTCAGAACACATAGCAACAAACTGTTCAGTAACAGCATTATATTCGGGAAGTGTTCCTTCGTAAAGAGCAAATCTTTTTCCAGATGCCTGTCTACTCTCCTCAGTAGTAGATATTCTTTGTATTTGTTTATGTTGAATATCCACATTTTTCTTCACAACAGGTGGTGGTATAAAGACAGATATAGAATGTGTGGGAAGTTCTCGGGGTTTGTATCTTTCTTGGCGTTGTTGTCTGCGTTGGTAAGATCTTTGATATTGCCATGATCCCGATGATGTTGATGACGCAACCGAAGACCGTAGGAACTCAGCACGGGGGTTATTCATATTTAAGTAGTTGATATGATTTCTTCTCTATCTCAAATTTAAATTTGATATAAAATATTTAGTTATATAAAAATACAATGCGAACATATTACAACATTCTTGGGGTAGATCACAAAGCATCTGAACAAGACATTACTGATGCATTTTTAAAACTAGCAATTAATAAAACAAAAATAAAAGAATTAGCAGAAGCATACGAGATTCTAATAGATCCGATTAAAAGACATCAATATGATAAAGAATATTTGTTTAAATTAAATATAAATTTTACGGATCCTATAGTAGTATATAATTCTGTTATAAATAAAAATAATAAAATATTTAGATATTTTGTTAATAAACAGCATCTATATAATGATTATTCTATCCAAGATAATGTATCATCGTCACATGTACTATGTAAATTTAATTGGTAGTAATAAATGATATAGACATTTTACCAGTCTGTGTTCCAACATTTTTTTTATTATTAAAATGTTTTATGATTATATTCATATTTATGACTATTCCAAATACTAATGTTATTATTACTATCATAATTGGAATAAACTCGTGAGCAAAGAATATTAAGAACAGTAACAGATTCATAATATGGTTTTAATTTATCTTATTTTAAAATCAAATTTATGTTATAATATAACAAAGAATAATAATATATACCAAATACTATAAATGTGATAAACCAATACATCTTTTTTATCTGATTAAATACTTTATTCCCTTCTATAAAGTTTTCTTCTTCGTATGTATTAAAATCGGAATTATTCTCCATGAAACGATTACTAATCATTATTGAAAAAAAATATTAATTAAATCAAATTTATTTACTTTATTACTTATCTTGTGACGATAGTAATTCAGATATAGCAATTTCTAAACGATCTGCTTCTGCTTGTTGAATTCGAATTAAAGATGATAACATATTATACTTATCGGTCATTTTCTTTATCTCTTTAAGTTTTATGAGTTCCTCTTTTTTCTTTCTAAGTTCTTCTACTATATCTAGGTTTAATTCTTCCTTCAAAACAGCATTTTCTTTATTGAGACGAAGTAGAATTAAGGCAGCATCTTTATCATCTTGAGAATTATTCTTTAATCTTGTTTGAGATCTGGTTACGGGCATTTTTATTTATTTATTATAATTTTATTTTTAAGTCAAATTTATTTTTTAGATCTTTTAGATCTTTTCTTTCTAATCCTTTTATGAGTTCTCTTGAATTTTTGTGAAGGTTTCTTTTTAATATTAGATTTCTTTTTAAGAACAGATTTTCTTCTTTTATTTCTTTTGATCGTTTTGACTTGTTTTCTACGTTTTCTCAAAGTTTTAGGGGATTTTCTTTTATTTTTTCTTTTTCTTGTTTTATGTTTAATACGTGATCCGCCTTCGCCTTCGCCTTCGACTCCAGACATCGGCTCGCCGGTGGCGGCGGTGTCTTGAGTTCTAATTAAAGATTTAATTTGAGCGAGTTGAGTGGCGTTTAAGTTTAAGGTTGGGGCCGCTCCCAGCAGTCTATGCATAAGATTACCAATGACCGACTCCGACTCCGGCTGCGGAGGTGGTGTTGTTGCTACTGTTGCTGCTGCTGCTGCCGGCTGCGGCTGCGGCGCTGCTGCTGCTGTCCCCAACGCGCTCTCCAACGCTACCGAAAGTTTTGACCGGACGTACTTCTCATTTTTGAGGTAATATTTTATTATACGTAATGATTTAGCACGACCCTTTTTTTTTTTATTTAAATAATTACAAAACCACTTAGCCGTCTCATCATAGTTTAGAATTTGATCATTTATTATACTAGCCAATGTTTTATATTTGTTCTTTTGTTCTAATTCTTGTTGAATGCTTAAATGTGGGGTGGATCCTGTGGGGTCGTCGCAAAATTTTATCATATCATCAACTAATGGTTTAATAAGATCTCGAAAGATTCCACTTTCACACAGGTGCCAACATGCTTTATGGTCTTGATTTTCACAGTCGTTATCAATTACATGTAGTCTTTGGAGATCCTCACGTGGATCTAAAAAAAATTCCAGTAGATCTTTTAATTGTTCTTCAGTATCACATAATATCCTACATGCTAATAAGAATTCCAAAGGGTTTAATTGTCCATTACATTCACTTTTTGAGCCAAACATTTTGTTGTGCAAATTTTCTACAATACATATTAATATTAACCAGCGACGGTTATCAATGTAGCACTCTTTCGGTAGACATTCACAAGACCTATTACTGGGTTCTTCCCCCCTACCAGTACCCTCCCTTGTCAAAGTCGCCTCAGCGACAGCTGCGGCCATCACTACATTTCGTTGCTCGGGTCTAGTCTGCATGAGTACTTCATTTATTTCGGTTAGTTCAGCCATTGTTAATACCAGACCATCTAAAAATTCTTTCTTTTTTTCCTGATGAGACATTGTCGTAATAACTTCTAGGACAGCTTTTTCACGACTGAAATTCATGTATTTGTTACTGATTGTTCTAAATAATAGATCTGTTTTTGGACTATATTTAATATAATCGCCACTTATTAATTCATTTATTTTTGCTACTAATTCGTCTAAAGTAGACTCTATTTTTAGATCTTCTAGATGTAAGTCTAAAGAATCCTCTTCGCCTACGCTAGGAAGTAACAACATTAGTCCGCTAAATTCTGCTGGTTTAAGATATTCTGACATTTTTTTAATCGAAAAGGCATTAACTAATTCATCGGAAAAGTAGGGGGAGATCGGCTTGCCTACTGGTTGACTTAATATATCTTCATCAAAATTTTTTTTTAAAACTATTGAAGCCTTAACGGCTTGAATTACTGCTTCAGCATCGGTTTCGTTTAGTGTTGCACTACTCACATCCCCTCGCAATTTATCTGCAACCTCGGTAAAGTTTGTTGTACCGATAGTAGGTATATCTCTACCAATGGTCAATAAAGTTTGAATTAATGTAGTTCTTATAGTATTTTCGGGGAAAAACTCCTGTTTTTCTAATATTTTCATAAGTTCTACCATGTGAGAGGAGTGGTAAAATTCTAAATTTTGTCTACAATCATGCATGTCTTCTCCAAACCTTGCTAGGAACATGACGATATGCTTCGAATTTGACTCGTCTGCTGTATTTATTTTTTTACTAATAAATCTACACAATTCATCTTTATCTATCGTATATTCACCTTCTGAAAATTTAAGGATTTTTAATGCGAATAAAATATGTTTAATACTTCCATTATCATCATTTTTTAATATTTCTTTCATTAATTCACTATTTAATAGATTAATAAATTCTGTAATATTTACACCATGACAAGTATCAGAATGACCTCCCACTGTATCGATGAGATTTAGCAAAAATGCCTTCAATCGATCCTCCATCGCTGCGACACTATAATATTGATCATTTAAACAAAAAATTTCTCGCATACCTACGTAACCCTCGACCGTCAAGTTCGCATTCAGAGTCAGATTGCAATTAGTTATGGGACGTAACTTTATTGCACCATTAGATGTAAAAAGTCCTCTTACGATATCAAATTGTTTCTCCTTTATTTTGTGGGATAAACATGATATTATAATTTGACGATGTAATTTCTTTTCTTCCTCCCCCCTTTCTGCCGCGTCCATCATCGTTATTTTGGGATGAATGTGTTTATCCCAAAAAAATACAGGGATATAATCACCAATTTCAACAATCTTATAACTTATTCTAGATAAAACAGCAACTAGATCCATACCTGACCCTACTTGAGCGCGCCGCGTTAATTCTCCTATAAGTTTATCACATACATTTTCCACAAACTTGTTTAAGATCGGGCTTGCGATCATAGTATTAGGATCTAAGCCGGAACGCACTAACAATTTATTCGGGTTTTCATCATCCGGACTGTATATCTCAGAATTCAAGACTGCATATGAATTTTTTTGAGCTTCTCTTGTTGCTGTTGATGCTTGCAGCTGCCGCCGCCTTACTTTTGCGTCTTTCGCTGGTGGGGCGGGCGTGGCTGTGACGTCTGCTTGAGTGCTTTGGGAATATGATAATAAAAAGGCATTGGTATCAAATCTTATTACCGAATTACCACCCTTCTGCTGGCCGCCGCCCCCACCGCTGTCTTTTTTAAAAAAATTAAGTGCTGGTGCTTTGTTGGTACCCAAATAATAGTACAGCCATCCATCCATAAATTCATCCATACTAGTCAAAAACTGCCGACCTAATTCACCTTTTATTCCGACTATTTGTACACTCATTTTATCCAAAAATTGTTTAAAATTAAATGACACAGGTGTAAATTTATTACCTGCTCGAATACCTAGTAGGCCAAGACCTTGGGGTGTATCATCACTACCCTGTTCTACAAATTCAAATGGAAACATCTGCCCCCCCCAATACGCCGTTCGTTTCTTCAGACCAGACTCAATTCTTTGTATTCCTTTTATTTCATCATCATCATAACCAATAAAATCCCTCTTTACATCTAATATATCATATAATAATCTAATTTTACCCAGACCCTGACCCTGAGCCAGTTGCTCTCTTAAATTTTCCCATCTAATTGAACTATTAATGACAAAGTAAATCATTGAAATAAGTGTGGATTCTAAACTACGTTTGGCTTGGTTTTGTGCTGTAGTATAACCAGCTGCAGTAGGTCCTTCTCTTTTTAAATTTGCTATAAAATTAGTAATATCTTCATTAACTTCTAATCGGAAGATGCCTCTGAATACTTCAAAAAATTCTGTGACTGCTGCATTGACTGCTGTATTGACAACCTGTTTATCGCCTGTTTGGATTATAGGCTTATTTAGTGCTTCCTGTTTACCTCCGAGTCGAGTAAACCATGTTAATAAAGCATTATTTGAGGAACCGGCGGCGGCGGCGGCGGCGGCGGCAGGCGCTATGGAAGGATATACATATAAACATGTTTCTTTCCATGTATTGATTCTGGAAGATCTGCCTCTCTTTAATATGTCTTTCACCTTTTCCATAAATGAGTTACAGTATGCTATTTTTTCTGATACTTCCACAGGCAAATTTAAAATTTGTAAAATATTTTGCATAAAGATCGCATTTGACGGGAGTCCAAGTTTCCAGAATCCTGTCGATTCGTCAGCTCTGTCTCCTTTCCTTACTTGTGTTATGCTCATCTGCACATTCAAATATTCACCCAATAGTGTATGAAGTGCCTTCTTCGATGTCTCACCCGAATCAGCATCCATCATATCTTTATCATTCTCATCCATATCTTTCTTAAGATCCATCATAACTTTTTTAGTTGTTCCTATACTTCCTCCACCGACCACAAGTTTTGCAAGTGTCATCAATTGGATTTCATCTACAAATACGTCTTTTATAAAGTTATTAAATTCCTGTGGAGTCTTATTGATTTTATATGGATCATATAAATACCTAAGTTGTTCGAGGTCTAAACATTGTGCAGCCATACCACACAAGTAACTAACAATACCAAATGTACTATCATCAAATTCGAAACCATTTTCTTTGACATAATTTAAAATTTCAAGCGCTCTTTGTAGACATAAAGCTTTTTGGTCGTGACTGCGTAACGGAGATTCAACCTCTTTACCGTTCATCGGTAAAGAGGTTCCGTTGAACACCCCACCTTTACAAATGTCAATTAACATATCTAAAATTTTTCCAGAGAAATGTTCGGGGGGGGTTCCATTAACAGTACCATATACGTGTGTTATCAAAGTACTCCAGTTATCAAGGGTGAAGACGCCGTCTTTCTTTTTCTTTTTTTGGGGGGGGTCAGCGGCAGGAAGAGCAGGATCAGAAGCGGCGGCGGACGAGGAGGGGTCACCTGAACTAGAAGGCATATATATATATAATATACAAACATTTTATTTTTAATTAAATAAAAAAAAATTTATTATCTATAGATTTAAACACATTACCTTCAATATGTATATTTAATTAATCATATCCCATAACAA
>Ga0209504_1001788_pt1 | contig 15619 bp, 20 predicted proteins | sample COGITO_mtgs_1005_FD_184791 | JGI IMG/M metagenome (GOLD analysis project Ga0209504, IMG submission 184791) | Pelagic marine microbial communities from North Sea - COGITO_mtgs_100511 (SPAdes) (version 2) | ecosystem: Environmental > Aquatic > Marine > Epipelagic ...
AAAATTTTTTGTTTCACTCCACTTATTGACGAAATCATAGAAACACTAACGCAGCTTTGCATAAAAATTAATACAAAAATTGATATTCCTGTTTTTGTAATAATATTTTTCATTTTCATTTTTTTTAGTTTAAAGATTGTCTAAAATTAGATTTTAATTACTAGTTAATATGGATAACAAACCTTTTATCATAGGTTTCTATAATACGGATAATAGAATTCTTTCTTTTCTCTAAGGTATAAACGAAAAATAACTAACAGGCATAAAGGATATATATTTAGATGAGGTGGGTTTTTTATAAGATAAAGAGAGTATAATGCATTTAATTAGTCTTAGTGTATGGTTATAAATCATTTATCTGTTCAGGCTTTTTAGGTAGCTAAAATTGTTTCCGATGGCATCCCTTTTAAAAAGTGGGTACATTCAACTTATATTGATATTTCTTCCTATGCAGGAATTGCTTTTATAGCGTTTACAAATACAGAGGAATCATATTTTTTATTTCTAACACTATCACTAAAAAGAATAAACTACCAAAAACACATGGAATTATTTTTTCAACATTGCTCAATTTTTTATATAATTTTGGATCATTTCCTTTTCCTAATTTTTCCCATTCATATTCAAATAGGTTAAGTGGTAACTCTTTTTCTATTTCGTGAATAACTTCAAATTTTCCTGAATTTAATTTTCTGTAATTTTCAAGCAAGCTTATCCAATAAATACAAATAAGAATTGCACTAATAGAAAGTCCAATTATTAGGTATTCACTATTCTCTATTTTATTTGATTTTAAATATCCAATTATTCCTGCTACTGTTGTTGTCAATGAAAGATAGAAAGTATTTAAATTACTTCTTCTATCAGATACCTTTTCAGCAGATTCGACATATATTTTATATTGTTCAAATAGATGTTCAGTTTTTTTACCGCTAGGATATTCTTTGTTATTAAAATTAGTTAAACCCATATTAAATTAAATAGAATAATCTATTATTGCCTGTACAATAGATTTCGTATTCCAATAAACCATTACATCTGCGTTATCTTCAACAACTGAAGAAACTTGTTTACTAGCCCAAGGTATTACACCAATAATTGGTTTAGAATTAGTAAAATCATTTTTTGCAATATTGATTTCTTTTTTTATCCACTTACTATAAGTTGAGTACTTTCCAGCCATAATTAGAACAATATGGCAACCTGTCATTTTATTTGTAATTGCAATTTTAAGTTCTTTGTCTGTTCCATTTGTATGTACCGGGTCATCTTTGGGTACAGAATGATTGTTATAAGAAAAGTAAGTTTCCCATCTAACATTCGACAAAGTTGCTCATATGCGTCTGAATATCCCCAAGAATGGCTGATAAATATTTTGTATGTTTTACTCATTATTCTTTTTTGTTTTAATGCTCTATTAACTACTTATATGAGGAATAAACCTCATTTTTACAGGTCTTTATATCCGGATAACAGGAATTTTTGTTCTCGCTTATCACTAAAATATGAATGAAAAACAATGAATGGAAGTAAAGGATATGTATTTAGATGAAATGGGTTTTTTATAAGGTAAGAAGAAGGAAAGGCACTTAATGATTTGTTACATCACTCTCTTTTTTCAAGTTTTTTTATAGCTTATAAAATGGTTTCTAATTGCTGTTTTTTGAGGGGTGTGTTTTGATCAAAGTAAAGACAAATGTTAACGTTGTTGTATATGGTTTATTGCGAATGTAAAAGCACAATTTTTCAGTTAAACACCAACTTTATAAAAAATTATTTACCCTTGGTTTAGCAATAAGTAGGAATAAACTATACACTTTGTTATGCCACGTTACTCTATTTTTTATCATTTGTTGAACAACCATTTTGTCCGCAATTTAAAGCGATTATTTTCCGTTTAATTGCTAACTCATTATATAATAATTTACCAAATTTCGTTATTTTAAGGATATAAAGTCAAGGCATAATAAACCAAAATACAGGAAGTCTACTAAAAATAAAAAAGATTGAATCATAGCCATAATACCACTTGTTGTTAAGGTAGGAAGCCATTCTGTCTTTTGACATTTCAGTATCAAGATTTTTAAAATCTCTAATATGGTCTGAATTTCTTAATTGTATGATAATAAATAATTTAAACCAGTCATTTTTTTTATAATTTTCATAAAACTTGTGCAAGTTGGACAATAATTGTCGTAAAAAAATGATTATTTGTTTCATTTTATCTGATTTAAAATCCAATTTGATATTTCTGTTAATACAATTGGAGAAAATGTTTGTTCAATTTTAGCATATTCATTTGGAAGACCTGTTTTACACTCTTGAAATAGATGGTTTAATCTTGGAAATTCTTTTATCGTTACATTTTCATTTCCTCCTATTTTTAAAGCGTTTTTTATTGCAGTTAAATTCTCCTTAGATGGAACTTGTAAGTCTTTTTCTCCATTCACGGCTAATACGGGACACTTTACTTTTTCTAATACTGTTGCTGGATTGAACTTTATAAAGTATTGTATCCAAGGATTTGAAATTTGATTTACTTGTATTGAAATGAATTCTTCTTTTGTTAGTCCATTTGGAATTTCTATACTAGTATCACTTTTAAGCGTTTCTTTTATATGGTTTGTCAAATCTGTTTTAAATTTTTGATTATCATTAGATTGAATTACGATTTCAAATAATTTGACATTGGTCTGATTTGATTTTTTTATATCAGTTTCAGAAATACCTTTTGCTCTTGAAATTAATTTTTGTTGAAGTAGTAACAATTTATCTCCTTGAATTCCTGTACCTGCTAATAATACAATAAAACTAATATCTTTTGATTTTGATGCCACTATTGATGCAATTAAACCACCTTCACTATGTCCAACTAAACCAATTTTATTTTTGTTAATTTCTTTTCTTGTTTGTAAGTAATTAATAGCACTTTCTACATCAGTTGCAAAATCAACAGTAGTTGCAGTTTTAAAATTCCCTTTTGAATCCCCAATTCCTCTATCATCATATCGTAAAACGGCAATTCCTTTTTTTGTTAAATAGTCAGAAATTACTAAAAAGGGTTTATGACCTAATAATTCTTCATTTCTATTTTGTGGTCCACTTCCTGTTATTAAAATTACGCTTGGAAAAAAACCATTCTTTTTTGGTAAAGTCAATGTGCCAGATAATGAAATATTAGCTTTTGTATTTTGAAAAGTTACATCCTCAGAATAATAAGAATAAGGTTTTGTAGGTTCTTGAGGGCGTTTTAAAATTTCTTTTTCAAGGGGATTTTTTGATAAATTCATTGGAAATTCTTGACTACCTTGTTTAAAAGTTCCAATAATTTTGGTATCACTTAATTCTCCGTTATATTCAATTTTGGCATTAGTAACTTCAAATTTAATTTTTGAGTTTTCAAAAGTTGTATTGGTTACAGGAATATTTTTTGCTCCTTGGTCAGGGCTATCGATTGTTGAACTATATCCATTTTCAGATTTTGTTACTTTGAAAACAAGTCTTAATTGCATTCCTTGAACTTTTAAAATTCCATTCCAAGTTCCTGTTATTTCTTGAGAGGAAGAAATTTGATAATTAATAATTAATATTACAATAGTAAATATTTTTTTCATTTTTTATAAATTGGATATTTTTTTTTCTGTTAGAACTATTATAATTACAAAAGAGAATAAAAGCATGCCTATTAAAATATTTTCAAATTCTACATCTATTAAATTTAAAATTAATGAAATTAAAAGAAGAGAAGACATGAAAATTAACATCAAATTAGCAGAATACCTATTTGCAATTTTCCAATTAACAAGATTTTTTTTTGATTTACTTGTTCTATACCCATAAATAGAATTAATATTTTGAGGAGGAAAAATTCTAAATAACGTTGCTACGATTAAAAGAATTAAAAATAAAGTTATCATAATTTTTTTTGTTTTTTAGTTATTAAGTATAAAGTTAATGCACCAAGCATTGAAAAAAAGAAGCTAATAAGACCATGGATAAAAATTATACCTAGATGAAAAGTAATACCTAAATACCATGCAAATCTTTTAACTTTTTTATTATGAATAAACATACAAGAAAATAAAAATAATTCAAGAAGTAATACGCTCCAAGTTATATAAGTTAATGAAAAAGGATTTTTTAAAAGAGGCATAATAAATGGATAAAACAAATCATTCATACCAAATGATTGATTTGTAAACCAATAATAAATAGCAGTACCATTAACCCATTCAATAACTTTAAATTTACCAACAGAAGCCTGAAAATAAAGAAAAGAAACCTGTATCTCAATAATAATAAAAGTAAAGTAGACAATAGATTTTTTTAAAAAACTTATGTTTATACTATTGCTCTTTTTCCAATGTGATTTTCTATTATCAGTTATGCAAATAGGTATTAATAAAAGTGTTAAAATATTATTAATTTGATCTCCACCATCAATAGCAAAAGAGGTATTAAAGAAACTAAAAGTAACCCACCAATGAAATATACAAGTGTATCTTGGGTAAATACCAATAATGATTAAAATTAAAACAAAAATTGATATATATTTTGCAATTGTAAAATCTTTAATAATATTATAAATATTAATAAAATCATATTTATTAAACTCAGGAAGTATCTCATTTTCAATACCAAAACTAAATAATGTCTCATTAGAATTTAATAATAAAGTTAATAATAATCCAAAAGCTAATGATGTTCTTGCTAGACCTAAAGAGATATTCCAATAATCTAAATCAATTAAAGTTTCAAAGTTTGATATTATTTTGTTTATTTTTATTGACATTTGAAATTGATTAATATTAATTTTGACTCCATATTAACTTTTAGGTTTATCCAAGACCACGGAACAGGTTTTTTTAAAATAACACAATATAAGCCACAAATAGAGGGTTTTTTAGTAGCTATAGAGATTTTATTTAATTTATCATATTTAGTTTTGTCCTTCAAAAAAACATTTATATTCTCGTTGTTGTTTACCCAAAAATCCTTGTCAATATCACTTGTAATTTTGTTGATTTTTGTTATTATAAGTCTATTGTCTCTTCTTATACCAAAAAGCTGGGAAAGTTGTGTGTTTCTTAAAATTACTTTCTTAAATTTTTGATTTATTGTATCAACTTTATAAAGATAAACTTCTTCTAATTTTGGGCTTTTTGTAAAAAAAGACCAGCCCTGAGGTGTGAAATTTTTGATTTCTTTTTCTGAAAAGAAAGAATATCTTGTTTTTATTGGGTTTTCAGGCGTATAAACAATTAGCATATAATTTAGTATTGAAAAAGTTAAAAAACATAATGATGCTAATATTATATATGTTTTTTTCAAAATTTTATAGTTTTTATAATTATGAGGCTATTATAAATCCATGATGATAATAATAGCCTCATAAATATTATTTATTTAAAACTGAACCATTTAATTCAGTTGCTATAGATAATGATAATTCTTCAGATAAAAAATCACTGTTTTCTTGATTTGTAATTCCAAAAGCAAATTCAGATACAATAACAACATAGAATGCTACTGCAGCAACTACAGCAACAGCAACAGCTATTACTAAAACTCCATTTGCTTGCATTTTTGATTGTTCAGTATTTTCTTTATATCTATCATACTCACTCTTTAATTGTACTTCTAATTTTTTAAGTTCTTTTGGATTACTTAACGTAACGTCATATTTTAAACCTTTGCCTTTTAATTCTCTATTCAGAAAAGGTTTTAAAGTCTCTGCACTTTTTAGAAGTGTTTCTTTAATTAAAATAGGGTTCTTTGAATACATATTTTTTTGAAAAGAATTAAAAAAGTCAGGATTTTCTTTCTGTATAAATTTAATTGCTCTTTCCTGTATATCTTTATACTCTTTTTCTTTTTCTGAAGTATTAAGATACTCTTTAATATTAAAATTGTTTTCCATGACCGTAAATAATGAAGTTGCTTCACCATTCATAAAAACAATAGATTTAAATAACTCTTGTCCAGAAAAAACTTCTAAAGAGTTTTCTGACAAGTTGTCAATTGGAATATCATTATCATACTGACTACAAGAAGCAAATAACATTAATGTTGCTAAAAATATAGCAAAATATGGTTTTCTTAAATTGTTTAAAATATTCATAATTTTAGTTTTGAGGGAAAAAGTCTTTATTTGATTTTAAGACTTTTCCAAGTTAAAATTTTTCTACTCTTTCGATTTTTATAACTCGGTTTACTTTTTCTTTTATTTCGGTTTCAACGTTACACATGATCCGAAGATTGGGAGGGTAGCCCTTCTCTTACCAATTTTTTTTCTTCAAACCTACAAACAAAATCAACTCATGTCAATACCCATAAATGGGGTATTTTATCCCTGAAAACAGTTAGATGGTAATAATAAATTTTTTTAAAAAAAAGCATATATCCTAATGTTTATAAGGGTTATTGCGATTATAACCTATAAGGAATAAAAAACAGGACTCCCTTCTGACTAATGTGGTATATGTAAAATTAAGTTTGTCATTTGAATTTTTAATTGTTTTTAACTCCTTATATGGAAAAAAAGGGCCCTCTTTAAAGGTCTTTATTTCCGGATAATAGGAACTTTTGTTCCGGTTTTTCATTTTCGTTTATTGGTTTTCGTTTGTGTTGCTCTTCAAAAATTACTTTGTTTAGAATTTTCGTTTGTCCAACCATAAGAAGTCGCAAGTCCTCAATAATATAATCTGTAAGTTCTTTATTCGAAATGTCGTCTCCTGAAATATCGAGTCGAAAACCCTCTCCTTTTATACTTCCGCCATTCGTAAAAGATATTTCAAAATCAAATTTTACTCTTTTCTGCATAATTTGTGTTTCACTTTTAGATCCTCTCCTTTCTCTTTTACATTCTAAATATTTTAGTCTCTTCATTATTGGTCATCACATTTACAGAAATAGAGACTTTTATTCTCTCTTATCACTAAAATAAGAACGAGAAACAACAAACAGAAGCAAAGAGTAGTTATTTAGATGAAATGGGTTTTTTGCATGGTAAAAGGTAAGAGAGTTGGAATTTTTTTGAAGATTCCCTTTTTATTATTGATTAAGGGCAGTTGGTTAGGGTAAGTGGTTGTATTCAAATGCGCCAATATCCACTCCATTTCCCAAGGGCCTGGTGGTACCATTAAAATCTGTTGAAGGGGCTCCTTGTAAAACTCCCGCATCAATGCAAAGAGATGAGGCTTTCAGGCGATAGTCATTATTGCAGATACTGACAAAATTTGGATCATGGGTTGTTATATTTGATCCACTTGGAGTATTGAACCAATTATTGTAAAAATTGGAATATTCGAAATCAAAATTTAAAGGATACCAAGTGTGTTGTTTATATCCAGTCCTATAGAAGTTTTCCACGTTTATAATAATACTGTTGATCATTTTATTACCATTGTTTTCACGATCACAGGTAAATAAATACTTTCCCCCATTAAAAACACAATTCATAAAAGTATTATTTTTTGCTGGTGATACCTGATCATAATAGAAAAACGAAATCTGTGCCTCACTAGGGTTTTGGAAAATACAATTTTCAAATACATTATAAGTACCTGAATTTTGTGCACCTCCATCTTCGCTGGTATCCAAAAAATAAACCGAGTTTTCGGCATTAATAGATTTACAATTTTTTATTGAATTGTGACTAGCGCCATCTCTTATTACAAAACCACAGTTGATAGCTAAACTATTTTTAATGATGTTGTTTTTTACCCCTCTGTGCCTCAATTGATAACCATCTGAACTCATTCCTTTTGAGATACAATTGATTATCAGGTTATTTTCACAGTTGCCTTTCAAGCTAATACCATGACCACTATGGCCTAATTCACCAATACGTTCGGTGTAGCACTCTTCAATTACATTATTATTCCCCTCTACATGTATGTAATAATCCATGGCACTTTTATATCCTGTTGTATTGTCATCAGAATATATTCTACAGTTCCTTAGGGTTTGATTATCACCCATGATAGATATACCCTCTGCACAGGCATTTAACACAGAACAATTTTCGATTGTGTTATTACTAGCAAGCCAAAAAACGATCCCCTTTCCATGATAATGTTCATTTATATTTCCAAAATTCATGGTGTTGATATTGTCTATTTTAAGATGATGCCCATTTTTTGCAGAAATACCATCTCGATAGTTTCTAATCTGAAGGTTTTTAACAATGATATGCTTTCTATTCTCTAATGTTATGGCTGTCCCTGTTGTCCTGTCTCCACCATCAAGTAAGGGCATCACACTAGCATCAAGGAGGTCTCCATATATCCATTGAAGATCTGGATGATCACCGGGGGTTGACCTATATCCTTCAAAGGTAATTTGATTAGAGCTCGTACCGCTTGTTTCAAATACAACATATTCATTTCCGTAATCTCCTGCTTTTATAAAAACAGTATCTCCAGGAGATACATCACTTCCCGATGAAGCAGCATAAGTGATGGTTCTCCATGCTGTTGAAATTGTTGATCCATCATTAGAGTCATTTCCAGAGGTGGAAACATAATATACGTTTTGAGACACCATAGCTAGTGAACTGGCGATTGATAAAATGCTTAAAAAGATTGTTTTCATATTTTTTATTTTTGCAAACAATAACAGAACCCCAGAGATGTTTTATAGATTCTTTTTTTTTAAAGGAGTCTTATGTATTCATTTATCTGTTCCTTGATTTTCTAAAAAGAATCTAAATGTTTTTTTTTTTGCAATGGGTTTGGCCTCCCACTTGTTTCATAGAACACAAATTTTTATTACGAAAATACGGATGAAAAAATATCAACACAAGTAAAGAACATATATTTAGATGAAATGGGTTTTTTATAAAGTTGGAATAGCATAATGCGTTTATTTACCTTATTTTTTTCATTTTTTTAGGTTGTAGAACGGTTTATGTAAGAATCGTAAGGGATTAAGATCCTCTCCTTTCTCTTTTACATTCTAAATATTTTAGTCTCTTCATTATTGGTCATCACATTTACAGAAATAGAGACTTTTAAATCAAAATTATTACGATAATAAAAAGTTTTTCTACGATTACTGTAAGAGATAGTGGCTTCATACTCTTTTAATTCATTCATTAATGAATGTACAGATTGCTTGTTAATTCTTAGTAATTCTGACAGGTCTTTTGGAGTGCCTGTATTTTCCTTTAAAATTAAATTATGCAATTGTTGTAAACGGTCTAGGTTTTTTAAGTTTTTCATAGCAATATTGTTTATTTGATCTTAGAAGAAAAAGTAAGTCTTTTATTCTAGGGGGGAGTCTTGTAGAAGTTCAAATCCGATACTTGTAGTTTTCTTGAACGGTGTTATGATCGAAACGAAGCGTAAAAAGATGCTTCCTTTTCGGTTTAACATTCAACCAATACTGCTTCAACTCTTACTCCTGATTTTTTTACTATTTCTTATTTCGTGTATTCGTTTTCTGAGGATAAATTTGCTAAAATCCCAATAAAAAAAAATTATATTTATAATACTTCTCATAGTTTTGTCTTTTTAACACCAACACTCAGATAAAAGTGTGTTTTAATCTGTTTTGTAGATTGTTGATCAGCATCTTGATTTTCATATTAGGGTCCTCTTTTTCCGATTTTAAGGAGCATAATTTTATAGATTTAATTTTTGTGCTGTTGCTTAAACTGCTACTAATTAAGCACAGTATTGTGTGCTAGTGATTCTAGTTTGTATTCCATATTGTGTTCGGTTTCTTTAGCCATTGTTTTAGTGTACAATAGTTCGATAATATGCAAAGACATGTCAATACCCGCAGAGATCCCCTCTGATGTGAAAATTTTTTCTGATGACTGAACAAATCTTTTTTTGGGTTTTGGGATCCCATTAGAAACAATCTCTTTTAAGTGGTTGTAAACACCTCTATGTGTACAATAAGGTTTACTGTCTAATAAATTTAACACAGCAAGTAATCTCGCACCAGAACAAAAACTTAACGTAAAAGTAGTTGCTTTATGGATTTTATTAATCCAATTCAGTGTTTTTTTATCTGCCATTAGCCTTCGGGTTCCTGCCCCTCCTGAAATGATTAAAACATCAATTTTTGGGACATTTAAGAATGAATATGACGGCTTCACAGACAAACCATTGACTGCGTTAATTGAAGATAAAGTTTTTGCTACTGTAAACACGTTGAATAGGGCACGGTTTTGTAATTCAGAACAAATAGCAAATACCTCAAAAGGTCCAGCAAAATTCGGAACGTCAGCTTGGTTAAATATTAAAACACCCACATTTAGTTTTTTTTTCATAACGTTTATTTTAGGTGATCGTTTAGAGTACTATTTGTCATAATACTCGTTCGATATTATGAGAAATAAGAACATCAGGAGTTGGATTAGGTTCACATAAAGTGATAACTAATAACCCAATCAATAATCTTGAAAGTAGGTGTAAGTATCTCATAGATTTTTTTTACTTATAATAATATGAATAAAAAACAATGAACGAAAGTAAAGAGCATATATTTAGATGAAATGGTGTTTTTATATAGTAAAGAAACATAATGCACTCATTTAAATAGAATTCTATTTTTAATAACAATTATTATAAGAGAATTTCTACTCACTAAAAAGTAGAATAGTTTTCAATATCTACTGAAATAGGGGGTGAAAAACTTAGAGAGAATTTTAAATTAGTAAAAAATTCCGCACAATTTCTATAATCAAGTATAGAAACGATACAACATTTATAATGATGAGAAGTACGAGTAATTTCTGTTTTAAGTTTTTCATACGATCTTTTTTTTATTTCTGAAGTACTTGATTTCTGTTGTTTTTATAAAGTCAATATTTTTATTTTTAAAGCGATCTGGTAATAGAAGTATATGAACCTCTCTTAAGTTTGAAAGGATTTTTATATTGGTATCTCTTAGGCACAAGGTATTACCAACAGTTTTTAATTTTCCTAAATCATCAATATTACTGTATCTTAAAGTGATTGTTCCTCCAATTTTTTTAATGTTCCCTAGAGAGGTAAGTTTTTGAGCTTTCAAAATCCAAAAATCATTTTTAACATAGTTTAGTTGACCTAAATCTATCAGATGATTTGAATTTATTCCAAGATTTCCATAAACTCTTTTCAAGCACCCTAGTGAACTAATATTATTCCCTGTAATGATAAAGTTTCCCTTAAGACACCCTTTTTCATTGATAAGACTATTGAATTTTTTTTGAGTACAAATCGTTAAATAATTATCTTCCATATTTTTTTTAATAAAAATACAGGTAAAAAAATCATTTGTCAATCACTGAAATTAGTGAAATTTCATCCTCACTGTTTTTGGGATATTTTCCTCACTGTTTTTGGGGTGTTTGAATTTTTTGATCATGAAAATCAGGAAATTAGTGCTGTTTTTTGTAGGAATTCAGTGATCAATCCCATACGGTAATAAATAAAAAAAAGATATGTACTTTTAAAACTGATTTTTATGAGATCTTTTTTATTTTTACTTTATGAAAAAAATCGAACATATAGGGATTGCTGTAAAAAATTTAGAGAAATCCAATAAATTATTTGCTTCTCTTTTTGGAGAACCTAGTTATAAAATAGAAGAAGTTGCTTCTGAGGGTGTAAAAACATCTTTTTTTGCTTCAGGACCTAATAAAATTGAATTATTACAAGCCACAAATCCAAACAGTCCGATTGCAAAGTTTATAGAAAATAAAGGAGAAGGAATTCATCATATTGCATTTGCTGTTTTAGATATAGAAGAAGAAGTAAAGAGGCTTCAAAATGAAGGTTTTGTTGTCTTAAATGAAATCCCAAAAAAAGGAGCAGATAATAAGTTAGTTGTATTTTTACATCCAAAATCTACCAATGGTGTTCTTATTGAATTGTGCCAAGAGATCGATTAATTAAAATACTGTCAAATACATACGAATTACTATCTTGCAAGTCTAAAAATTATTTCACAAAATGTCCTCCAAATTTGATACTTACCAAAAACGACGACTGAAATCTTCCTATTTTTCAGTAGTGATTAGCATTGCTCTTGTTCTTTTTATGGTCGGAGTACTAGGATTGGTTGTATTAAAATCGACGATTATTGCAAATAGAGTAAAGGAAAAAGTTGCAATTACGTTGTTCTTGAAAGATGATGTTTCCCCAAAAAACAGAAATGATTTAAAAGCATTTATCCAAAAAGAAGCTTTTACCAGAAGAATAATATACACGAGTAAGGAAAAAGCAGCCAAAATTTATAGCAAAGAAATTGGGGAAGACTTTTTGGATTTCTTAGGGAATAATCCTTTAAAAAATGCGTTAGACATTTACTTGAAGGCAGATTTTGTAACTCCAATAAAAATGAAACAATTAGAAAAACAGTTTACAAAAAATGCTTTTGTAGCAGCGGTTTCTTATGATAAATTATTAATTAATCTTTTAACAAAAAATATTCAGCGAATCAGTTTTTGGCTACTAGTTGTGAGTGGATTTTTTGGTTTAGTAGCCATGATTTTAATAAATAGCTCTATAAGGTTGTCTGTGTATTCAAAACGATTTAATATAAAAACCATGCAAATGGTTGGGGCTACGAAAAGCTTTATCAGAAAACCTTTTATATGGAGAAGTATAAAACTAGGAATGATAGGTGCCTTTATAGCACTTATTGGATTGTCATTAGTTGTTTATTATTTAGATATACATGCACCAAGTTTAGAATTAATTAACGATTATATGACACTGGGGTATTTAGTTGGGGGGGTTTTAATATCGGCATTTATAATTACTTGGGTAAGTACTTTTTTAGCAACACAACGATTTTTAAATTTACAAACAGACGAACTTTATTATTAGTAATATGGAAAATAAAAAGACACCAAAAAATACTTTTTTATTTGGTAAAAAAAATTATGTAATAATGATCATTGGTCTTGTTTTTATTACACTAGGCTTTGTATTGATGTCAGGAGGTGGAAGTGATAATCCCGCAGTTTTTAATGAAGAAATATACAATTGGCAACGAATTCGTTTAGCACCAACTTTAGTAATAATAGGTTTGGGAATTGAAATTTATGCAATTTTAGTTAACCCTAATACATAAAGATGAATATCATAGAAGCAATAATTTTGGGGATCACTCAAGGTTTAACAGAGTTTTTACCGGTATCATCTAGTGGGCATTTAGAATTGGTAAAAGCAATTTTAGGAGACACTTCTGTGCCCGAAGAGAGTTTAACTTTTACGGTAGTCTTACATTTTGCAACTGCATTAAGTACCCTAGTTATTTTTAGAAAAGAAATTATAGAGCTATTTAAAGGATTATTCCAGTTCAAATGGAATGATGAATTTAAGTTTTCATTAAAAATCATCATTTCTATGCTTCCTGCTGTAATTATAGGCTTGCTTTTTGAAAAAGAATTAGCATCTTTTTTTGGAGGAAAAATATTATTAGTTGGATGCATGTTATTGTTAACAGCGTTGTTGCTTTTACTAGCAGATAAAGCAAAAAACACAAACAAAGAGGTTTCATTTTCTAATGCGGTACTCATTGGTATTTCTCAAGCGATCGCAATGTTGCCCGGAATTTCTAGATCTGGCGCTACTATTTCTACATCGGTTTTATTAGGAGTAGATAGAACTAGAGCTGCGAAATTTTCATTTTTAATGGTAGTTCCATTAATTTTCGGGAAAATAGGGAAAGATGTTTTAAGTGGAGATTTAAACTTTCACTCCTCCGAAATAGTTCCTATTTTGGCAGGTTTTATTGCTGCTTTTTTAGCAGGGTTATTGGCTTGTAAATGGATGATTTCTTTAGTAAAAAAAAGCAATCTGTATTATTTTTCAATCTATTGTTCAGTTATAGGAGTTATTGCGATCGGCTACGCTCTTTCAAATTAAAAAAACATTAAATTCACCCCACATGACTGAGGAAGCTTTTAAAAACGGTCAAGTTTTACTGATAGATAAACCACTTACTTGGACTTCTTTTCAAGCGGTGAATAAAATCCGTTGGCATATCAAACAATGTTTTGGAATAAAAAAAATTAAAGTTGGCCATGCTGGTACATTAGATCCGTTAGCAACTGGATTGTTAATTATATGTACAGGGAAGCAAACCAAACAAATTCATCGTTATCAAGCCCAACTAAAAGAATATACAGGAGTATTTACCCTAGGGGCGACAACACCCAGTTATGATTTAGAAACTGACATTGACAATGTATTTCCAACAGCACATATTTCAGAAGAATTACTTCATGAAACAGTACAGAAATTTTTGGGAGATATCGAACAAAAACCTCCGATTTTTTCTGCAATAAAAAAAGAGGGCAAACGTCTTTATGAGCTCGCAAGAAAAGGGGAGACAACAGAGATTAAAGCGAGAACAGTAACTATTTCTGAATTCGAACTAACAAAAATTAATTTACCTGAAGTAGCATTTAGGGTTGTCTGTAGCAAAGGAACCTACATTCGATCTTTAGCATATGATGTTGGTTTAGCTCTCGGGTCTGGAGCACACTTATCTGCCCTGAGAAGAACCAAAATTGGAGACTTTTCCGTTGAAAAAGGGCTAACGATTGAACATTTTATCAAAAAGTTAGCAATCAGTTCAAAAAACCTTTTGTAGGCTGGTTCGTTCTTTTTATGCTGTATACTTCGAAAATACTAAACGCTTAATGTTTTTGTAATGCGATGAGAAATGCCAGTTAATATTTCATAGGAGATCGTTTCCGTAACATCAGCAATATGTTGAATCATTTCTTGAGTATTAAAAATAATTACTTCTTGCCCTTCTGTACAATCTATTTCAGTGACGTCAACCATGATCATGTCCATACAAACGTTGCCAACAATTGGTGCTTTTTTATTATTAATGAGCACAAATCCTTTTTTATTTCCTAATTTTCTAGACAAGCCATCCGCGTGACCAATAGGAATTGTTGCAGTTTTACTTTGTTTATTTGCTGTAAAGGCCCTATTGTAACCAACAGTCTCTCCTTTTTCTATGGTGTGAATTTGAGAAATAATAGATTTTAAATTGTGTGTGTTTTTAAGCAGCGCAGTTTCTTTTTTATTGTTTCCAAAACCATACAGACCAATGCCAATTCTAACCATGTTAAACTGGGCTTTTGGGTAGTTTATAACACCAGAGGTGTTCAGCATGTGAAGCATTGGTTTGTAGTCTAAATTTTTATAAAATTCTGTTGAAATTTCATTAAACCTGTTAATTTGATTCTTAGTGAAACTTTGCTCGTTTTTATCTTCGCTTGCTACTAGGTGAGAAAATAGATAAGCTACTTTTATATGAGTTGTTTCTTTTAAGAGAGTAATTATTTTAGGAACATCTTTAAAGTGAAAACCCAATCTATTTAAACCAGTGTTAAACTTTAAATGAACCGGGTAATTCGACAATGAATTGTCCTCGGCTAATTTTAAAAAGGCAGTAAATATGCTAAAATTATATAAATTTGGTTCTAGGTCAAAGTCAATAATAGCTTGCAGGTTAGGTATTTGAGGGTGAAGAACTAAAATCGGAGTTTTTATATTAGCCTCTCGTAGAGCGATTCCTTCACTAGTGTATGCAACAGCAAAATAATCAACTTTATCTTTTAAAAATTCAGCAATTTGAAGAGCATCACTTCCAT
>Ga0209504_1001805_pt1 | contig 15510 bp, 15 predicted proteins | sample COGITO_mtgs_1005_FD_184791 | JGI IMG/M metagenome (GOLD analysis project Ga0209504, IMG submission 184791) | Pelagic marine microbial communities from North Sea - COGITO_mtgs_100511 (SPAdes) (version 2) | ecosystem: Environmental > Aquatic > Marine > Epipelagic ...
ATAATTGTTTGTTTTATTATAAATATTAAATTATTGTACTTCGTACATACCTAAAGGAGACATTTCTGGTGTCTTCTTAAATATTTTTTCTAATAGGGCATTTGTTGTACTCATATCTGTTGTGCTTTGGACAACTGTGGTACTTTGTGTGTTTTCTGGTTCTGGGTTAGATGAAGTATTTCCTCCTGCTAACATTTGTCCTAATCCAGGGGCAGCAGCAAAATCATCATTATCTGATAGTTCGAATAATCCACCCTCAGCAGGTGAAACCATAGTTTTACCTTTTGCGGCTGAGAACATATCACCTGCTTTTTTTGCTTTAGTATCAGTAACAGCTTTTGCATATGCCCCTACTATAGCTAACCCTGCTGCTATACCTAAAGCTGGACCTACAACAGGAATAAATGATAATGCTGCAAAAGCTGCGGCTGCTGCCAATGCAGCTAATATACCTCCTAATATTACACCACCCGCTCCCATTTCCTTCATAGATCCTAGTGCCTTACCAACAACTCCTGAAATGCTCATAATACCACTAACTAAGAAACCAATTGCTTCTATTACGGGTGTTAGAGCCATACCTATTGCTAGAATAGGTTCTGCTACAGATACAAATACTTCTTTTAATTTGTCCATTGTATTACTAAGTCTTTCTGCTTGACTTTGTTGGTTTTTTAAACCATCAACTCCCTCGTCTGCTAATTTTTTCTGGGTTGCTTCTAATCCTATTGCCTCTATACTGGCGTTAATTAATTTTTCTTTTTCTTCTGCTTGTTTACCTGTAGCACCTACTAATTGTTCTTGTACGTATAAGGTTTTTGCTAAATCTTCTCTATTCATACCAACAGATTTAGCTAAGGCTTCCTGTTGTATTCTGTTCATCTTAGAAAATTCTGCAGAATCACCTATTTGGTTAGATATTTCTTTTGCTACTGTTGCTAAATCATTATTTAAAGCTGCTTGTCTTGCTTTTTCTAAATTAATATCTTTTCCTAATAACAATTCAGCTTCTAATTCTGATGATATAGAACTTTCAAAATCTAGTAAACTATTTGCTATGGCATCTACTTTATCTAATTCCATACCTAAGGACTTAGCTGTAGCTACAGCCTCAGCTATTAATGCCGGGTTTTTACCAAATGATAATGTAGTAGCAGCTGATACCTTTCCTATATCTTTTAATAAGTCTTTTTCATTTAAAAGTACTCCGTTTTGGGATGCTGAAATGGTAGCTTGAGCCATAAATTCACCTGTAATGGTCTCCATATCTTTTCCAGTAGCTAATGAAATAGAAGCAATACCCATTAGCTCTTCATTAGTAAACCCAGCCATTTTTCTCATTTGAGTAAACTGAACTAGCATATCCTCACTTAACATTGTACCTGTACCAAGAGTTTTATTGATAACTAAAAGGGTTTCTTGTAAACCTGCAGTAGTAACAGCATTACCTTTAGACATATCAGTTATATCTAACTGCGAATTAGCCATTTGGGTAAGTTCAGCTCTGGTTCTTACAGAGTCGGCATATGTCATGTTCATACTCTTAGCCATTTCACCCGCTGCTGCATCTGAAGCAATTACAGCCTTTAACAGTTCAGCTAGTAAAACTGCAGGAGCTAAGGCGGCTTTTAAGGATTTAGCTAGTGATTTAATACCAGACATAGCTGACATAAATCCTTTTCTATCAATAACACCTAGTAATTTTTTACCATCAGGTTTACCTAGTTTATCGAATTTTTTAGAAGCAGCTGAACCTGCTAGGGTCTCTCCAGACTTTGATTTTAATTTATCGGCTAAACCAAGCTTTTTAACCATATCTTTAGTTAAACCCTCTCCAGTTTTAAGAGAATGTTCTATATCTTGAGAGGTATTTAAAGCTGCCTCAGATGCAGCCTCAAAAGGGGCAGAAAAAGCTGTTATTCCTGGAACGGATTTTACGGCAGTAGCTAAATTTCCAAATGTTTTAACTCCAAAATTATCTTTAATTCTTTGTGAAGATTCTACTATACCATCTATTTGCAATTTTAATTTAGTAGCTTCATCAACTTGTAGTTTAATTGTTTGTGCTATATCTTGGTCTAATTCATTTTGACTTTTACCAAACTTAGCTTGTTGTTGTTTTAAAAGTCTAATTTTTTGTTCTAAACTAACTTTTTGTTTACTAAAAATTTCACTTTGTTTATCTACCCCTAATTGTCTTTTTCCTATAGAATAGGATTCTTGGGAGATTTTATTTATATCATTAGTAATTTTTCTAAGTAAAGACTTTTCTGTTCTTTGAAACTTTAAATTGGTTATCTGGTCTTTAATAACATTAGAAATATCTTGTTGATCAGATAATAAGTCAGATTCAATACCCGCTTGTTCTTTAACAATACGAAGTTGTTCTTTAAATAGCCTATTTTGATCCGCTATTAATTCCTTTATAGTTTTAGCTGTTTCTTCTTGTTTTTTAGACACAATGGTATTTTATTATAAATATGGTTACTTATAACTTGTTTTACCTCTATAGGGTTTAGATGCTTCGGTAAATGCAGGGGTATTAACTTTACCGTCAGCATTAATTAGATTTTTAGTTCCTTTACCTCCACTTTTGGCATTTTCGTATGATTTTTTCTCTTCAGCATAAAAATCTTTTATTTCTGAGTAAGTGAATTTTCTTAACCAAATAGGCATATTATAAACAGAGGGATAATCATATCCACCTTTACTATGAAATAGTATTTGGTGAATCATTTTAAAAAGATTTAAACGTGCCTCAGGGGCATTAGTTATAGTCAGGCCAAAAAAAGTTTAGACCAATTGGTATGGTCACCTCCTCTCCATTATCCAAGATATAGGATAAGTTTACATCGGGTTGAGTAGAGGCAATATGATCTCTAAATGCTCTAGAATCCCTTGCTAAGAATCTATTATCTACAAATTCTCTAATTTCTTTTTTTTCTTCATTACCATCTACAGATGTAATTAGATATTTTAATCTTGTAGTAAGTTCTGAGGAGTTTTCTTTGTTAATTTTTTTAAGACCTGCTAATTCTCGATCTATTTGTTTTTCTAATTTACCCGTAGCTAATTGATAAGTTAAAACTGTACCAGTTGCTGGGGTGGTAAAACTAAATTCATTTTTGCCTGCTTCAAATTCAGATTCATCAAATTCTTTATTTTCTAAAGTTGACATATCTAAGGTATAATTTTGTCCTTTAACTTCAACATCATAATCCTTACCATATCCTAATATACGAGTAGCAATTAGAAGCGCATTTTTATCACCAACAATTAAATCATCAAGTTTAATATCCTTATTTATAATTACAGATTGTAATAATTTTTCTAATACTACTCCCTTTTGAATAAAGGATTGGTTGGAAAGAATATCCTCTTCCTTAGCAGTCATATATTTAACTTCTACTTTACCACTTGATAGGGGATTGTCTTTAGAATATATTAAACCTTTAGATGGTAATTCTACTTCTTCGGTTGGAAATTTAAATTCACTCATAGTCTTTATTTGGTTAAAACGTTTTTATCAGTTATACATATTAATATAAAAAAAAGCTTGACCGAAGCCAAGCAATTTTTGATAAGTTATGTAATTGTTTCTTAGAAATTTAAGATACAGTAATCTGGTTGTACTGTTAATTGTAGTTCTACAGCAGCACTTTCATTATCCCAGTTATAATCTCCAAAGTTAGCTTCAGTAATCATAGCCCCTTTGATAATCCATTCTGAAACGATATCTCCTACAGGTCCTAATACGTTCATAGTTAAATCCTTTTTATAGAAATCACTATAACCATCTCTACCCGTTACTGACTCATGGTGTAATCTAACCCATTCCATACATGCTTGAGCACCACTTGGAGTAATTGGATCAAATAACGTCATTTGAATTGTGTTCCAAAGTGTTTTACCTTTAACGTATCTTGCAACGTTAATATGGTTCAACTGAACTGTACCTTGAGTTAATGAAACAGCTCCCATACCTTTAATTTGGTATGAAGGGATTCCATCTACATACAATATAAACCTGTTTTGTTGTTTCGGTTCAAATGCTGTATAAAATATTTCGTTTGGGTCTAATACTGCCATTGTTATATAATTTTATTATAAATATTTATAATTATTGTTTTTATTCAGGAAATGTTGCTCCAGTTGGTAAAACGTTGAAATCTAGAATAATGAATTCAGCTGTTTTAGTTGGTTGTAAATAAATCTGACCTACTAGCTCATTTCTATCAATTACGTCTGGTGTATTATTTGTAGCATCCATTACTACTTTAAAAGCATATAATCCTTGTCTTTGTTGTACTGATTCTAAGTATGGGTTTACATTTGCTAAGAAGTTGTTTCTTGTTGCATTTGTATTTTGTTCAAATACTAAGTTATCTGATACTTGTGTGATATATCCTTTAAGTGCAATTAATAATCTACGTACATTTACTCTATCTAAAGCACTTGCTCTTTTCTGTAAAGTTTTCTGTCCAAATACTACAACTCCACTTCCTGGGAATGTTGCAATTGGGTTTACATTTGCTTCGTATAAAGTATCTCTATTACCTGATGTTAATTTTCTTTCTGCTCTTACTACACTTCCTAAAGCTCCTCTAAGCAAACCTGCTGGTGCAAACCATGGGTCTGATGAAGCATCTGTAAATGCATAAACTGCAGGAATATATGTTGAAGCTGGTGCCCAAACTGTTTGTCCGGTTCCGGCATCTACCGTTTGTAACCACGGCCAATATGTTGCTGCATATGAACTATCATAAGCACTTGCTTGTGTTGTAACTGTGTTGATTGACGCATTATATGCTACAATATCAATTACTGCTATACAATCAGTTCTACCTTGTGCTAATGTTACTAAACCAGTTGTTTGTGCTGCATGATCTTGTGAATTTAATCCAGGAGCAGTTATTACATTAAACTGATAATCATCTGAGTTGCTAAGTAAGTTAATAGACTGTGTATAATCGTTTGCTCCAATACCTTGTATATTACTTGCATTTATATTTTCATTAAACAATGCATTTCCATTTTCAAAGTTTTTACCTGTAGCATTATCAAAAGATCCAGAGCTAATTTTTGGTAAACTACCAGTAAATTCGCTTTTTGCTTCTCCATTATTATCAAAATAAGAAGGTGTTGGTAAACCTACTTCTGAAACGTATATGTAAGCACTTCTTCGTGGGAAATTACCATTTGTTTTGACAAAGAAATCTGTACCGTCTTGTTCTACAGTTTCGTATGTGTCACCTATTACTTTTGAAATATAATTAGATGCTTGTGGGTCTAAAGATATATTGTTATATGTTTCTAATATAGCCTTTTGTGTTGAAGTATCATTTCCTCTTCTTACTAATAATGAAAATTGTCCTGAAGCTGTGTTTACAGAAGCTATTTCCCATCTAAGATTATTTGCTGAACCACTATCTAATGTACCATTTGCTGAGTCTGTTGATTGATAATTATTCATTATCTCACCTTCAGATATAGTTTTAATTGTAAAAGATGAAGTTGTTTGTAAATCATCAGCTGTTAAAGAATATTCTAAGTTAGTTCCTACTGCCGAATCCGCAACTGCTACCGCACCTAAAGATTGTGATGTAAAGTTTATTGTATCTCCTACTTCGTATCCTGTTCCTGGGGTTGTGATTGTAATATTTGTTACAGATGAAGTAACTGATGCTGCTGTTTGAGTTGCAAGAGTTATACTAGCTACTGCGCCTGTTCCAAGTCCACCATTAACAGGAACATTTAATATTTCAGTTCCTCCAGTACTACCTGTAATATTTAGGTTAGTTCCATTTGAAATTGAAGATAATAATTGATTAGCACCACCAACTAAAGCACCTGATGTTAAAGTACTACCTATAGAGCTTGATGCTTCAGAGAAAGAACCTGTAACAACACGTGTTACTAATAATGATTGTCCTCCTTGAGCAAAATAATTTCTTGCTGAAATAGAGTTTAAATAAGTGTATTGTTGTGATCCACTTTCTATTTGTCCCCCAAATATTGCTTCGTATTGGGAAAAAGTAGAAACCCCCGTTGGAATACCAACAGGTCCCATTACTGCGGGTCCTATAATAGCTGCACCAAAGGTAACAGGTCTAGCCCCAATAAAGGATGAATCATTTTCTCTTGTTAATACACCGGGAGATATTAATGTTGTCTCTGCCATTGTCTATAGTTTATTTATTTTTATTTTATTATAAATATTAAAAAGTATTTCAAAAATTTATTCCTTTGGAGTAAATTCTCCGTTTTCTAAATTTATATTACCTTCACCGTATTTATCTTGTAATTCTTTACCAGTTTTTGCTTGGTTGTCTTGAAGGACTTTAAAATCTTTTAATATTTCTTCTTTTTGGGTTTTTAACGCACTAATTTGTAGTTCTACACCTCCTAATGCGGCAATAACCTCATTTGTTTTATTTTGATATTCTTGTAATACTTGTAACTCTTTTTTTGATAACTTTTGATTTTTCATATATAAATTATTTTGTTGATAAATATGTAAAGATTATTTAAAAGTCGATATCTTCGATATTATTTGTTGTTTCTGTTGTAATAGTAATTTTAGCCTTAGAATTATAAACTTTAGTAGCATTTAATTCTTTCTGTATTGTATCTGGGAGTATATATCCTCTTAGTCTAATATTAAAAGTACCAGTAACTAATCTATCTTTACCTTGGGTTAATTCAGTTGCTGTTGTAAAAGAATCTATGAAAGCTCTAAATTGAAATCTTTCAGGATTACCCCAGTAAGCATCAGAAGCATATTCACATGCTTCAATTACTTTATTTAACTGTTCCATATAATAAGTTTGGATGATACAGCTATATTCCATTGTAACATAATCGGGCTGTGCTACTATATGGAATTTTTCAACTGGTTTTCTATTATTTAAAGTACCAAAGTTGCTATAAAAGTTTTTTGAACTAAATTCCTTAGACCATTGACCATATAAATTAGGCATATTAGCATCTAGTTTATTAGCTACTGTTCTATCTTTAGATATTGAATCTCTTTTTATTACTAAAATAGGAAGCATAATTGCCCCACTTTTATCTCTGTAGTATCCGTCACGTTGAAATGATTTCCATCTTTCAGGTGCACCATATATTACAGGTACTTCTCTTCGTTCACCATTTTGATAAACAAAGGGTCTAATTACATTTTGAAAATAATAAAATACTGCTTCATCAATATCTTTGATACCAACTGAGTATTGTTTAGTAGTATCATCTTTAAAACTCATTTGGTTTGATCTATTAAAATCAATACCTGTTTCTGTATAATTAGGATTAGGAGGTGATATAGAACTATTAGGGTTTCCTACCTCCCCCCTATCTTCTATCCCTCTAAAAGCAGTATTTTTACTAGTGCTTAAAGTTAATTGACTTTTTGGTATAGGTTTTCTAGGTTTTGCCATTACATTCTTTCTATATGAGGTGAAATTGCTACTTTATCTGCTGGGATGTAATATGTTGATACTAATATTGATATTACATTACCAAATTGATCTAAATCAGGATTTAATGGGTTTGGTGTTCCATCTGAATCATTATTAGGGTATTGTGGATTTTTACCTCCCCAATATTGGTTAGCAATTGTGCTTTGTACCCCATAATATTTTTCTTCATATAAAACAATATCTCCTACTTGGGGGACAACATCAGCATCTACTAAATCATCTCTAAAAAAGTAAAAATTAATACCTTGTTCGAATAATACTCCTTCTCCTGCTTCAGGATATTGTTCATCTCCTCTATCTATTAAAACATTAAATAAAAATGGACCATCATAATATTTTTCTTCAGCTGCTTCGCCATAAATATTAACTTTAGTTTCTTCTAATTTAAATTGATATAAAGCACATTGTTGAGTAATAATATTACCCATTAATTCTCTATTAAACTTTCGCATAAGAGAAACATCCCTTTGTCTGGTGTACATTGCCATATTATCCTATGAAAATTGTATATGGAACCTTTTGTAATTCCAGCATTTTTGAATCTCCTTCTTTTGCTCTTCTTTCTAATGAAGCCATTCTTGAAGTTTCATCTAAATATGTTCTTAATCTTTCTATTAAGGCTGATTTTTCTGCTGTTCCAGCTGCTATTAAATCTGATTGATTTAATGTTACATCAGCATTTGGGATTGGTATACTACCATATTTACCTCTTACATATCCTAACATTTCTTTTGATAATGCTAAGGTATATTCAAATATCCACTGACGTCCTACACTATTAATTTGGTCATAATTAGGATTACCATAAGGGGCATTTGATACATTAGTTACATTCCCAGGGGTTTGCATTACAGCGCTAGAAATCCTTTCATCTCTAAGGATATATTCAAACCAGACTTTACCTTCTTTACCAGCACTAAATGAAAAATTAGGAATAGGAAATACTCTTAAATTATTATTTCTTATTTCAAATGAGTATTGGTTTCTTCGAATAGTTTCACTCATTTCAATTTGTTGGATAACTGCTATATCATAGTTTAAAGGAGCCATTAAATATCCTCCTTCAGCTCCAAACCCACCTAAGCCCATTATTCCTGATGCCATTACACCACCAAATCCAAATCCATTATTTGCACCTAAAAATCTAGCACCTGCTGGGTAAGGATTTTCATAAAATACTCTTTTTACTTCTATACCATGCATATACTCAGATCCCGTAAGACCACTTGATGTCATAAAAGTTTCAAAAGAATAATCTTGAATACTAGAGGTTAAATCAAATGAACCTGAATAATATGTTACATTTCCTCCTGATCCTGCTTCTTCACCATATTGTTCTGATAGTCTAACTATTGGTTCAAAACTTGGTGTTATAAGCGCAGTATTTAAAAGTGATGCCGTTGGTAATCCATCAATGGATAATTGATTATCTCGTATTTTATACGCATAAATTTCATTACCATATGTAGTTACAGCTTCTTCAAAAGCAGTAAAAAATGATCCTGATTGTAATTCTACATCTACTAAAGGGTAGCCCATTCTTTGAGCACAAAAATTAGCAACTTTGTTTGCATCAACAGCAAAATCAGTTTGAGCATCGTAAAACCCGAAGGGTGTTTGTCCTGCGGCAAAAGTACTCACTCCTGTCCAAATAGGTATATTCATGTTTTGTTTTTTAACTTATTAAGATATATTATCCACTTATAAATATGATGAAAGTATGTTAATCTCTAAAAGTTTGATAAACCTTAAGTATTGGTGAAACGATTTCATGTCTATGATTTTGTAATAAGGTAGAAATACTAAACCCCCCTACACTTTCTTCTATCCTAGATAAAAAAGAAAAGCCGGTTTCCCGTTTGTCTTTTAAATCAATTTGAGCCATATCACCACATATTACCATTTTAGAGCCCTTTCCTAATCTTCCAATTACTGTCTCCATTTGGTTATGTGTAACATTTTGTGCCTCATCTACAATAACAAAAGATTTTAGAAATGTTCTACCTCTCATAAATGCAAAGGGTACTATTTCTATGTTTCCATTATCTAATTCTTTTTGTATTTTGTCTTGGTTATATAACATGTGTAAGTTATGATATATAGGTGCCAACCAGGGATCCATTTTTTCTCTAATATCTCCAGGTAAAAAACCAATATCCTCTTTTGATACTGTTGGTCTTGTAATTATAATTTTTTCTACTTGTTTTGTAAATAACATATCTAATGCTACTTGTGTTGCTACTAAGGTTTTACCTGACCCTGCCATTCCTCTAAGCACCGTTATTGGTGATTCTATTATTTTTGCTTTAGCTACCTTTTGTTCCTCGTTAAGCTGTACATTAAATTTGATGGGTTTTTTGGGTCTTCTTTTTTGAACGAATACATCGTCAGTGTGGTGTTTTGAAGCCATATAATAACTTTTTGTTTATTATACATATGAAAAAAAGATAAAAAAACCCGGCCTAAGCCGGGTTAAATTAAATATGTATTTGATTTTAATTCTCTAAATTATAGAGTGTTTAAACCATTTACTTGGATAGTTCCATAAAATTCTGGTCTAACCATTTTCTTCGCATAACGAGTCAATAAACCTTTACGTGGTGTGAAAGTTTCTGGATCGTAAATTAACGGAGTCATGATTAATGGAATGTATGGAGCAAATACAGCACCTGTTTCCAAGAACTGAGCACCTCTAAATCCTAATAGGATTTGGTTTTCAGTCATGTAAGGGTTTTTGTATACTTTGTAACGTCCATTTAATGAACCTACTTTTTGTACACCAAATGCATAAGTTGCTTTTGAAGCATCACCATCAGTATCAGCAGCAAATCCTGGAATTGATTCCATGATTGTACCTACAGCTGGAGAACATACTAGGAAGTTTGCACCACCTCTTAATGTTTTCTGGTGAATAATGTTACTTAACTTTTGGATTTTAGTTCCTAATGTTTGGAACCATTGTCCTTGAGAATTGTAAAATCCTAAGTTTGAAATATCACCCATTTTAGTACCATCAGCAACAATAGATCTATTATTTACAGCAGACCATACTTCGTTTCCTGCAGCTGCATTTTCGATCAACATACTTAAGATCTCTAAGTCAATTTCTAATGAAATATACTCACTTAAGATTGAAGTCAATTCAGCTTCAGCATCTAATGCGTGGTATGCATTTAAATCTTGTGCGAATTCTGGAGTCCATACTGCTTTCAATTTTCTAGTTTTAGCAACGATTGCAGATGATTTCATCTGTACATTGATTTCTGGAATTTTGATTGCTGGTGAATTTAAACCATTTGGTTCTGCGTTATTGTCTTCAAAATCACCTCTGTATCTATCAGTTGGTTGTAATTGGTAAACAACAGAAACGTTATCACCTGCTGCGAATGCAGTTGCTCCGTTTGCTAGTTGTGTTTTTGCTACTACAAAAGCAACATTTTCACCTTCTAGTTTTGTAAAAGCTGATACTTGCTCTCCAGCTGAAGCTGAAATAGCATCATATGCTTGAGAACCTGAGAATAATTGGAATGCAGAAACACCAGCAACATCTACGAAATCTAAAGATGCAGTTGGTACTAATACTTTCCAGTAATCTGCAGCAGCAGCTGATGCTGAATAATCAGAATCAAAGTCAAAATCTGACCAGATTGCAGCTGCTAAAGGAGCAGATGCATCAGCAGCGATTGAAGCTGAATTGTTAATTGAATATCCGAAACGACCTGCTCCGTATAATCCACCTGTGTTAGTATTTCCAAATGGTTTGTCTATACCATCCGCCGTTTGGTTTCCATATAAAGAATCTCCTGCTGAGAATGGTGATTTGTCACTTCCATATTGGAAGTCTAAGAAAAATACTAGACCTGAAGGTAAGTTCATTGGTTGAACACTAACGAATTCTTTCGCTGCGATTTGACCAAATACTTTTCTTACCAATGGTAAAGCAACTCCTGCCCACTGACCACCTGTATTAACAGCTGTTTGTGATTGGAATGTTCCTGAAGATGCAGCACCACCACCTGTTTGAGATGATTCTACAACTAATTGCTTAGCTTGGTTTTCCAATATGATACCCATATTGTTTTTGTTTGATCCTTCTAGACCCTCTAGAAGACCTGTTTTTTCCCATTTTCCAGATAATCTGGCTGCATCAGACTGCATAGACTGATATGGGTTTGCGCTTTCTAATAATGAATTTAAGCTCATGTTTTTTAAATTTTAAATTTTAATAATTGTTTTTTAGATTAATCCCGCTAACTTACGCATACGGTCATATACCTCATTTGATTCAAGAATTGGTTGTTTTGTTGCTTTTGGTTCTAAACCACTAGCTTTTGAAGCAGCACCTCTTTTAACTGATTCATTAATTTTAGAATTTGTAATTGTGTTTACAATTCCTTCGTTTAATGTTTCATAAATGGTTTTTGCTTGTTTAACATCCATTGCTTTGTCAAATGCTTTCAAAACTTTTACTTTTTTACTTTCTGTTAAGTTTTTTGCTTTAAAGATTCTATTAGTATAAAGTAGCTTAGCATTTAAAAGATTAACTTCTTGAAGTTCTTTTTTAAGTTCTTCTACTTCATCTAAATATTCTTCTTCGTTACGCATTGCTGCTCCTGCACCCGCACCTAATGCCTGTAAAGCGGCATAAGCTTTTTTAGCAGCTGGTCCTGCAGCTTTAGATAATTTCTTTAAAGCATTAACAATGTTTTCTAGACCACCAGCGGCTGCATCTACTGTAGCGTCACCCATTTCGTCTAAGTTTTCAGAAACATCTCCGTTTTTAGCAAATCTTCCTTTCTGAGCTTTTATCTCAGTTGGGGAATCATCTTTATCTCCGTCTTTGTTACTGTAACCTTCATCTAACTCAACATCAACTTCGACGTCTTCGTCTTCAACTTCAACATCTACGTCTTCGTCTTCAACTTCAACATCTTCAAATTCTTCACCTGGTTCTATTTCCCCAGATTCGACCATGTCTTTAATGACATCTTCGATGAATCCTTTTAAGTCATCTTCAGACATATCTTCAAGGTCAATTTCCTCGTCATCCATGTCTTCTTTCTCGTCTTTTTCTCCGTCCAAGTAGCCTTCTTCCTCAGCATCAGTACGTTCGTCCTCTTTCAAGTCCGCTTTTTCGTCCTTCATACCGTCTTTGTAGCCTTCTTCTTCAGCATCTGTACGAGCATTTTCATCTAACTCTAATTCTGCTAATAATTCATCCAGATCAATTTCCTCGTCTACTTCATCTTCTTGAACCGTTGATTGTCCCACTTTACGTGGAGCTAGGTCTTTTAAAGAATCACCAGCAGGTGAATTTTTTCTTTCAAAACTAGGAGCATCCATTTCTTTTACTTCCTCTTCAGATTCTTTTACATCTTTATCGTCTTCATCGTCCATCTCCTGTAATTTAGCAGATAGTTGATCTTGTAGATATGGGGTAAAAGCTTCTTCTAAAGCAAGTTTTGCATTCGCGATTGCAGTTTCTTTAACTGATTTAGCATCGGCGATTGCTTCTTTTAACAAATCTCTGTTGTTTGCCATAATAATCCCAAAATTTAGTTTGTGAAATACGGTTATTAAGAACCGTAATAGAAATAATAATTGTCGACATCATATAAGAATAATCATGATGTATTGCAGTCATACGTATGTGACATTTTATCAAAAATACAAAAGATGCCCAAAGTGGGCATCTAATGTTTAAATCCGTCGGTAGCGTCCGAAGAAAAAATTATTAAGTTATAGGACATGACCCTTTTGAACAAAGAATTTCATGTATTATACTATTTACTTTTGTGTAATTATATTTAGGTACTTCCATACCTTCTTTAATCATATGCATATAAGAACCAGGGTTTGAAGGTGTTGAAACAAAATCCCAACATAATAATTCAAAATCATCTTGAACTTCCATTACTCCTTCTCTATTTTCCTCTAATGAACCCATACCACGAGATGATACACCTACTGTTACACCATTACCTACTAAGGCTTTTAATATATCTCCTGATGGTGTTGGTAGTATTTCTATTTTACCTATGATATTATTTCCATCCCATTCGTAACCACTAATAATGTGTGATACATTTTGAAGGTTTATTATTTGGGATTCTGGATGGTCAAGTTCCCCCATTGAACGTCTTTGTTCAATTAGTTCACTATATTTATCCATTTCTCTTTCCCACAATTCTTTAGAATAATACCTACCATTTCCGTTTTTAACTTCACAAGTAGCTAATATTCCCTCAACAATCATATTCCCGTTTTCTGCATTAACACTTTCGGTTAATACAGTTGGGGTATAGTTAATTGTATGAGTTTCTATTAATAGCTTTCTGCTCATGTTACACTTCTTCAGTAGTTTCTACCTCATCTACTACTCCTTTTTTAGCATATTTTGAACCACAAGATTTTTCATAGATTCTTTCCATTTTGGCTTTCTTTCTTTCTAAATCTTTGATTTCTCTCTGCATTTGTTTCATCTTAGATTTATCAATTAATTCACTTAAATTTTCATCTTCTTGAATTGAACTAACTCTATCTACTTTTTCTTGAATATGATCATGTAAGAAATCTAATTGAGCTTCCATTTTTACTTTTTCAGCTTCTTTTCCAATTTCTGCTAACTTAGCATCAATAGATTCTTTTTTAGGTTTTCTAGCTTTTTTGTCTTTACCTGCTTTTTTCATAGATTCTTCTTTATCCCCGTCACCATCAATATCCATAAAATCTGGTTTTGGAGCTTCATCCATTGGTAATTTTTTTTCTTCTTTTTCTTCAGCATACAATGATGAATGATATTGAGAACCTGCTTGGTCAGCTTGGAATTCATCTTCAGACATCATTTGTCTAATCATATTTCCTGATTGAGCTGCTAATGAATTTGGGTTTCCTGATGTTACTACACCACCTAATCCTTCTTTTATTAATTTTTTAAACAATTCTTCTTTAATAGGTTTCATTTTTGTATCTGATTTTTTAAGTTTATCGCTATATCCGCTTCCACCATATGTTTTACCTGTATTTTCTTGTACTTCTGGTTCTGTGTATCCTATACCTACTCCAAATTGACCTTCTTTTACATAATGTAATTCGTCTTTAGCTAAGTTTTTAATTACTTTTTCTTGTGCTTCTTCTAATGATAAACTAGGATCATTTTTACACTCATAATAAACACCATTCATCATTTCTTGAGCATTAACATTATTAATGTTATCTACTTTAGGAGAATAATCGTAATTACGTTTTTCAACATTTTCTACTGTACCATCAACCTTTTTAGCATCTGCTTTGATTTTTTCATCTTGTTCCTTGGTATTAACTTTTTCTTCATCGTCAATAATAGGTTTTAATGATTTTGCTTTTTCTTCGGCTAAATAGTCTTCAAATTTATTTTCCCAAGCCTGTTTGTTTGGGTTAAAATCTTCTGATGTTAGTTGTGTTATAGGTTGTAATGAAACTACACCACCTAATTCTTCATTAATTACACTTTTATTTTTTAAGATAGTTTCAGCATCTTGAAAAGAAGTTAAATTGCTAATTAAATTAGGATATTTTTGTTTAGCCTCTTTAAGAAATAAATCTTTACGGCCTTCACCTTTTAATATTTTAGTATATTGTTCTTGTAGTGTTTTCATATTATTTTTCTAGTAATGTTTCTATATCTTTTAAAAACTCACTAATTAAATCAGTGGGTTTTACTACTGCAAATGTATCAGGTTGTTCCCTATATGTTTTTATAGTTTCAATTTTTGCCTGGCGTAATAATTTTTTTATGTTATCTATTCTATCTTCTAACCCACTAAAAGCGTTAATACGCTCTTCTTGGAATTTAGTTGCTTTATTATCTTGTTCAGTTAATTTATAATTATACATATTAAAATAATTTATTTACTTCAAGCCCTGAACCTTTCTGTACATAAGTACCATCTTTATTTTTAGGAACTAATTTGTACTTAAATTGTTTTACATAAGCATTATCTTTAACTCCATCTTCTCCAGCAGCTGGACCTGGTCCTAATGTTGCTCCTAC
>Ga0209504_1001809_pt1 | contig 15489 bp, 11 predicted proteins | sample COGITO_mtgs_1005_FD_184791 | JGI IMG/M metagenome (GOLD analysis project Ga0209504, IMG submission 184791) | Pelagic marine microbial communities from North Sea - COGITO_mtgs_100511 (SPAdes) (version 2) | ecosystem: Environmental > Aquatic > Marine > Epipelagic ...
TTTTTAAGAAAATTTATTTCCTTTTTCCCTTCTCTCTCTACCAGTCTTTCAATGAGCTTCCCGTGTTTTGCGGGGTGCAAATGTAATATCCATTTTCAAATCTCACAAGCTTTTTCGAATCTTTTTTTGAAAATTTCTTTTCGTTTTAATTCGTTTGCTTGTCAGTATTTCAGTGAACGTCTATCGCTGTTGCGGGTGCAAAAGTAGTCACTTTATTCACTTAAACAAGCTTTTTATCGAACTATTTTTGATCTTTTTTTAAACTTTATCTTAACACTCTGATAACACCCCTTTTACAAGTTAAACTATTTTCAGGTTTGAAAGGTTTTTCTCTATCAAATCTCTTTCCCCATAGTTCCATCTTTCCAAACTGCCCTATTTTACTAGTCTCGCAAAGGCGCGAAGGCGCTAAGTTTTGCTTTTTTGCCTTATTTTCTTTTGAAAACCCATCCCCTAGCCCCGATAGAAGTGGAAATCCTTTTGCTTTTTCCTTTAAAAAGCAAAAGATTGAAACCAATAGCGGGAGAAAGCTCCTAAATACTCAAATTCCAAATTCAAAACCTCAAAGCTTCGACTTCGCTTTGCTTGATAAAATCACTCCTTATATATAGGAATAAAAATAACCAACCCGACAGGTTGAAAAAACCAGCCGGGTTGGCACTATATATAAGTAGGTATTTAATTTAAACTATCGATAACTTCTTTTGTAATGTTTATTCAATTACACCTTCTACAATACTAAATACTATGCAAGACCTTTAAAGGATTCAAAAAACTCGTAAGCCCTTGTCTCTACATAGGAATACGCTGAATTGCGCAGTGGAAAAGCACAGTGCCCTCCATATTTTGGAGTTTCCAAATAAACATACACGCTATCCTGGGCTATAGCTCTGGGATAACACCTTTCTCCCAAAAAAGGATCGTCTAATGAATTAATAATTAAGACCGGAATTGTAATGTTTTGAAGAGAAAATTCCGGAGAAACGCGCTGGTAATAGTCGTCCCGGCTTGCAAATCCATGCAGCGGTGCCGTAAAGTACTGATCGACCTCATCAAACGAGGATATTTTATCAATCTGATCGCGGTTTATAAAATCAGGAAACTGTGCTGCCTTGTGTTTTAGCTTTCTCTTAATATCAATTGTAAAGTTCTTCAAATAGACCCTGTTAAAACCTTGCTTGAGTACAGCAGCACTTGTTGCTATATGAGTTGGAACAGAAATAGAAACTGCTGCTTTTATCCGTTCGTCGATTTTTGTCCACCCTAAATAATTCAAGAGCTGAACACCTCCCATTGAATATCCAATTAAGTAAACATCTTCGAATTCTTTTTGCAAAACAAACTGTACTACTTCGTCAAGATCATCCACCGCACCGTGATGATAAAGTCTTGGGAGACGATTCATCTCTCCTCCACAGGTGCGATTGTTCCATGCAAAAACGGAAAAACCCTTTTCCTGAAAATAAGCTGCACAACTATTATTATATGTTCTGCGCGAATCACCTTCTAAACCATGACACAGAATGACTGCTTTTTTAGAATCGTTTATAACAAAGTCGATATTTATAAAATCTCCATCACTTAGCTCATGTTTCTCTCTTGTATATTCGGGAACATCATACTTTTTAATCAAGGCAGCATAAATAGTAGAAATATGCCTATTGCGATGAATAATCGAAGGTAAATTATATTCTGATTGTTCAATTAATGGCATGATCGGCTAGTTTTATGATACTATACAAATCTAAGAAATCAATCAACATTAAATTTAATACTACCTATTTTATTTCTCTTTTAAAAATAATGAATTAAAAAAAGCTATACTGCAAAAGGTAAAATCAGAGCATTCAAGTTAATGCACCACCAAGAAACAGAACTTTAATGTGTAGGGAATTAAAGGGTTAGCATTTTATATAGACCTATATAAACATAATGCGTACCGTTTAAAAGTAAAAACACTTATTTAGAGCAGGTTAACTCGTTTGCCCTTTAATTCCCATAAACTAGTGAAGGGTAATTTTAAAAATTTTGCACAATTAGAAAATAAAGCGGAAGCCCTATTGTTATATTGATAGGAAAAGTGACAGCGAGAGCCATTGGCAAAAACAATCCGGGATTTGCCTGAGGAACTGTAATTTTCATTGCCGCAGGAACCGCAATATAAGAAGCACTTGCTGCCAATATAGCAAAGATAAAACGATTGGTTACATCTGTGGTTACGAACGAACTCAATACTGCAAAAACGCAGCCGTTAAGTAAAGGGATCAAAATTGCAAAAAGAAAAGGAAACCATCCGAAAGAAAAGAAGGATTTCATTTTTTGTCCACTTGTTATTCCCATATCCAATAAAAATATAGCCAAAAATCCTTTAAATAAATCATTTGTAAAAGGTTCAATTCCCTGTGCCTGCTTTTCGCTTGCCAGATAACCAATCACTAAACTTCCCAGAATAAGCAGCACACTACCGTTAGTTAGAGAATGTTTTAATGCTGAACGTTTTTGGATAGAGCTGGATTTATCTTTATTGAAGAAAGAAATCAAAACCAACCCGATAATAATAGCCGGAGATTCCATTAAGGCCATAATTGCCACCATATGACCGTGCAGTGCTAATTGTTGACTCTCTAAAAAGGAGACCGCCGTAACAAAAGTAACTGCACTCACAGAACCATATGCCGCAGCAATAGCGCCGGCATCGTAAACGCTTAATTTTCTTCTAAGAATGAAAAAAGTATAAACCGGAATTATTCCCGAAATAAAAATTCCGAATAACATTGACCAGAGGATTTCATTTGTAAAAGCTTCGTGAGATAACTCCTGCCCTCCTTTAAAACCAATTGCAAATAGTAAATAAAGTGAAATGAATTTAGATGAGTTCTTTGGAATTTCGAGATCACTCTTTAAGTACGCCGCTATAATACCTAATACAAAAAATAGCAGTGCAGGATTGGTTAAATTTTCAAGTAATAAATTAAGATTCATACGTTTGTACTTTTTAAACTTTTAGGTGTGTTTTCTTTGCTGTAACTGCTGCTTTGCCCCGCGGACAAAGCAGTACTATTGTCTGATTTATTATACAGAAACTCCCATATTCTTTATCTTTTTGAAGCTCTTTCAAGTCGATCGTTAATTGTTTTCCCAAGATCGTGATCCGGGAAACGTTCTGCGATTATAATGTCTAGTGCCATAGCATCTAATTCATGAAGTGCTGCATATAATTTTGAAGCCGCTTCTTTCAGGCTACCAGTAGGAGAAAGAACAATTTGGTACTTACTATTTTGATCTTCCCTATGTTGTCTAAATACCAACAATCCTATTTTTTTATCTGAAAATTTGCGAATTGATTCTGAAAGGTTATCCGTTAAATGTAAAGCTACTTTAGGCGCATAATGTTTTGAGAGCATACCTGGAGCTTCGGGAGCATTTTCTTCTTTATTATAAAGCGTTGCCGGCCCTGCAACATTTTCTATTTCTTCTTTAGAAATTGCCCCCAAGCGATAGATCACAAGACTTTCTCCTTTAAACCCAATAATAGTAGATTCTATCCCGGCTTTACAGGTCTCTCCATTTAAAACCAATGGGAGCTCGTCTTTAAAATAGGCATCAACATGCTCGGGAGTAGTTGGACTAATAGAACCAAATGGATTAGCACTGGGAGCCGCTAGCGGAAAATCTAATTGATGTAAGAGAGATAATGCTACAGGATGATTGGGGATTCTAACGGCAACGGTTTCTTGCCCTGCTGTGATGAGTTCAGAAACATCGGGATGTTTTTTTAATAGGAGAGTGAGCGGACCCGGCCAAAATTTGTGCGCCATGATTTTTGCGAGCTCAGGTATTTCAATGGCTACTGTGTCCAGATCCTCAATCTGTTTGATATGTACAATCAGCGGATTGTGTAATGGTCTTTGTTTAATGCGGAATATTTTATGAACAGCCTTGGTGCTGTAAATGTTTCCGGCTAAACCATAAACAGTTTCCGTTGGAAAACCAATTACATCCTCATTTTTTAATATCTCGGCTGCGAGTTCAATATCGTTGCTTATCATATTTTTTTCTTTTTCCCTTCTGATAGTCAGGACTAATTTTCTTTTGCTGTTTGTTGGGCTTCGACTGTTAAAAAGATGTCGTTGTCTATTGTAATCTTTAAGTTTTCTTTCGTTGCATAGTTTATAACTTCTGAAATTACCTCCTTGCTTTCGGTAAGTTCTGTGATTCTCTTTAAACTAATTTCATCAAGATTTCCGGAGCGTTCGTCATCACTAAAGTTTTTTAGGTTGTGAAAATTTATTTTCGCATTGATCAGGTTGAATAAAATTTCTTTGGCTTCTTCGTTAGAATAGGATCCTTTAATTAATTGAATTTTTTGTGTGTTTTTCATGTGTGATAATTAAGTTGATAATGTTGTTACCGGATAATAACCGAATAAGATTTAATAGCGCTAAGATGATTATGGCATCTGAGAGTCTTCTGAATAATAGATTTTCAAATAATACAGCCCCCATAATTGCTGTAATCAGACAGATTATGCAAAACAGAATCTTAAAAACAGATCCTTTTTGTTTCACTTTTTTTGATTTTTCTTTTTCAACCATTTGTTTTTTTTTATGATTTGTTCTTTTAAAAGTCTGGTTCTAATTTTAAGATTAGGTGATTTTTGTACTTCTCGCCTTTCTTAGAAAGATTCAGATCTTAAGCGCTGGCAAAGTTGATTCTTTATGTTTATAAATTTTTATTTATATTTGTAATACTATACATTAAATATTTTTATGAACTATACATTGCATCAGCTTCATATTTTTTTAAAGGTTGTCCAGACACAAAGTGTTACCAAAGCTGCAGAAGAACTCCATTTGACACAGCCTGCAGTTTCTATTCAGCTCAAAAACCTTCAGGATCAATTTGACATTCCGTTGACGGAGGTGGTGAGCCGAAGATTGTGTATTACCGATTTTGGGAGGGAGATTGCAGAAATTGCAGAGAAAATAATAGATCAGGTAGAGACTATCAATTTCAAAACAATGGCTTATAAGGGACAATTGACTGGAAAATTAAAAATCTCAGTTGTCTCGACCGGTAAATATGTGATGCCATATTTTCTGTCCGATTTTATGAAAGAGCATTCAGGAATTGAGTTGCAGATGGATGTGACGAATAAAAGCAAAGTGATTAGTAGTCTGGAAAAAAATGAAGTTGATTTTGCCTTGGTTTCAATTCTTCCCTCAAACTTGAATATTGAGAAATTAGATTTACTTCAAAATAAGCTGTATCTGGTGAGTAATACTAAAACGAAGTTCAAAAACACCAAAAATTCGAATGAGGTACTCCAGAATATGCCTCTTATTTTTAGAGAAAAAGGATCCGGCACCCGACAAACGATGGAGCGTTTTATTGATCGAAATGCTATTGTTATTGACAAGAAAATGGAGCTTACGTCTAATGAAGCGGTTAAACAGGCAGTAATTGCAGGATTAGGTTGTTCTATTATGCCTTTAATTGGAATTAAGAATGAGTTACACAATCAGGAGCTGCAAATTATTCCTTTTAAAGGATTACCCATTAAAACTACATGGAGTTTAATATGGCTTAAAGGAAAAAAACATTCTCCGGTTTCCGCCTCTCTTCTGGAGTATATGAAACTGGAAAAAACTTCTATTATAAAAGATAAATTTAGCTGGTACGAGGAATCATAAACCAAACCTGAACTCTCATAAGTGAGGCTTTAATGTTTAAAATTATAAAAGCCCCTTGAGTCTATTACCTAAAAAAAAGTGGCTGTCAATTTTTATCTGACAGCCACTTTTTATGTCAAAAAGTTTTTTTTTAATAGAGTACCCCAATATTGATAATAAATAAAAACTAATCCCCAACCGATTAAAAGCAAAACAGTTGATTTCTTAAGCTCAATATATTTATCATAGACAAAAATGCATCTGTTACTTTGACAGTATCTTTATTAGCCAGGCATTTTAGTTTACTTCAAATGATTTCATCTAATGGGTTAAAATTTAATATTTTATTATCTTTTTAACTGACTGAACTTTACCGTCCACTGTCACTTTTAAGAAGTAGAAACCAGTGGTAAAATTACTGCCATCAATAGTTATCGTATCAGCAGACTCATCATATGATTTTGTGAATATGTTTTGCCCTAAATTATTATAAATCAACACTTGTACTTTTTTCCCTAAAAATGAAGCAGAGCTAATGTTTATTGCCTCATTGAACGGGTTTGGATATTGGGTATAGCTAACTTTAGTTTCAAAATCGACAGTTCCCAAAGTAGGAAAAGTAAAAGTATCAACTGTAGCAGGCGTTGTAATTAAAGCCTGCGGTCCTGCACTATATGCATATCGTATTACTGCAAAACTTTTCCCGTCTGTACTTACGGCCGCTTCAAAATAACCATAATAAGAAATGCCATTTTTAACAAATGTAAACCCTATGAATCCCGTTTTTCCATTCCAGTTATTGTAAGCAGGACTGCTAATCATTGCATCTCCCAACAAATTCCAATTGTTGCTTCCTCCAATTGTCTGGTTGGTTCCAATGAAACTAATTGAACTTGTTCCTGTTTCACTTACTAAACCGTTATTGGTCAAAAATTTCAAACCATCTTCACCATACTGTAGCTTAAATTCAGTCTCATTTCCATCGGCCTCAGCCGTAATCCTAAAGGATCCTAAAGGATTTGAAGCCGATACTATAATAGGGCTTGGCAAATCTACTTTAACTACGGTATAAGCATTTGTAAAAGTAAATCCGGTAGTAAACGATTTGTATTCTAAAACTGCCACTCCCCCAGTAATTGCTGCGTCCAAAAAGGTTATTGCCGCTGTAGTTGTGTTTGCAGTTTCATGCGCAGCTGCCTTACCTCTATAACTAACCTGAACAGTAGTATTGTTTACGACACTGATCTGGGCGGTTAATCCTGATGGCAAACCTGTTACGGTAAAATCTGTTCCCTCAACTAAATTTCCTGAACTTTTTGTAAAAGTTCCTCCATTTGTGGTCAATTGTACTTCTACGGTAGTATTAAAAGTTCCTTCGTTAGCTAATTTATCTTCAGCAATTACAGCCGGAGTATTGGTCAGCTTCACCGAACCTAATTGGAAAGGTGTCGTAATTGCAGCATTAGGAGCCGTATTATAAGCATATTTACCTATAGAATAACTCTGACCGTCGGCATTGACAACTACCTCAAAATAGCCATAATAGGCAACTCCGCTTTTAGTGTATTTAAAACCAACGAACCCCGTTTTGCCATCCCAGGCTGTATAAGTGCCACTTCTTAAAGTAGGAACTCTTGTCCCGTTCCAATTGCTAGTTCCATCAATTATAGTATTATACCCCAAATAGGAAATATTGTTACCTCCGGTTTCACAAACTAAATCTTTGTTATATGTTTCCAGTTTTAGACTACTACCCTCGACATACAATCCATAATCGGCATTATCAGCATCTGCTGTAGTTCTGAAAAAATTCCATGTACTACCTCCAACCGCTACCGTTAATGGAGCTGGCAAATCGACATAAATAATTTTATACGCATCGATATAAGTAAAATTAGTAGTAAAATGAGTTACATCAAGTTTAGCAATTCCACCTGTAATGGCAGGATCTAAAAACGTAACGGTCACTGTGCCTGCATTTAGTACTTCATTTGATACCGCTTTACCGGAATAAGTTACCTGCGCTGTGGTACTACTTGTTATATTGATGTTAGCTGTTAAACCTGAAGGTAAACCTACTATAGCATAATCAGTACCTTCAACCAGATTGCCCTGGCTTTTTGCAAAAGTTCCGCCATCGATTGTCAATGCTACGATAGTACTGAAAGTACCATTGTTACTGGACACATCTTCAGAAATGCCAGCCGGTACATTAGCAATATGGGCAAATAAAGCTGGAGTTGTGACAGAACCTTCCGGTGCTGTATTATAAGCATATTTATCGATGGTGTAACTCTCTCCGTCTGCGCTTACAGTTGTTTCAAAATAACCATAAAACGAATGTGCATCTTTTGTATATTTAAATCCTATGTACCCTTTTTTACCGTCCCAAGCCGTATACGAACTACTTCTTAAAGTAGGAACTCTTGTTCCATTCCAATTGCTCGTTCCGTTAATGGTAGTGTTATAGCCCAAATAGGAAATATTGTTTCCTCCGGATTCACAAACCAAATCCTTATTATATGTTTCCAACTTTAAATCGCTGCCTTCCACAAATAGACCATAACTTGCATTATCCGCCTCAGCTGTAATATTAAACGGATTCCACTTCGAACCAGTAACCGATACGGTAAAAGGAGTTGGTAAATCGACATAAACAATTTTATAAGCATTCTTAAAATTAAACTTAGTCGTAAAATTATCACTATCCAAAATAGCAGCTCCTCCGGTAATTGCAGAATTCAGGAAAGTAATGGTTGCGGTGCTTGAATTTATTGCTTCATTGGCCGTTGCTTTACCAGTATAACTTAACTCTGCTGTTGTGCTATTTAGTATCATAATTTCAGCCGTTAAACCTGCAGGTAATCCTGTTACCTTAAAATCTGTTCCCTGAACCAAACTTCCTGAACTTTTTGTAAAAGTGCCGTCGTTTGTGGTAAGCTGAATGGTTACTTTTGTATCAAAGCTTCCATCATTACTCAAAGCATTTTCGGTGATCTCGTCTGGTGTATTGGCCAAATGAACCGAAAGATCTACCGGGATATCTTCGGTGTTGATACCCGCTCCAGGCTCAGTGTTATAGGCATATTCTAATAAAGTATAAGACGTTCCTTTAGCATTTACTTTTACTTTAAACCAGCCGTAACAAGCCTCTCCCGCAATTGTAAAGGTAAAACCAATATAACCGGTTTTTCCATCCCATGATTTATAAGAAGCATTTCTTAAGTTGTGCAGATTAGGATAACTGCCTCCTTCAACAAAATTACTGCTACTATTGATCAATTGATTCGCTCCAATCAAAGTCATGTTTAAAGAGCTACCCTCGCAGACAATTGATTTGGTATAGGTTTCTAATTTAAGATCTCCTTTATCGACAAAAACTCCATAATCCTGTTGATCCGCATCGGCTGTAATTCTGAAGAATTTCCAGGTATTTACAGCATCTGCTGAATAATTCACGTCTTTTACATGTACGATGGCGTAAGGATCTCTGAAATTAACTTTGACAGACGCAACAGAACTCGACAACCCTCCTGTGCCACCTGTAACAGACGCATCTAAAAATGTTACCACCACTGAAGCACTGTTATCTTTTAAATGAGCAACAGCATTTCCGGTAAAAGCCAATTGTACTTCGGTATTGCTAATCACATTTAACTTAGCCGTCAAACCTGCCGGAACTCCACTAATCGTATAATCGACTCCGGGAGTTAGTTCTCCAGAATTCTTAACAAAAGTTCCGTTATTAGTCGTTAACTTAAGAGAAGAAGTCTGCGAAAGACTTCCATTATTGGCCGCTGCTTCGAAAAGGACAACCGGAGAGACACTTAAAGCAACTTTATCCGTCATTCCGGTGTAGATTGTTCCTCCCGGTTGTGTATTATAAGCATACTCTATAATACTGTATCCCGAACCATCTGCCTTAACAACAGCCTTTAACCATCCATAACATTTTTCTCCATCAACGCTGTATTCAAAACCAAAATAATCTGTTTTTCCATCCCAAATTGTATAAGACGGCGTTCTTATATCTAATTGATTTGGATAGGCTCCCGGCGCTGTAAAATTACTGCTAGCATTAATTGCAGTATTAAAACCAAGAGGTGTAATATTATTCGTTCCTGCATTAGTTACCAGTCTTTTTCCATAAGTTTCTACTTTTAAATGATTGGCTGCAAATCTCCAGGCACCATACTTCACATCATCTCCTTTTTCAACCAAAAAAGCTTTCCATGTAGAAGTTGATGTAACCGTCATATCAGGGATATCAACAAAGAAAATACCATAAGGATCTCTAAATTTAAAATTCCAGCTCAATCCATCGCAAAGCATACCGCTCACCCCTCCGGTCAAAGCAGGAGCTAACAAAGTGATTCCTCCAATAGTAGTATTACTTGCCTTATGGCTTACTGCTGTCCCAATAATAGTAACCGTAGCCTGATTACTACTATTAATCACAATTACGGCGCTTAAACCAGCCGGTAAATTAGCATTAAAATCAACCCCCGAAGTTAGCGTTCCGCTTGACTTAGCAAATGTAGTTCCGTTTAAGGTAATGCTGGCACTACCAGAGATCGTTCCGTTATTAGCAATATCTTCTTTAAAACTTGTGATATCAGAAACCAAACTGCTTCCCGTGGTATTAACACCGGTAGCAGTTAAATTTTGTGCCGTCCATAATGTTCTTCTTGCGGGATGCTGTAAAGCGGCCAACATTCTTACCACCTGTCCTTGAGTAAACATTTTACTGCATCCTTGCGCAGCATTATATCCCATATAATTTTCGATATTTACTTTATCACCGTCACAATTTGTTCCCGGTACGCAGCCTAAGGAGTGTTTTCCATCTTCTTTTGGAGTATCGTCTACCTCATCGGTACCAGTACAGCCACCATCAAAAGTGTGAATCAAATTCAAAAAATGTCCAAACTCATGCGTAAGTACTGATGCAAATTCTTTATTTGTGTTCTCTCCCAAATATGCACCATTATAAACACATCTTGCCAAATTATTATCAGACATCCAGGAATCCGGGTACCAACAAACCCCAGAATTATTGGTCGCTCCATCGGCATACAGATCGTTTTGAATGTAAACGTTCATGTACTTATAGTTGTCCCATGCATCTGCCTGAATCTGGTTATCGTAACCGCCTCCATTACCATATCCATTTTTCTTTCTTTCAAAAATTACTCCGGTAGTACATTTTCCGCTAGGATCGATTTGTGCCAGCCTGAACTCAATATTTAAAGTTCCTCTTCTGGCCTGGAAAAAAGGCTCAACTGTATTAAAGTCATCATTCAATCCCTTAAAATCCTCATTAAGATTTTTTAATGCAGCTTGTATTTTTTGAAGTGTAACCGTTTTACCGTTGAATGAAGTTCCGTACACATGAAAGACAACCGGTATGATGTAGGTCGTATTTTCGGAACTCTTTCTAGTACTCATCTTTTTAGCATACTCTTTACTAAAAAGATTAAAAGCTTTATTCTCTTTTAAAGAACCGGGGTGATTCTTCAATTGCAATTCATTGACCTCCTTTGTGCGACAGCTGTGCGAAGGCCCAATTAAGTCTTGTGCTCTAATTCCCCGGGCGCTCCAGAGACAGCACAACACTAATAAAAGTAGTTGCTTTTTCATAATACTTGTTTTTGGTTATATTTTTTGTTTTTTAGTTAATTATTTGCAATACATATAATTTAAATCTTAATTTATTAAGATTTAACCTGTGTTACAAATTTATCTTTCAAATCTAATCCTAACCCAAGTGTTATTTTTATGTTATATTATTATCAAATGATATTAAATTATTGTTTTTTGCTCTAATCTTACTTTTTAACACAATTAATCTTTATTCTTACAATTAAAATCAAAACATGTAAGTGTGTTTTTTCGCTTAAAAAGACACTAAAAATCAGCGGTTTAATTGGTTCTGAAACTTTATGCTTTTTCTATTAATAAGCTCAAATTTTAAATGCTGGCAACTTCACTTCGTACTATCGAAAATTGTAGTACACTTTCAGATTTGAATTCTCTTATTCTAAACTAAAAGTTTATACTTTAGATCTATTTTTACGTAAAAACTATCTAAAAAACAAGAATTACATCGTAATAAACTGTAAGGAAATACGTTTAACACATTCTAACTTTAATTATATATGGAATATTTAAAAAATTACACTGTTGCAGAAGGACACATAGACGTACAAGGCATTATGGACGGCTTATACTACCCATTTTATATGGAAGAATGCCGTCATGCCTTTATAAAAGATATTTTAGGTTTTGATTTTGTACAACAGGCAGAAAACGGCGTGTTTATGGTTTTATCTGAATACAGTATCAAATTTATCCGGTCGTTAAAAAAAGACGATAATTTTGACGTCAACTGTGCTGTTTATACTGATGCTCAGGGATTGCCTCGTTTACATTTCAAACAATCGATCATTAAAAACGGAAAAATAATGGCTTCAGCAGTATTTACGGGGACTTGTATTCCTGCTACAGGAGGCAGACCTTATTTACCTGAAGAATTGAAAGCGAATTTTGTTGATGCACCTTCATTACAGCTATAACCAAAGAAAAATCTCTTTTATGTAAAAACACAAACAGAGTTCCCTTAGCATTTTGAGATATAGAAAAAAGCTGAAAATAGTCATAAAAAAGGGCCGAAAGCCTAAAAGCATTAACATGGTGCGAAGCACTATGAATTAAAGCAAGGACTGGCGCGCCCTGAAAGAGCGAGAGCAAACAAAATCTTTTTTATTAAAAAATCTCTTTGGAAAACATAATATAAGTCAATTTTTTTTCTTTGGGATTAGGCTTATGCCCTTTCAGGGCTCAAAACAATCATTATCAATGTCCTTTCATAGTGCTCGCACTATGCTATTTCTAAGGCTCTTTCAGAGCGATAGATAGTAATAAATAGGTTCGTTAATGTGTCAGGTTGTGCAATGCTTCCCTTACCGCAAAGCTTTTTTAAATTATAAAACTCTCGGCATCAAAAAAATATCTTACTATAATACCTAAGAGTCGTTAAAACAAAAAATCCCAAACTCCATTTTTAAATTGGAATTTGGGATTTGTAATTTGAGCTTTATTTTTTTATTAGATCTACTCTAGAACAAAGCTTACACTTACGTTAGCTGTAATTTCAATTTCGCCAATTGCAAGCGTTTCGTTTTCAGCACCACCGTTAGTATCCATAGCCATTGATTTCATAGCTGCATACATTGGTCTTGGATTGTACACCTGAGAATTGTCTGAGATTGTAATAGCTTTACCAACTTTTTGTCCTAAAACTGAAACATAATCTTCTGCCTTTGCCTTAGCATCTTTAATCGCTAATTTACGAGCTTCTGATTGATATTGCGCTAGTTTAGAAGACTCAAAAGTAACGTTATCTAAACGATTGATTCCCTGCTGAACTAAACCTTCCATTACTTCATCGTATTTAGATAAATCTTTCAATACAATTTCTACAGTCTGAGTAGCATTATAATTTGTTTTCTTTTTTTCGTAATCGTATTGCGGATTAAGTGAAACTTGTTTTGTTTTATAATCAGCAACAGGAACATTCATTTTTTTAATGAATTTCAAAACAGCATCGATTTTTTCATCGTTTTGTTTTTTGACATCTTTAGCATTATTCCCTTTTGTCTCAACCGTAGCTGAAATACAAACCTGATCTGGTGCTATTTTTATCTTTCCTTCTCCACTTACATTGATTTGAGGAATTTGTTTGGTTTCTTGTGCGTACGACATAGACATAAACATGATTGTTAAAAATAATACTACTTTCTTCATTTTTGTTATATTTAAATTATTTGATTAGTGACCTTTCAAAAGTTGTGCCATTGTTACAATTTCCCCAATTTGGCCATAACGAAAAGGATCAAAATTGGGATTGCCAACAATATCACCATCATGCTATGATCTACAAATAAGGAAGGTTCTTTGATCAAAGTTATCAAATATCCTCCAATAGCACCTCCAAAATGTGCTGTATGTCCGATATTATCATTTTTGGCCTTCATACCGTATATAGAATATAATAAATATAAAATTCCAAATAAATAAGCTGGCATTGGTATGACAAAAAAGATCCCCAACATCATATCCGGCTGCAACAATATCGCAGAGTACAAAACTCCTGTGACCGCACCCGATGCTCCTACGGCTCTATAACTATAATCGTTTTTATGGAACAACATTGTTAATAAACTTCCGAAAATTAAACTTCCGAAATAAATCAACAAAAAAGAAAAATTACCCAACCATTGCAATACTACCGGAGCAAAAAACCAAAGCGTAAGCATATTAAAAAGCAAATGCATCATATCGGCGTGTAAAAAACCAGATGAAAGCATTCTTATTTGTTCTCCCGAGCGAATACTTCCTACATGAAACTCATATTTTCTAAAAAAAGCAAGATTATTGAAACCCTGGTAACTAATCAAAACATTGGCAACTATAATTCCAATCAAAATGGTATTCATAAAAAACATTTAATGTGAATTGTAAATATAGTCATTCTTAAACATATGTTAGCATCAATCCAAAATATCGATCGTAATTCATTTTTGCTTTATATTTGTAAAAAAAACAATACATGCAATTTCTCGTTTATATAATAGCCTATCCTTTTCTATGGCTTATCTCTATTCTCCCATTTCGATTATTTTACTGGTTTTCTGATTTGGTCTGTTTTCTGATTTACAGAATCGTAGGCTATCGCAAAAAAGTAGTTCGAGAAAACTTAAAACTTACTTTACCACATTTAAACGATGCTGAGCGAAAAGAAATCGAAAAGAAATTCTATAGCCACATGTGCGATATGTTTCTGGAAATGATCAAAACGATGAGCATTTCGCCTGCAGAAATGGAAAAAAGATTTAAGACTACGAATATCGATCTTGTAAATGAGTATGCAAAAAAAGGTAAAAGCACCATTCTGGTAGCTGCGCACTACGCGAGTTATGAATGGCTTTTAACTATGAACACAAAAATTGCTTTTCAGGGTATAGCAGTCTATAAAAAAGTGGCCAATCCCTACTTTGATAAATTGGTTCGAAAAATACGTTCTAAATACGATACCGAATTGGTTGAAACCAGAAAAGCAATTCCAACAATGGCTCAAAACCAACGTGATGGAATTTTAAGTATGTATGGTTTAGCAAGCGATCAATCGCCAAAACTGGATCGAATTTTTCACTCGATGAAGTTTATGGGAATCGAAGTTCCGGTGCATACAGGTGCCGAAATGCTGGCCAAAAAATACGATCTAAATGTTATTTTTGTAAAAGTAAAAAAAGTAGCCAGAGGTTATTATGAGGCTACCTTTGTACCAATCGCCGATAATCCAAATGATTATGAAAACTTTGATATTACTGAAAAGTACTTAAGAGAAGTAGAAAAACAAATTTATGAAGCACCTGAATTCTATTTATGGACACACAAAAGATGGAAACATAGGATAGAGTAATTTTTTTTATGAAATGTGAGATGTAAAATGTGAATTGTGAGTTTTTGGTGTTCAAACCTAAAATACTCTTTCACTTTTCACTTTTGAGTCTTCAAAATAAAAAACACCTTTTTCGTAAATGAAAAAGGTGTTTTTATTTATAGTAATGTCTAGTCCTGAAATAGCGATACACAAAAAGTATCATTATGGAAGTACCTCAAGAAATATGCTATGTAAAGCGTACACAAAAAGACTACTCTATGTCTTTTAAATTACAAGTTGTTCAGGAAATAGAACGCGGAGAACTCACAGCAACGGAGGCTACAAAGCAGTACGGCATCCAATGCAAAAGCA